>ERZ842401.1180-NODE-1180-length-38211-cov-4.156882_pt1 | contig 38211 bp, 34 predicted proteins | sample MGYA00521270_ERZ842401 | MGnify/ENA primary metagenome ERZ842401 (study PRJEB31892, sample SAMEA3878208) | bioreactor metagenome | biome: Moose rumen | place: Sweden | collected 2011-10 | study: EMG produced TPA metagenomics assembly of the PRJEB12797 data set...
CTCCAAAACTTTCAAGGGAGTTTCGCTGAGGAAGAAGAGGTTATATGTTATTGTATCTAACGTGGTTTTGGTAGCCGGAATCATATTGCTTTACAGTTTGCGTTCCGGCTCGGCAGATGTGAGGCTGCTGATATGGTCCGCCTGTGGTGAGGCTTTCCTTAAGTCGCCTATATTTGGATATTCTGCAGGTGCTGTGCAATCCTTGTATATGCCCTGGCAGGCATCTTATTTCCAAACGCATCCGATGTCGTCATTTGCGCCTCTGGCCACAAATCATTACCAGACGTTCAATGAGCCTTTGCATCTTCTGTGTGAGCAGGGGTTGGTTGGGTTCGTCTTGTTCTCAGCATTTGTGTTTCAGTGTTTGAGAAAATGTAAAAGCAGGGGATTGAATTCCGCTTTGCTGGCCTCAGCGGTTTGTTCGCTTTTCCTCTACACATACGACATTTCGCCAATAGCAATGCTCGTCCCTGTCTTTTTAGGAATGGCAACCACCTATAGCTATGTGAGTACTTCAGAGGGCCGATTTGCCTGTCGCTTTTTAGACCGTCCTAAAACGGTTCACATCATGTCTTTAGTTATTGTTTCCGTTTCTATAGCCGTTTGTTGTGCTGTTGCTGGAAGGTACGATAAAGCGGAGCACGCTCTGGCTGCATTCCGGGCTTTGCCGCAAGACTCCGTTGCAAAAAGAATTGCTCCGACATCGGAGGGTGTAATTTTCAAGAACAAAGACATGTCTCTTCTGTATGCAACCCATTCTTTCCGTCTGAGTGCTGCTGATCATGTTTCTGTACTGGAAGCCTGCGCCCGAAGGATAAAGGTTGTGGAAATGATGTCTGCCCTTGGAAACCTGTATCTGGAGCAAGATGGAATGCGGAATCTGGCTGAGCGATGCTTTCTGGAAGCGCATTATATGACACCTGACAGAATGATTCCAAAGTATGACTTATTCAAGTTATACCGCGATATAGGAGATTCTGATAAAGCAAATGAGTGGGCTGAGCTTATACTCTCATCTTCCCCACGTACTTACAACGCCATCACCATAGAGATAAAGAGCAAGGCACGGGAATTTATGGAATCTATCAAAAAGTAACTTCGTTGTTACAAAAGTGAAGAGTGCTGCTGGGATAACAAAAAAACAAACACTAGAATTTTGTTTTTCGCTTACATTTATAGAATTTAACCTTGTTTTCTACAAAGGCAAAAACAAAAAGAAAGAAAAGTTAGCCATTCGCAATATAAAGATGGCATAAGGGAATATCACTTTATCAGGTTGCCAAGAATGTCTCTTGTAATCTGACGGGTAGCTGCACTGGTCGTGTTCTTTATTATCTTTTTGCCGGCACTGGTCTTGCTCTTGGTGCCGGTGAGTTTATTGCCCACGATGGTAGCAAGAGTTGCGGTCAGAGCGGTGACTATGGCTTTCCAGACCTTACTTAGGCCGCTCTTGCCCTTTTTCTTTTCTTTCTCCTTTTCGGCCTTTTCCTTTTCTTTCTGTTTTTCAGCCTCTTCCTTGGCTTTCTTCTTTTCTTCTTCTTCCTTTAGGCTTTGTGCCAGAAGGGCTTCAAATGCACTTTCGCGGTCAGTTACCTTGTCGTATTTTCCGAACAGACGAGAGGATTTGATAATCTGGCTTCTCTGACTCTCATCTATGGGGCCGATCTGACTCATCGGGAAGAGAATCTTGGCGTTTTCAACGATTCGTGGAGCACCCTTCTCATCAAGGAATGAAACCAATGCTTCACCGGTTCCCAGATTCATTATAGCCTCTTCTGTCTTGAACTCAGGATTAGCCCTGAAGGTTTCTGCAGCAACCTTCACGGCCTTCTGGTCCTTGGGGGTGTAAGCCCTCAGTGCATGCTGGATGCGGTTACCGAGCTGGCCAAGTATTACTTCCGGAATATCCGTAGGAAGCTGAGATATGAAATAGACTCCCACACCCTTGCTTCGGATAAGACGGATAACCTGCTCTATCTTGTCAGTCAAGCTCTTGGAGGCACTGTCAAACAGCATGTGGGCCTCGTCAAAGAAGAACACCAGCTTTGGGAAATCCAGATCTCCGACTTCCGGCAGGGTGCTGTAGAGTTCGCTCAGAAGCCAGAGCAGGAAGGTGGAATAGAGTTTTGGGTTCTGCATCAGCTTATCGGCGGCCAGAACATTCATATAGCCTTTTCCGGTGGCCATGTCAACTTGCAGAAGGTCCATAATGTCAAAAGCCGGCTCGGCGAGGAAATTATTGCCGCCCTGATTTTCAAGGGTTAGCAATGCCCTTTGGATGGCACCTATGCTCTGCTGGGAAATATTGCCGTAGAGAGTAGTGTATTCCGAGGCGTGCTGACCCATGTAGTTAAGCATGCTGCGGAGGTCTTTTATATCATCCAGAAGCAGGCCTTTTTCATCAGCGATACGGAAAAGGATGTTCAGGACACCTTCCTGAGTATCGTTGAGCTCTAAAATTCTTGAGAGCAGCTGCGGGCCCATCCTGGAGACTGTAGATCTCATAGGATGGCCCTGCTCTCCGAATACGTCAAAGAACCTGACCGGACAGCCCTCGAACTTTGGTTCCGGAATTCCGAATTCATCCTTTCTCTTTTCTATGAAGCTGCTGGTTTTGCCGGCTTGGCTTATGCCGGAAAGATCGCCTTTCATATCGGCCATGAAGCAAGGTACTCCTACCTGACAGAAGCTTTCTGCCATAACTTGCAGGGAAACAGTCTTACCGGTACCCGTTGCACCGGCAATAAGGCCGTGGCGGTTGGCCATCTTTCCAATCAGCGAGATTGAACCATTGGAGCTATGGGCTATGTAGAGCCCGCGTTCTTTGTCGTACATTTTTGTTTATTAGTAAGTTACGTAAGTTGTTGCGTTTCCGAAGTCCCAAGGCTTGTAAGGTGTGCGTGGGAATCTTCTCTCAAATTCCTTGATGAGGTCATCGCGGAACTTAGGATGTGCAAGACCTATGAGCATTCTTGCCCTGTCTCTGAGGGTAGCCCCCTTCAGATGAGCAATACCATACTCGGTGATAACATAATCTATGTCGTCTCTTGGGGTGGTGATTCCGGCTCCCTCGGTCAGGAAAGCCTTGATACGTGAGAGTTCGCCGTGCTTTGCGGTAGAAGGGAATGCCAGGATAGCCTTGCTGGTCCTGTTCCAGGATGCGCCACGGATGAAATCGACCTGTCCGCCGGTTCCGCTGAAGACCTTAAGACCAATTGTTTCTGCAGTGCTCTGGCCCTGGAGATCCATCTCAAGAGCTGAGTTGATGGAAACGAAGTGATCCATCTGGACAATGGTACGAGGATCGTTGCAGTAGTTCACAGGGAACATAAGGACGTCCGGGTTATGGTCAACAAAGTCGTAGAGCATCTGGCTTCCCATCAAGAATCCGGTAACCAGCTTCCCCGGGTGAAGCTTCTTCTTTGCATTTGTGATAACTCCTTTCTTAACAAGTTCAACAACGCCGTCGGAGAACATCTCGGTATGGATTCCAAGATCCTTCTTGTTTGTCATGTAATGCAGTGCGGCATCCGGAATTGCGCCGATACCCAGCTGCAGGGTTGCTCCGTCTTCAACCAGTGAAGCGCAGTATTCACCTATCTTCTCCTCAACGGGTCCAATGACCGGAGCCTTGAGCTGGAACATTGGCCTTGAGGTCCTTACTATGTAGTTGAGCTTTGAGATATGGATGAGGCAGTCTCCGTAGCTGGTGAAAGGCATCTGGTCGTTCATTTCGCAGATAATCATCTTGGCACGGTCAACGGCAAGCTTGGTGTAGTCAACTGATATGCCGAGGCTGCAATATCCGTCCTCATTCGGAGGAGTTACGGTAATCATGGCAACATCAATAGGATAGCAGTTGTCAAACCAGTCTCCTATCTGATGGTAATAGTATGGGAAGAAATCGCCGCGGTCATCATTCAGGCCCTCCCTTGTATTTCCGTGAGCAAAGTTGGTGATGTGGCGGAAATGGCCGTATCCCTCAGGCAGCATATAAGTTGCAGGGTGCAGGGTTACCATGTGGTAAATGTCAACATCCTTGAGCCTTTCTCTCTGATCCATCATAGCCAGAGGAATCTCCTGTGGGGCGGCCGCAGAATGGCCTATGACAATGTTCATTCCGCTTTGGATAGCGTTTGCCGCAACTTCTGCCGAAACGATGCGGTCTTGATACTTTTCTAACCAATCCATATTAAGTTACTTTTAATTTAATCTGAAAACATCTTTTTTAACTTGCCAAAGTTAAGAAAAAATCCCTTCAAAAATCAAAAAAAAAGGCCCGGTATGAAAACCGAGCCCTCTTCTGTGTTTGGAAGTGCGTTTTACTTGACCTCCTCAAAGTCCACATCGGTAACTTCGCCGTCTTTGCCGCTGTTGGCATTGCCTGCATTGCCGGTGTTCTGGCTGTAGCCGCCCTGTGTACCGGCTCCCGGTTCAGGACCCTGCTGTGCGCCGGCTGCATTGTTCATAGCCTCGCTGGCAGCGTGCCAAGCCTCGTTAAGCTGGTTCATCAGGTTATCCAGCTCAGCGATGTTCTTTGCCTGATGGGCTTCCTTGAGCTTCTTTGTGGCTTCCTCAATTCTGGACTTCTTGTCGGCAGGAATCTTGTCGCCATAGTCTTTCAGGTTCTTCTCGCTTGCAAAGATCTGGGCGTCTGCGTTGTTGAGCTTGTCGGCCTTTTCTCTTTCTGCCTTGTCGGCCTGCTCGTTGGCCTTTGCCTCGTCTCTCATCCTCTTGATTTCGGAATCGCTGAGGCCACTGGAAGCCTCTATTCTGATCTGCTGTTCCTTGCCGGTTCCCTTGTCCTTTGCAGATACGTTGAGGATACCGTTGGCGTCTATGTCAAAGGTAACTTCTATCTGAGGAACACCTCTTGGGGCGGGCATGATGCCGTCCAGATGGAACCTTCCGATAGATTTGTTGCCGGATGCCATAGGGCGCTCGCCTTGAAGTACGTGAACCTCTACGGAAGGCTGGTTGTCAGATGCAGTTGAGAATATCTGGCTCTTGCGGGTAGGGATGGTGGTGTTTGCTTCAATGAGCTTGGTGAAGACTCCGCCGTAGGTCTCAATGCCGAGAGACAGAGGAGTTACATCCAGCAGAAGCACATCCTTTACATCACCTGCCAGAACGCCGCCCTGGATAGATGCTCCTATGGCTACTACCTCGTCGGGGTTTACGCTCTTGTTAGGCTCTCTTCCAAAGAAATCCTTTACAATCTGCTGAACCTTAGGGATTCTTGTGGAACCGCCCACAAGCAGAACCTCGTTGATGTCCGATGCACTCAGATGCGCATCTGAAAGGGCCTTGCGGCAAGGCTCTATGCACTTCTGGAACAGGCTGTCTGCCAAAGCCTCAAACTTTGCTCTTGTGAGAGTCTTTACAAAGTGCTGAGGAACACCGTCTATAGGCATGATGTACGGCAGGTTGATTTCCGTGGTGGTCTGGCTGGAAAGTTCAATCTTTGCCTTTTCGGCAGCTTCCTTGAGCCTCTGGAGAGCCATAGGATCCTTGCTCAGGTCTGCTCCGCCGTGCTCGTTCTTGAACTCGTCAACCATCCAGTCTATGATTACATGGTCAAAGTCGTCGCCTCCGAGGTGAGTGTCGCCGTTGGTGGATTTAACTTCAAATACGCCATCGCCGAGCTCAAGTATTGAGATATCAAAAGTACCTCCTCCAAGGTCGAACACTGCAACCTTTGCATCCTTTTCTTTCTTGTCAAGGCCGTATGCAAGAGCTGCTGCGGTAGGTTCGTTGATGATTCTCTTTACATGCAGTCCGGCAATTTCACCGGCCTCCTTTGTGGCTTGCCTCTGGGAATCCGTAAAGTAAGCCGGAACTGTAATTACGGCCTCTGTAACGGCCTGTCCCAGATGGTCTTCGGCGGTTTTCTTCATCTTCTGGAGAACCATTGCTGAAATCTCCTGCGGTGAATAGAGCTTGCCGTCTATGTCTATCCTTGGGGTGTTGTTGTCGCCGCGTACTACTTTGTAAGGTACCCTTGCAACTTCTGTCTGAACCCTGTCATAGGTCTCGCCCATGAACCTCTTTATGGAATAGATGGTTTTGGTAGGATTGGTGATAGCCTGACGCTTTGCAGGGTCACCAATCTTTCTTTCTCCACCGCCTGTAAAAGCCACTACTGAAGGGGTTGTTCTCTTGCCTTCGCTGTTTATGATTACGGTAGGCTCAGAGCCTTCCATTACTGAAACACAACTGTTGGTTGTTCCCAAATCGATTCCGATAATTTTTCCCATAATTTTATCTCCTATTTTTGATTATTCTATTTCCGGGAGACTTCTGTCCGGTGGTTTCCCAAATCTTATTCCGGTTTGCCTCCGCGATGGGGTATATCTCTATAATTGTGCCATCGCCGATTAGCGACATTTTTCTGCCATTTTGTCAAATTTTACTGCTCCTGCCGCTTAAACTGCTTATAAATAGGATGTTATGCAAAGACCTTCCCCTGAAATCAAAGGAAGGTCTTTTAGTATGTAGCTGAGTATTAAATACTTAAGCGGCAGGGTCGCCTATTTGCTGCTGGCTTATTGTAGGCCCTGCCACTCGCCCTTGATGTTCTTGCACTGGGTGTAGCACGAGGGGCAGTTATAAACCTTGTACATAGTGCTTCCGTCTGCCTGGAAGATTTCCACGCCTCTCTGGACAGTATCCCATCCCTCGGCAATTATGTAGATGAACGTGTCGGTTCCGCCGGTTACATTGTGCACTCCGTTAGGGGATGCTGCCATTTCTACGGTGTAAGGCATATCCGGGCTGTAGGCGTTGTCGGCCTTGGCGCCCTTGAGCAGTGCTGCGGCCATATATCGCTGAATATAAGGGTCATTGGCAGGTGCATGCTCTGATGGAACCAGTTTGGTTTTCAGAATGCGAGTGATGCCGCTCACAGTTGCATCGCTGTTGCAAAGAAGGTTGAAGCATCTTTCGCCGACGGCTGCATTGCGGGCGTACATTTCTATAGCCATGGGAATCATGGCTGCCGTGCCCTGGATGCTTTTTCCGAGGAGGCCGTTATAGACAGCCTCGAATTCCTCGTAGTCAAAAGGGATGTTGGTGAAGGTCACAAAGGCTGTAGGAATCTTGCCTGGGGAGTTGAACTCTCCGCTTACGGTGTAAGTATGGCCTTTGTAGGTCATGGTGTTTCCGTCTATGGTGGATTCGGAGACGGCTTCCGCCGGCTGTTCAGACTGGCTTGCAATTCCGGTGATGGGTGTATTGTTCTGGTTGCCGCCGCCCTTGCAGCCGAATGCCCAAAATGCAATACATGCGAGTGCTAATGATAAGTTTTTCATAGTTAATGATTTATGAGATGATTGTTCTTATGTTGGCTTTTTTACGGACAAGGACAAATTTACAGATTTTTCTTCCAATGTTCCCAGTTTTTGGATTTTTATTTGCGGGTACATTTTAATGCCGTTATTTTTTGTATATTGGCTGTAAATGATTAAACACATCAACTATGAAAACAAAAAATCTTATCAAATTTGCGTCGGTGGTGTTCCTGGCTTTTGCCGTATCGGTTCCTGCCGGGGCTCAGCTAAAAGGCGTTCTGAACAAGGCCAAGAAAGCCGTGGAGAAGAAAGTGGATCAGAAGGTTGATGATGCTCTTGACGGAGACAGCCAGTCCACGTCAACAACTACCACTTCAAAGCAATCATCTTCATCGTTAAACAGTTCTGCTTCCAAATCCGGAAAGCAGACCGCGGGCAGGACTGTTTCTCAAGGTCCGGAGATTCCGGAGCTTATGGCCAGGGAAGAGTTCAAGGATAGGGGAGATGCAACTGACTTATACCTTGATGAATTGTCATGGGGCCTGAGGACGGCGGACATAGAGCAGACCAAGGCTTTGGCAGCGAAGCTGAGCAAGCGTGCCGAACGGGATACCGAGATGTTGTACAACATGAGCCAGGGCAATGTGCAGAAGGATGAGGCTCTGTATGCCCAGATAAGGAAAGAGCTCCGCAACTGGGCCGCTTTCTATCTGAAGATAGGCTTGATATCCAGCGGAATGACAGAAGTTCACTGGGAGAAGGACGCCCAGGGCAGGTTCTTTTATCGTGATGTATATCCGAAGTTTGCAATTGGCTCATTCTCCGAGCAGGTTCCTCCTAGCATGAAGGGGAATATAAAAGGCAACAACTGTATGGTTTCCAAGCCTAAGGACAAGTTTATCTTCTGCTATGACAACGGCAAGGTTCTGGTTCCGGATGTGGCCAGTGACGAAGAAATCAGGGTTGCAAAGATGGATGTGAGGATGGCGTTGAACATAGCCCATCTTTTTGATGGATTCCCTATTGAATGGTGGAGGGCACAGTACGAGGGAGAGCATAACCAGGATGATTTTGACCATTTCTACTGGAATGCCATTCTTTTTGTGGAGAAGGTTTCAGAAGCAATAAAGAACAATTCTCCTGCCAATATCGAGTACAAGCCTATGCCTAAGCCGGGAAGTATGAACGCTTCCATGAAGACAAAGATTCTGTCGCTGGAAAAGAGTGAATTCCCTGATGTTGTGGATGTTGTGATAACCAGCAACGCCTGGGAAATCCAGAAGAATGCCGCAGGGCAGCCTGTAAGGAGGGTAATCTACGGGTATTCCATTGTCAATACTTCTAATGGCAAGATGGCCAACAGGGTTTCCTGGGCAGAAGACCACCAGGGCGGCGGACGCTATGGGGCGGTTCATGGCTACGGAAACGGAATGGAGACCTTCTATGTGAAGTAGTAATTTTTATTCTACAAGGCATAATCTTCTTCCAGAAGATGCAGCAGGCCTGAAGTTTTGTAACTTTGGGCCTGTATTGTTATGGAACAGTCACAAATATACAGGAATCTTTCGCCGGAAGAGTTTGATGACATATCTTCTCGTATATTGTTTGAAGACAATCATTTCCTTGTATTCAACAAGAGGAGCGGGGAGATAGTCCAGGGCGACAGGACCGGAGACGAACCCCTGAGTGAGACTCTCAAGGCATTCATAGCTCAAAGGGATTCCAAAGCCGGTCAGGTTTTTATGGGAGTAGCCCACAGGCTGGACCGTCCGGTCAGCGGGGTTGTGCTTTTTGCCAAGACTTCCAAGGGGCTGGAGCGTATCAATCAGATGCTGAGGGACGGCCAGATTCACAAGACCTACTGGGCTCTGGTACAGACACCGGAATATGAAGTGGCAGATTCTGTGGCCGATCCGGAAGGTTGGGTGGAGCTACGCCACTATCTTTATCGCGATGAAAAAAGAAACAAGTCCTATCCTTACAGGGGAACCGGTGCTCCCTTGAGCTTGAATATTTACAAGGAAGCCCGCCTTCTGTACAGGATACTGAAGGTGTTTGACCATTATACACTACTGGAAATCAGGTTGCTGACCGGCAGGCACCATCAGATCAGATGCCAGCTTTCAGCTGCGGGATACCCCATAAAAGGAGACCTCAAGTATGGGGCCAGGCGTTCAAACCGCGACGGTTCAATCTGTCTTCATGCCCGTTCTCTGGAGTTCATTCACCCCATCGGGCGTAAGGATGCAAAAGGTCGGCAGACCGGAAACGACCGACTTGTAGCCGTGGAAGCTCCTCTTTCTGGAGAAATGCAGCACATTACAGGGATGTAGAGTACTCAAATACGACATCAACAGGGTCCGTAACTTCCTTTTTGCCGCCTATGATACTCTGGACATGGGCTTTGTAAGTCAGCTTGAAACTTCCTGCTCCATAGTAGCTTGTGTTTTGGAGTTTGGAATCGTACTCCTGGGCTTTCCAGGTGGTGAACCTCTTTACATAGATGTTCAGATTTTCAATGGCAGCCTTGTCGTATTCGGCCAGTTCTGACTCCGTTTCATATTTGACGCTGTAGGAAGCTACGTTGCTCTTGCCCCATATTTCCACATCTCTTTTGAGATCTTCCAGCAGCTGGCTGAGTTCTACATTTTCCGATCCGATGTCGGAAACTTCGGAACTTTGGGATATGAAGTACTGATAGACCTGTTCCTTGGAGTTGTCTTTGGAAGAATTGCATGAAACAAATGCAAATGCCACAGTTACAGCGGCTAAAATAGAAAGAAACTTCTTCATATTGAATGTTGTAAATGTTAATAATCCGGTAAAAAAGCGTTACTTCTCAAGCAAAAAACGCACCACGTATTTCCGTGGATGAAATGTTGTTCAGCGGGGCGTCCTCCAGATATAGGGCCTTGTATTTGCGGCAGAGGGTCTTTACCCTGTAACCCTTTCTGGGATAGACTATTACCTTAAATTCTCTTAAGATATCTTCTCCCAGATACCATGTGGGCATGATCTTGAAACTGTCTGCCCCAACTACAATCAGATATTCCGTACCGGGGTTCATTTTCTGGAGTTCCTTCATAGTGTTGAAGGTGTAGAGGGGCTCCTGAAGGTGGAACTCTATGTCGTTTATAGTAACACCCTTGCAGCTGACCTTGCCGGGAGTGAGCCTGTTTGCCTGCTCAATCTTTGGAGCAAGCGCCTTGTTAAATTCCTTGATGCTTTTTCTCAGCAATTCCAGACGTACCTGGGGGTCCTGTAGCATCTTTTTGTCTTTGAACGGGTTGTGAGGGCTGAGAATCATCTCGAACCGGTCTATGGGGCAGTTGAGTATCACATACTCAGCCACTCCCAGATGACCGTAGTGCAGGGGGTTGAACGAGCCAAAGTAGAGGGCAACTTTCTTCATCGCCGATGATTAAACAGCCTGACCAGCCTTTCGGCCTTGGTAAAGGATTCCTCCAGTACATCGTTGACCAGGACGGTATCAAACTTTGCGGCGTATGTCATTTCCTCGGCCGCCTTGGCTATTCTGGTCTTTATGGCTTCGTCGGAATCTGTTCCTCTGGCCCTGAGCCTCTGTTCCATAACCTCCAAAGAAGGCGGTTGAATGAAGACGGTAAAGGCTTTTTCTCCAAATATTTTCTTTATGTTGATTCCGCCTTTTACATCTACATCAAACAGAATTACATTGCCTTTGGCCCAGATACGCTCAACCTCGCTCTTGAGAGTGCCGTAGAAAGAGCCCGGGTAAACTTCCTCATACTCAACAAATTCGTTGTTGTCTATCCGACGTTTGAACTCTTCCGTAGAAAGAAAGTAATAGTCTTTGCCATCGGCTTCCTGACCTCTGGGGGCGCGGGATGTGGCTGATACAGAAAACTCAAGGTAGTTGAACACCTTCAGAAGGTGTGTTACTATAGTTGTCTTGCCGGCTCCGCTGGGTGCGGAGAATACCATAACTTTTTTTGCCATACAGTTTCGTCTTATTGCCTTTCCGCAAAGTTAAGAGAATAATTGTTAAATTTGCAACGTGTTTCCGGTGGCTGCCGGAATATAGGCACGTAACTATTTAAAATTCTATATATTATGGTATCTTACAAAGAGTTAGGTCTTGTCAACACCAGAGAGATGTTCGCCAAGGCGGTAGCAGGCGGATACGCAATTCCCGCATTCAATTTCAACAACATGGAGCAGCTTCAGGCAATAATCAAGGCAGCTGCTACAAAGAGGTCTCCGGTTATACTTCAGGTGTCAAAGGGCGCAAGGAGCTATGCAAATCAGACACTTCTGCGTTATATGGCTCAGGGAGCGGTTGAATATGCAAAGGAACTCGGATGGGAGAATCCTCAGATTGTTCTGCATCTGGACCACGGCGATACGTTTGAAACCTGCAAGAGCTGCGTAGATATGGGTTTTTCTTCTGTCATGATAGACGGCAGCGCCCTTCCTTACGAAGAGAATATAGCCGTTACCAAGAAAGTTGTGGAATATGCTCATCAGTTTGACGTAACAGTGGAGGCAGAGCTGGGCGTTCTGGCTGGCGTAGAGGATGAGGTTTCCGCTGAGGAATCTCATTACACCCGTCCTGAGGAAGTGATTGATTTCACCAGCAAGACCGGTTGCGATTCACTTGCCATTTCCATAGGAACTTCTCACGGGGCATATAAGTTCAAACCCGAACAGTGCACCCGCGATCCCAAGACCGGAATCCTCATTCCGCCGCCATTGGCATTCGATGTACTGGCAGAAATCGAGAAGAAACTTCCGGGGTTCCCGATTGTTCTCCACGGTTCTTCTTCCGTACCGCAGGAATATGTTAAGATAATCAACGAAAACGGCGGCAAACTTCCGGATGCCGTAGGTATTCCTGAGGAACAGCTCCGCAAGGCAGCCAAGAGTGCAGTCTGCAAGATCAATATTGATTCCGATTCACGTCTGGCAATGACAGCAATGGTGCGCAAGGTCTTTAATGAAAAGCCCGGCGAGTTTGATCCGCGCAAGTATCTGGGCCCTGCAAGAGACGAAATGCAGAAGCTCTACGAGCATAAGATTGTGAATGTTCTGGGTTCAGACGGAAAGGCATAGCCAAACAGCCGGATTCAGTTTCTGAACTGCTTGAGAATAAGTAAGGTGCTCATCGTGATGATTATTACGGTTACGAACACCTTTATGAATTTTTCTCCGCCCTTGATGGAGGCATAGGAACCAGCTATGCCTCCTATTATGTTTCCTATGGCATAGATCAGGGCTATTCCCCAGTTCACCTGGCCGTAGATTATGAAGACCATAAGGGCGAGCGGAGTATAGACCACTACAGCAAACTGCTTGATGGCGTTTGAACGGATCATATCCAGGCCCAGAAAGAAGAAACTGGCAAACATAATAAGAAGCCCCACACCGGAGTGGGTGAACCCTCCGTAAACTCCTATAGCCGTGAAAATAAGGAATATCCAAGCGTTGCTCAGAGTCTGGCCGGAAGTCTCTTTTTCCTGGCGGAGAACTGCGGCCTTTTTCCTATCGACGAATAAAAGAATGCTCATGACAGGCAACAGGATGGCCATGACTATTTCTATGACCTTGACTTTCAGCACGGCGGCCAAAAGGGCCCCGAATATAGCTCCGCATCCTACAGGTATGCCGGCCTTCCATCCGGTCTTCATATCCAGATAGCCCTTCTTTCTGAAGATGGCGGAGGTGGTCAGAAATTGCAGCAGAACGCCAACTCTGGTGGTTCCGTTGGCCACATTTATGGGTAGCCCCATCATCATGAAAAGTCCGTAGGATATGGCTGTGGCCATGCCGGCTATGGTGTTGATGAAGCCTACAAAGGCCCCGCATCCTACAAGAAGGAGTATCATCCTGTAGTCTGTGACGGGAGTGTTTGCCAAAAAGTCCTGCAGTTGCTCAATCATAGCAGGCAAATATAGCCAATCTGACAAATTGTCGTACCCTCACCGTAAAAAAGCCTTGGCAGGGAAATTGTCTTATCTTTGCCGGCATTAAAAATCAGAGATATTATGTCTAAGCACAGATTAAAGAAAATGAATCAGAATACAAAACAGGAAGCTCAGGAAGAGCCTGCAATCCAAAACGAGGCCGAAGAGGCTAAGAAACAAGAAGCTCAGGAAGAAGCGCCCGAGACTGAACAAGCCGATGCCGCTTCTGTGGCAGAGGAGGCTCAGAAGCAGCTTCAGGAAGAAAAGAACAAATATATTTACCTGATGGCCGAGTTTGACAACTACCGCAGGAGAGTTTCTCAGGAAAAGCTCGAACTCATAGATACTGCGGCAAAGGGGGTCATCAACGACCTTCTTCCTGTTGTAGATAATTTTGAACGGGCCCTGAAATCTTTGGAGGACTCTGAGGCAACCGATGCGGCAAAAATGGGTACGGAGCTTATTTACAAGCAGTTGCTTGACGTGCTCAAGAAGAAGGGGGTATGTGAGATTGATGCTATGGGTAAGGAACTGGATACAGATGAGCATGAGGCCGTAGCCCAGATTCCGGCTCCTGAAGAGAACCTGAAGGGCAAGGTTGTGGATGTAATCCAGAAGGGTTACAAGCTTAACGGCAAGGTCATCCGTTATGCAAAGGTGGTTATCGGAATTTAATGTCTGGTAAGGCAGGCAATTATTAGTGACAAGATGGCAGAAAAAAGAGATTACTATGAAGTGTTGGGCGTTTCCAAGGATGCGTCTGCAGATGAAATAAAGAAGGCATACAGAAAACTTGCCCTCCAATATCATCCGGACCGGAACCCCGGAGACAAGGCCGCAGAGGAAAAATTCAAGGAGGCGGCTGAGGCTTATGATGTCCTCAGCGATGATGCTAAGCGCAAGCGGTATGACCAGTTTGGCTTTGCAGCCGATCAGGGCGGATTCGGAGGCGGTGCCGGGTTCTCCGTAGAAGACATATTCCGCAATTTCGGAGATATCTTTGGCGGAAGGTTCGGCGGCAGCAGCGGCGGCTTTGGCGATATCTTCGGCGATTTCTTTGGCGGCGGAAGCGGTGGCGGTCAGAGGGTTGAGCGCGGAAGCGATATCCGTATAAAGCTGAAACTCACACTTGAAGAGGTAATGACCGGTGTTGAGAAGAAGGTCAAGATCAACAAGTTGGTTCAGTGCCCGGAATGCCACGGCAAGGGAGCAGTTTCGGATTCTGACATCAAAACCTGCCCGGACTGCAACGGTTCCGGCTATGTTGTAAGGCAGACCCGTTCCATCTTTGGAATTACCCAGACACAGAGCGTATGCGGCAGGTGCAACGGAACCGGCAAGATAGTTGCCAAACCTTGCCGCAAGTGCGGCGGCAGCGGTCTTGTAAAAGCTCCGGAAGAAATTTCGTTCAAGGTTCCTGCAGGTGTGGCCGAGGGTATGACCCTGACCGTTCAAGGCAAGGGAAATGCAGCCCGTCAGGGCGGAATAAGCGGCAATCTGTATGTGCTCATAGAAGAAGAACCCAACAAGGATTTTGAACGCGACGGCAACGACCTGATTTATCCGCTGTTCATCAGTGTTCCGGATGCCATAGACGGCTGCGAGGTGGAGATTCCGGCCATCGGAGGCAAGATCAAAGTCAAGATTCCTGCTGGTACTCAGAGCGGTAAGGTGTTAAGGGTAAAGGGCAAAGGAGTTCCGGACGTAAACGGCTACGGAAGGGGAGATTTGCATATCTATGTTCAGGTCTGGATTCCTACAAAGCTTACTTCGGAGGAAAAGAAGCTGGTAGAAAAACTCAAAGGTTGTGAAAGTTTCAAGCCGATTCCTTCGGGAGAGGAAAAGCAGAGCTTCTTTGACCGTCTGAAGGGTCTGTTCAAATAAATACCCCGAGCAAGATAAGGCCTCGTGTTTTTCGGCACGAGGCTTTCTTTTTTGTATTTTTGCTCTCATGAGATTTGCAAAATCTAATATCAGACAGGTGACCGTCTTGGCGGCCCTGTTGTTTTTATGCCTTTCTGCCAATGCGCAGCTGCTGAACAAGGAACACGACAAAGGTGTTGATTATCAAAGGCAAAAGGAGGTAACTGGCCGGTTTGCCGTACCAATTGAGACCTACAACGGCTTTGCAGGAACCTACGGAGAACTCAGGGGGAACCATTTCCACTGCGGCCTTGATATGCGCACGTCAGGGGTCCAGGGGCGTAAAATTTATGCCGCAGATGACGGATATGTATCCAGAATCACAATCAGTCCATGGGGCTATGGCAATATGATAATGGTAACCCACCCCAGCGGATATAAGACCATCTACGGCCATCTTCTGGGATTTGCACCCAAATACAAAAAACTGGTTCTGGAAAAGCAGTATGTAGAAGAAAGTTGGCGGCAGTACATAGATTTCCCCGCAGACAGCCTTCCGGTGAAACGAGGCGATCTGATTGCGTATTCTGGCAACACAGGCTCTTCCGGCGGACCGCACCTTCATTTTGAGGTTCTGGACGAGAATGACGTGCCGGTAAATCTGCAGATACCCAATATCTTCAATCTTAAGGATGCCGAGAGTCCGATCATCCGCGATGTGAGACTTGTGGGATGCGCTCCTTTTTACGGTACTCTTTATACCTTCAATCTGAAGATGGACGGTGATACAGTCAATGTTTCAAAGTGTTTCTACGTGGCCATGGACGCATACGATGTGATGGCCGGAACTCCCGGAAAACTTGCAGTTTACAAATACGAGGCATTGCTGGACGGCGAATCTTTCTTCTGCTTTACAGAAGGCAATATCCCAACTTCTACCGGACGGTATATAGCATCGCTTCTGGACCATCCGCTCAGACGCAGTACGGGCCGGTATTTTGTGAAAACCCAGATGGATCCGGCCAATCTTCTCATAGACAGGACCGAGGTGGCAGACGATGGAATAATAACCATCAGCGATTCTCTTGTACATACCATTACCGTAGTAGTTACAGATGTTTACGGCAATACCAGCCGCAAGGATATAAAAGTTGTGCGTAATGATTCTATGTACAATGATGCCGTTCCTTTTTCTCCAGACGGAAACTTTGCTGCCTGGGATTCCGACAGCAAATTCTTCTATGATGGTCTGACCGTTGCCCTTCCTGCCGGAGCCCTGTTCCGCAATGCCTTCATAAAGACCGAAAAGGTTGAGGATTCATATATTGCCCAGAAGAACCTCAGGGCGATGTCGGGCCTGTGGAGGGTAGGTGACGGCAATATCCCTTTGAATAAAGACATTACTCTTACCATGAGGGCCGATGTTCCGGCAGCATATCTGGACAAGGCTGTGATTGCAAGGGTTGGCAGCGGTTCGCTTTCAAGTTGCGGCGGTACCTATAATGCTCTTACCAGAGAGATGACTGCAACTGTGTCTTCTTTTGGAACATTCTGTGTCACAGCAGATATAACTCCGCCCGAAGTGAGTGTCAAGGTTGCAGAAGGAGCTACTGTGAAGGCCTCTTCAATAAAGGCAGTCATAAAGGACAGAATATCAGGAATCAAGGAATTCAGGGCGGAGATAGACGGGCACTGGGTCGTGGCCGCCTTGGACGGCAAGACTTCAACACTTGAGATTGCTTTGGCCGATGCCAGAATCTCAAAAGGCAAGAAACATAAGCTTGTGCTTACGGTTGAAGATAACGTGGGCAACAAAACTGCCGTTACCAGAAATTTCGTCTGGTAGCGCAGGAGGCGCCTTTAAGCATTATTGCTTCATTGAAAATAAATGTTTTGTACAGATGCGTAAAGTTTACGATTTTGAAAATGGAGTAGGGGTCATAGGCCTGATGAGCGGAACTTCGCTGGATGGGCTGGACATCTGCCATGCCCGTTTTTTCTTCAGAAACGGAAAATGGAGCTACGAAACCCTTAACGCTGAGGATGAGCAATATCCTCAGGAGCTGAAGGGCCGGCTTGCACGGGCTCAGGACATGACTGCTCAGGAATATGCGTTGCTACATTCCGACTATGGTCTTTATCTGGGAGAAAGGGTGAATGCCTTTATGGAAGGGCATAATCTTCTGCCAATGGACAGAATGTGCTCAGACTCCCGCAGGGAAGTTGCCATAATTGCCTCACACGGGCAGACGGTTTTCCACCAGCCGCATCTGAGTTTCACTGGTCAGATAGGAAGCGGGGCCGGCATAGCAGCCCTTAGCGGAGTAGATACCGTATGCGATTTCCGCACTACAGATGTAGCTTTGGGCGGTCAGGGGGCTCCGCTGGTTCCCATCGGCGACAGGCACCTGTTCGGCTCTTATGATTATTGCCTGAACCTGGGAGGCTTTTCAAATATCTCTTACGAGGAGGCCGGCTGCACGGGGCCGGATTGGCACGCCCGCAGGCTTGCTCACGATATCTCTCCGGTAAACTACGTGCTTAACCATTACACCAGACAGATTGGGCTGGAATACGACAAGGATGGCGGAATTGCCCGTGGCGGCAGCATCAACCGTCCTCTGCTTCAAAGTCTTAACAACCTTCCTTTCTATAAGCAGGCAGGTCCTAAGTCTCTTGGGCGTGAGTGGGTTGAGAAAGAAGTCCTTCCCCTGATTGAGGCAGCCAGGACACCTGAAGGAGAATCGCTGAGCATGGCAGATAAGCTCTGTACCTACACAGAACATGCGGCCTTTCAGATATCGCTGAGCATAAAGCAGAATACGGCAGAAAAGGCAAAGGTTCTGGTAACAGGAGGCGGCGCATACAATAAGTATCTGCTTGAGCGAATGAGGTTTAACGCTCCGCATGCAGAGTTTGTGGTACCGGACGACATTACCGTCAAGTTCAAGGAGGCCCTGATATTTGCATTTCTGGGGGCTTTGTACATTGCAGATCAGCCCAACTGCATGAGCAGCGTAACCGGAGCATCCTACGACTGCATAGGAGGGGCTATGTACAAGGCCGGAAGATAATATCCAGCCCCTGCGCATCTTCCGTCCGATTTTTTCAAGAAATATTTGGAAGTTTACAAATAAGTTGTATTTTTGCAGTCCCAAAACCGAAGGCAACCTCTTGTACAGGCCAAGGAGGCCGTAAGACACTGAGAATGACGGTTGGTGCTTTTGGTGCAATGTTGCCGATAAAACTTTAAGACAATGGATTTAATAAAAGTAGCTCAAGAGGCTTTTGCCGGTGAGAAAAAAGAATTCCCTGCGTTCAAGGCAGGCGATACCGTAACCGTTACCTACAAAATCAAAGAGGGTGACAAAGAGAGGTTGCAGAACTTCAGGGGCGTATGCCTTCAGAGGCGCGGTGCCGGTGCTACCCAAACCTTTACAGTAAGAAAAGTTTCCAACGGTGTTGGAGTTGAGAGGATATTCCCTCTGAATTCTCCCTTCATCGAGAAGATAACCCTTGACAAGGTAGGTAAGGTAAGAAGGGCAAGAATCTTCTACCTCCGCGATCTGACCGGTAAGAAGGCTCGCATCAAGGAAAAGAGCTTTGCCAAAGTAGAAAAGAAGGCTGACGCTGAATAAGCAGGCCTGAAACGGCTCCGTAGCTCAATTGAATAGAGCATCTGACTACGGATCAGAAGGTTGCAGGTTTGAGCCCTGCCGGAGTCACTTAAAAATGCCACTGACATGTGTCAGTGGCATTTTTCATTCATTTTTGCGCAATGCTTTCTAAAAATTATTTCCCCAAAAAAGTGTCGCAACTTTGAATTATTCCCCCAAAAAAGTGTCGCAACTTTGAAATATTCCCCCAAAAAAGTGTAAATTTGCAGCAAGGAACTAGAACGCTAATGCTTAAAAGAAAAATAGAAGACACCCTCCTGCAGTGGAAGAATAAGCCTGGTCACAATCCTCTTGTCATCAAGGGAGTCCGTCAGTGCGGCAAAACTTTCATTGTTCAGCAATTTGCTAAACAGCACTACCAGTCCGTAGTGTATGTCAATTTTGCTCTGGAGGCCGATAAGATTACTGCTTTTCTCGGAAACAAGGACGTTGACACCATCCTCCTTAACCTTTCCACCTTGATGCCTCAGGCCCAGTTCATCCCTAGAAAGACCTGCATCATTCTGGATGAGATTCAGGACTGCCCGGATGCTCAAACATCTCTGAAGTCATTCAAATTGGATGGACGCTTTGATGTCATTGCCACCGGCTCCTTGCTGGGTGTGAAAGGTTATGGCAGCAAAAAGAAACAGAATAATAAAAAGCTTGGAAAGAATTCTGTACCTGTTGGTTATGAAACCATAATCTCCATGTGCCCGCTGGATTTCGAGGAATTCCTTTGGGCCAACGGAATCCGGGCTGAAGCCATTGATGCCGTTCGTAAATGCTTTGTGCGCGAAACGCCTGTCCCTGAAGGTATCCATTATGCATTCAAACAGCTCTTCAACCGCTATATTGTTGTAGGTGGACTTCCTGCAGCCGTTAATAAATTCCTTGAAAGCAACCACATGGGTGAAGTAGCCGAAGTCTACAAGTCCATAATTGATGAATATGAGGACGATATGGTAAAATATGCCGATGACGCGGATAAGCCACATATTCGTGAGTGCTTTGAATCCATTCCTGTGCAGCTGGCAAAAGAGAACAAGAAATTCCAATACTCCACGATCAAGAAAGGTGCTCGTGCATCCCAGTATGATGGTAGCCTGCAGTGGCTTGAAGATGCAGGCATTATCCATCGCTGCTACAACACAGATACTCCTGAACTACCACTCGACGGTAATGCAAAGGAAGACGTATTCAAGGTCTATCTTACGGATATCGGCTTACTTATGGCCATGCTTAATCCGGGTACGCGCGCCGATGTACTCCAAGGGAACCTCTACGGCTACAAGGGTGCAATTTTCGAAGGAATTATGGCCGATTTCCTGCACAAGAAGGGACAGAATCTCTATTATTATCACAAAGACGGAGGTCTGGAACTGGATTTTCTTATTCGCCAAAAGGGAGAGTGCGTCCCTTGCGAGGTTAAATCAACATCCAACAAGGCAAAGAGTGTCAAGACCGTACTGAAACACCCTGAAAAGTACCATATCTCTCATGCCCTTAAATTTGGAGATTACAATGTCGGCCGGGAGGGTGCCATACTCACTGTTCCATCCTACATGGGTTTCTTTCTGGAGTTCGATGCCGTAGAGGATATAGACCTGCCAATTCTGGACATCGACGAGGTTAACAGGCTTGCAAAGCAGATGTTTGTTGAGGAGTAAAGATTGCATCTTGAGTCTTATTTGCGGTATTTTCTCCTCAAAGGCAATGTTCATCAGAGCAAAGCGGTCTTTGAGGGAGTACAGTGTATATAAGGTATGCCGTCCGGTTTTATCTGAAAACTCTACAATCGGTATTTTAAATCCCTACAAATTGGGGTTGTAATGTATTTATGCGGTGTTTAAAACTCTACATACTGTATTTTGTGTGTTCTATTTGTGTATCTTTGAATCATAAAATCTAAAATAATATAGGTATGGGTTTGGCAGAGTTATTTTCCAGGAAATCGGAGAAATTGGAGAAGAATGTCAGTGGGCTGATGGAAACTGTTGACCACTCCCTAATAGTTTTCAGGGAAGGTGTCAAGAATTATCTGTATGGCGATGAGGAGAGCTTTGCCGAGAACTTGGGCAAAATGGCCGCCTTGGAGGCTGAGGCATCGTCCAGAATCAAGGAAATTGAGAATATCCTTTACTCAAGGGGATATCTAATCCGTTCAAGAGGGGACATAATGAGGCTTTTGGAGAGGTTTGACCATATTTTCATTATAATCAGCACGGACCTTATCCAGTTTGAAATTGAGTCTCCGAAAATTCCATCAGAACTCAAAAGGGAATTTGTGAAACTCAGCGAACTGGCCGCTATGGCAGCTGAGAGCACTATTCCTGGAACCAACGCATACTTCACTTCTCCTAAAAATGTGGCGGAAACCACCTCTCAGGTATATTTCTACGAGAAGGAAGCGGTGAAACTCTCACAATCCATAAAGAGAACCGTTTTCCACGATATGGATAATCTCAAGCTCAGCGAAAAGTTCCATCTGAGGTATTTTGCGCTGCATATCGAGGATCTTTCAAAGGCTGCCGTAAAAGTGGCTGAGCAACTTTCCGTCATGAGTATAAAAAGGGCGCTGTAAATGGATTGTATCCTGTACATAATAATCTCTGTTTTGTTTGCCGGCACTTTTCTGATGATGCTGGAACTGCCTTATGTGAGCGGTTCTGTGCTTGCTTCGGGAGCCGGGGAGAGGATTGGTGTCAGGATTTTTGGGCCGGTACTTCTGCTTTGCGGTCTCTGTGTTCCGGTTTTCTGGCCTGAGTACTTTGAGCTGATGATTGGCGGTTTTCTCAAATCTGATGGCATTGTCAATGTATTGCCTGTGGGCATAGCTACGGCTGTTGCAGCAATGGCGGTGAAAGGTTTCAGCCGCTTTTCAGCCGTGCCCTTTGCTTTCATGGCCTCCATTGCCGGCCTTGGCCTTGCCGGCGGAAAGGCAATAACAGCCGCTGAAGTGCTTCCATACATTGTTTCCTGGACTGCCGCTCCTATTCTTTGTGCGTTGTTTTCAGCAATCATCTATATGATGTTTGCTGCATGGCACAGAAGGCAAAACACCCATATGGCGCTTATGGAAGCCAGGATGCTTTCTGCATCTACGGTGGCGGCTTTCATACTGTTTCCTTTGTTTTCATTGAACAATTCTCTGATATTCACATACCTTCCGTCTGGTTATGGATATAGGGCAGCAGCAGTGGCCTGCGTTTGTGCTGTTCTGATATGGCCTATTGTCAGGAAACCGGAGGTCTTTACAAAGTGGAACATTGCTGATTATGAACTGGATACCAATCCTCAATCCATTTTCAGCCTTATGGCGGGAATGATTCTCTGCTTTTTGCTGTTTACCAGCCCGCTTCCCGGGAAGATTGGTCTGGCTTCAACCCCTCTTCCGGCAGGAACACTTTATATGGCGGCTCTTGCAGGAATCAGCATTTGCGGCCGCCGGACCCTTATCGACGGTCCTCAGATTGTTAAGGGAGCAGTGGCAATGTACATTTCTCCTCTTATGGCATTTCTCGTGGCTTATTGCCTTGGGAGAATTATGGACGGGGAATTGACCGGAACCCTGATTGTTCTTGGAATGATCCTGCTTGTGGCAGGAATTGCATTCTTTATCATACACCAGAGCCGCGTTCTGGTGGATCAGCAGATTGCCAGAGCCCACGAGCAGCAGGTCTATTCTACCAGAAAGTCTCTTTCAGCTTTGGAGGTCAGGGCGGAGATGACAGAAAAAGATCTTCTTGACAAGCTTGAGACCAAGCGCAAGGAACTGGTAGATTTTGCTGTAGGCATCAGCGACCAGAAAAACTATATGGAGGAAGTCTATGAGCAGCTGAAAATGGTCAGGGGTGCCAAGGACGGTGAAGAGAAGGACTCCAAGACGGATCAGTTGCTGCAATCGCTGAGGGAGAGGATGTACTTCACCCGTGAGGTCAATGACTTCTATGCCCGCAGCGAGGAACTGCACAAAGACTTCAACCAGAGGCTGACGGATTCTTTCCCGCATCTTACCGAGAACGAGAAGAAACTGGCCACACTTCTCCGCCAAGGCTTTTCCAGCAAGTATATTGCATCGCTGATGAACATTACTCCCAAGAGTGTAGAGATAAACCGCTACCGCCTGAGGTCAAAGCTTGGCCTGAGGCGCAGCGACAACCTTATAAAATTCATTAAATCAATTTAATTTTCATTTTTACAAACCAATTTATTTACTATGCGAAAAACTTTATTATTTGCGGCGGTTATGCTGTTAGGTATTTCGGCAGCTTTCGCCCAGGAAACAGTGAAGCGCAACCAGTACGGAGTGGCTGTACAGTCCGAAAGGCTCGATGTTGAGGCTCAGGACGGCATTCTGGTACTTGAGAATCAGAAGACAGGCTATAAACTGTGGTTTGATACCCGCGCTCAGGTAGATGGAGCCGTTTTCTTTGGCCAGGACAAAGATTACGACAATATCGGTAACGGAACCAGCATCCGCCGTGCCCGTTTTGCGGTAAAGGGCCAGATCAACGAAAGTTGGTATGGTGAGTTTGACATGGACCTTGCTGACGGTCTGATTGAACTCAAAGACGCTATCGTGCGTTACACAGGAATTCCGAATCTGGATCTCCAGGTAGGTAACTTCAAGGAGAATTTCTCTATCCAGAGGAACACAACTTCGCGTTATCTGCAGTTTATGGAGAGGCCTATGGTAACTTCAGCATTGGCTCCCAGCCGTCATCTCGGTATCAACGCCAAGTATGCAAAGGATTGGCTGTGGGCTTCTGCCGGTGCTTTTACTCAGGAAGTAAAAGGCGCTGAGGAAGAAGGCTATGTAAAGGACAACAACAAGGACTATGGCCGCAACACAGGTGTGTCTCTGACAGGTAAGGTTGTCTTCCGTCCTCTGTACAAGATGCAGGATGCAAGCCTCCATATAGGTTTTGCAGGTTCTTACAGAAGGGCTAAGACCAGCGTTGACCCCAAGGAATACGGAATGTACAGGGCCAGCGCCCGTAACTCCACAAGCATCAACCGCAAGAAGTACATAGATACCGACAATCTTCCGGGCTATGACCACAACTTCCTGTGGACCATTGAGCTTGCAGGTCACTATCAGGGCCTCCGCTACGAAGGTGCCTACATAGGCGACAATGTTCATTTCAAGAAGACTGCCGTAGATCCTAAGACCAAGAATTTTGGCGGTTGGTATGTTCAGGCAGGCTACCTTCTTTTTGGAGGTACTCAGCGATATGATTCCAACGGCGGTAAATACACCAAGGTTAACCGCGGACAGAAGTGGGGTGATATTGAACTCTGCGCACGCTATGAGTTCTGCGACCTCAACGACGCCAATGTTTACGGTGGTGCTGCCGAGGCCTATACCTTTGGTCTTAACTGGTTGGTAAACAACAATGTTAAGATTATGCTCAACTATCAGTTCAACAACAACGACCGTTACGCAAACGGCAAGAACAAGCTGTTTGTAGGCCACGATGCCCTCGGAAACCCTACAAAGGACTACACCAAGGTTGTTGAAGGTAAGAGAAAGGCCGGTGTGGATTATCACATGCTCGGTATCCGTTTTGAGATTGACTTCTAAAATTGAATCAGATTATGAAAAAGATATTATTTGCAGCATTTGCAATGCTTTTTGCATTCACATCCTGTGTTCAGGATAAGTTATATCCTTACCCTACAATAGCTGACATTGCCAACACGATTGCATACGACGAAACTGAAGATGTTACCGTTACGGCTACAGTCAGTGCCTTCATAGACATTCAGGAATGCCTTCTTATTTACAAGGCAGGAAATTCCGCTGCTCAGAAGGTTAAGATGACAGCATCCGGCAAGACATACACCGGCATTATTCCAGCTCAGCCAATGGGCACCGAGGTTATTTATTATATAGAGGCTTCAACCAGCGGCGGAACCACAACTTCTGCAGTTGGCAAATATACCGTAGGAGTTATTCCTATTGACTTTACTCCTCTGAGACTCAACGAGCTCAACGGAAACGACAAGTTCATAGAGATTATCAACACCGGTTCTGCAGCAATCAATATAAAGGGAATCAAGGTTCTCAAGGATACCAAGGACGTATGGACCGGTCCGGACCGCGAACTTGCAGCAGGTGCTGTGCTTCTCCTCTACAGCGAGGACGTAGTTGTTTCAGGCGGCCCACAGGAAGGTTATGATGCCGCTCTGGTATTTACTTCCGGACTTTCTGCCAAGAAGGCTGTAAGGGTTCAGCTGACTGACCCTGTAGGCAACAACGTTGACGATTTCAATCTGGTAACCGTTTCAAAGACTGCTCCGGCTTCTTACAGCCGCGTTCCGGACGGAACCGGAATATGGTGCTTTACACCTGCTACTCCAGGTGCTAAGAACTCTACCGATAATTCTGACCCTGTAACCGGTCTTTCTTAATCTTTATTAACCAATTAACACACAATAAATTATGGCAGAACTTAAAATAGGCGAACAAAGCAAGCCCCGTTTTGAATTCCGTAGCTTCGGTCAGTGCTTCTGCGAAGCTCATAAAAGGATGGCACGTCTCTCAGTTCCGGTTCCTGAGAAGGTATGGGAGAGGCAGAGCGATGAAATTTACATCATTTCAGCCAAGAACGACATAAACAACACCAAGATCCGCAACGGCAAGATGGACATAAAGACTTATGTTCAGACCGTGGACGGACTGGAGCAGTGGAATCCTCTGATGAAAGGCGAATTCCCCATCAGCCGCGAGGTTCTTGAGAAGGAAGTATTTCCGGCTTTCATGGTGGAGATGCCTGCCCTTACAAAGGACACCTACACCTATGAGGAGTTCATAGAAATGGTTAAGGCCAACCCTGACCTTGCCGCAGTAAGAGTTCACAAGCAGCGTTTCGGCTATATGGTCAACGATACCATCTGCGAAGTGGGCAATGTACTTATCAACGGCGCCAAGGTGGTTACAATCAACTCTGAATCAACTGAGATTGAGGACATCAAGAAGACTCTTAAGGATGTAGGACTTGAGGGAGTTGAGAATATCAACTACCTGCAGGCCATCAAGAGAGTTATTGGAATGAGTGACAAACCTTTAGCAAACGAATAATCATGGCACAGGAAATTGAACGCAAATTCTTGGTCAAAGGCGATTTCAAGGAAGCTGCCTTCAAGGCCACCCGCATCACTCAGGGCTATCTCAGCAGTGTTCCTGAGAGAACAGTACGTGTAAGGGTAAAGGGCGACAAGGGATTCATCACCATCAAGGGCATAGGTTCCGACAGCGGAGCAAGCCGTTTTGAGTGGGAGAAGGAAATTCCTGTTGCTGAGGTTCAGGATCTTCTGAAGATATGTGAACCAGGCGTAATAGACAAGACCCGCTATCTTGTAAAGGCCGGTGAGCATACTTTTGAAGTAGATGAATTCTACGGCGACAATGAGGGCCTGACCGTTGCTGAGGTAGAACTCGGCAGCGAAAGCGAGGCCTTTGACAAACCGGCATGGCTCGGAGAGGAAGTTACCGGTGATGTCAAGTATTACAATTCAATGTTGATGAAGAACCCTTACAAGAACTGGAAGTAATGGATGTTCTTGATATGAACAACTACAAGATCGAGAAGCTGCCGAAGATGCAGAAATCCGGCTTTGAGCGGAAGATGCAGCGCTTCGGCGGCCCTCTCGCTATCTTGGTGTTCATTCTTCTCTATTATTTTGTAAGGATTCCTTTCCTTGATAATCTGGATACCGGATCGCTTACCGGAGCTGCTGCAAAGCGTTTCGGAGAACTTGGACTGGGAGATTTCATAAGGGCCAACTATGCCATGCTCGCAATTTTTGTGGCTGCCATAGTTCTCTGGATAACTGAGGCCATACCCAATTATCTTACATCGCTGATAGTCATCCTGTCCATAGTTCTTACCAACATAACTACAGACAAGGTTGCATACGCCCAGCTCGGACATCCGGTGATGTGGCTGAACATCCTTTCGTTTGTTCTGGCCTCAATGCTGGTTAAAACCAAGGTGGCCAAGCGTTTTGCCCTGTGGTTTGTACTGAAGTTCGGCAAGAGCGCATCCGGTGTTATTTTCAGTTTCATCATCATAAACCTTGTGCTGTCTGCCTTTATTTCGGCAACAACGGCAAAGGCTGCAATTTTGCTCCCTATCATGATGGTGATCTGTGCTATCTACGGCGCAACCGGAGGAGAAAACCGCAATAACTTTGGTCGTAACCTCATGCTCCAGAACCTGTTGCAGATTAACCTGGGCGCCAATGCCTTCCTTACTGGAAGCGGTGCCACACTGCTTGCCGGCTCCCTCATTGCCGGTGCAATGGGCATAGGGTCGTTCAGCTATCAGGACTGGTTCACAGCTGCTTTTCCTATGAACGTCCTCCTTATTTTCATAGGCTGGTTTGTAGGAACCAGAATCATATTCCCTATGAAGAAGGACGAGCGCAAGCCTCAGATAGAAGGAGGTATGGAAAGGCTGCGTGAGGAGCTTAAAGGTATGGGCAAGATGAAGGGCGAAGAGTTCAGGGCCATTGCTATTTTCCTGTGCGTCCTGATTCTCTGGGCTACCGACAAGCAGCACGGCATAAATCAGACAGCCGTTGCTTTCCTTGGCGCAGTTGTGGCCCTGATGCCTAAAATCGGCGTTGTAAAATGGAACGAGGTAGATATACCGTGGCATCTTCTTCTGTTCTCCGCAGGTGCTTATACCCTCGGAGCCGGACTGGACGCTACAGGCCTGCCCGGTACAGCCGTAAATGCTGCATTTGCTTCGTTGGGAATAACCCAGAATACTCCATATTGGGCTCTGTATATGATACTTACAAGTACCATGCTGCTAAGTGCACTCATATTCCAGAGCAAGACCATGCAGACTCTGATTTTCATTCCTATTGCAATAGGAGTGTGCCAGAGCTTCGGTTACCCGATCATGAGTCTGGCATTCCCGATTGCCCTTTTGGTTGGCCATGTATATGTATTGCCTTTCAACAGCAAGCCTGCGGCCCTGCTCTATACTACAAACCAATACAGTTGGAGCGACACCTTCAGGTTCGGTATTACCATGATGTTCATCAGCTGGCTGATCATATTGCTTTGGGGTCAGACCGTACTTCACTGGTTCGGCTACACCCCGGGATTATTTTAATTAACTAACTAAAAACTACGGTACTATGACAATCGAATGGAATTATATACTTAGAATTTTCATTGCCGGACTCTTGGGTGCAGTCATCGGTTTTGAAAGGGAAATGCGGGCCAAGGAGGCAGGTATCAGAACCCACTTTCTGGTGGCACTCGGCGCAGCCCTTTTCATGATAGTTTCCCAATATGCCTTTAAAGGTTATTTTGATGAGGCACGTGTTGCAGCTCAGGTAGTTTCCGGAATTGGTTTCATTGGTGCCGGAGTAATAATTTTCCAGAAGAACGTAGTCCGCGGTGTAACAACCGCGGCCGGTCTCTGGGTTGCTGCAGCCATAGGTCTTACCTGCGGTTCGGAAATGTACCCAGTGGCAGTTGCCGCAACCCTTATGGCAGTAATCTGTCTTGAGATGATGCATTTCATTACCCGCCGCTTTGGCGAAAAGGCAGTTGTGGTTGCGCTTTATTCGCCTGATACCGAAAAGCTTTCTAAGGCAATTAAGGCAGTGGAAAAAATGAACGCAGACATACATTCTCTCAAAGTTGACAACAATACCGCAACTTTTGAGATTCATGTAAGGCAGAGAGATTATGTTTCTGCGGTAGAGAAGATTCTGGAACTTGCCCGCGAAGTAAAAGTAGAAATACTGTAATCCGGCTATGCGCAGGTTAATTTTCCTCCTATCAGTTGCCTCATTCTCTTTCATAGGCTTATTATCCTCAGCGACAGCATCTTTTGCTCAGCCCAGGGGAGATGTTCAGGAACAGGCTGACGGTTACCAATGGCCCAAGGACAAGGCTGTGCTGGAAAAGCTTGACCTCTGGCAGGACCTTAAATTCGGCGTTCTGATGCATTGGGGCATATACTCCGTACCAGGAATCATAGAAAGCTGGAGCATTTGCAACGAGGATTGGATAAGGCGTCCGGAAGGAAGCAGTTACGAAGACTACAAAAGGTGGTACTGGGGGCTCAGCAATGAGTTCAACCCGGTGAAATTCAACCCTGAACAGTGGGCCGATGTCTTTGCACGCGCAGGAATGAAGTACATGATATTCACAACCAAGCACCACGACGGCTTCTGCATGTTTGATTCTGAATATTCCGATTTTGGAATTGCGCACGGCCCCTTTGCCGGCAATCCGAAGAAGGATGTTGCAAAATATGTCTTTGAAGCGTTCCGTACAAAGGGCTTTATGGTAGGGGCATATTTTTCCAAGCCAGACTGGCATCATACAGGCTTCTGGAACCCATATTATGCAACTCCCAACCGCCATCCCAACTATGATGTCAAGAAGAAACCAGACTGGTGGCAGAGCTATGTGCAATACACAGAAAATCAGCTTAAAGAACTTACCGGAGGAAGATACGGAAAGCTGGATATCCTCTGGCTTGACGGCGGCTGGATTACCGGCGACGCCGTAGGAATCAACGATATATTGCCTCAGGCCAGAAAAGTAAGCCCCGGCCTTATCTGCGTGGACCGCACAATCAAAGGCCCCAACGAAAACTACCAGACTCCGGAACAGTCCATACCTGAGGCTCAGATAAACCATCCTTGGGAAAGCTGCATCACACTGACAGACAGCTGGGGATGGATTCCCGATGCTGGCTTCAAGTCCAGCCGCAAGGTAATAGGTATATTGGCAGAAATTACCGCAAAAGGAGGTTGCCTGGTACTGGGCGTAGGTCCAACTCCGGAAGGCCTGATAGAGGACAAGGCCATAGAGATACTGGATCAGATAGGGGAATGGCTCTCAAGATGCGGAGAGGCCATCTATTCTACCAGGACAACTGATGTTTATCATGATGGAAAGTTCTGGTTTACAAAATCCAAGGACGCCACGGCAGTCTATGCAATCTATGCCCCGCAGGACGGAGAAACCATACCCTCAGAACTTTCTTGGAAAGCGCATCTTCCTTCAAACGGCAAAGTAATTCTTCTGAATACGGGTAAAACGCTCAAAGTAACTGTAAAAGACGGTATTGCCAAAGTCCGTCTGCCCAAGGGGCTGAAACAGGAGCCCCTTGCATTCAAGATTTACCGATAGACCTTTCAGACCAGAGGCACCGGTCCTCTTTGTTTTTTTCCTTAATTTTGTACCTATGAGAAAGATAGGTTTGGCATCTGTAATTGCCCTGTTGACAAGTTTGACGGCGGCGTTGATATCCTGTTCAAAGAACGCAGGTTATTACCGTGATTTTCTGATGGACAACATGTCTGTTGCGGACCGGATTACATATCCGGAGGATTTCTGGCAGAAGAATGTTGAAAAGACCCTTCAGACCAGAAATGAAATGCACTGGAACATATCTGAAAGAGACTTCCTGTATTTTGTTCTTCCGTTGAGAGTTAACAACGAGACCCTGGACGATTTCCGCACCCTTTATGCAGATACTCTTTGCCGCAGGGTAAAGGGAATGACTATGGAACAGGCCATACTGGAAGTCAACCACTGGTGTCACGAAGTTGCTACCTACCAGCCTTCTGACGCAAGAACATCATCTCCTGTGGCCACAATGCGCAAAGGTTTTGGAAGGTGTGGCGAGGAGTCTGTGCTCACTGTTGCAGCCCTCAGGGCCGTGGGCATTCCGGCCCGTCAGGTTTATACTCCGCGATGGGCTCATACCGATGATAACCATGCCTGGGTGGAAGCCATATCTGACGATGGCAGATGGCATTTCATAGGGGCCTGCGAACCTGAACCTAAACTTGACATGGCCTGGTTCAATGCTCCTGTCTCAAGGGCCATGCTGCTGCATACCAAGGTGTTCGGCAAAGACTATGACGGTCCGGAGGAAGTGATACAGAAGACTCAGGCTTACACAGAAATCAATGTTACCTCCAACTATGTTCCTGTAGCAAAACGAGTTATAGCGGTGATAGACGAAGCCGGAAAGCCGGTTGAAGGCGCCGATGTTTCTTTCAAAATCTACAACTATGCCGAGTTCTACACGGTGGCAACTTACCTGACCGATATAAAAGGAACCACATCTCTTACTACCGGAAAAGGCGATATGCTTGTAATGGCTTCCAAGGACGGCCGTTTTGGCATAGGCAAAGCTTCTTCGGACACCACGGAAATTGTGCTGGATAAGGTGGCCGGCCAGCGGTATTCCTTTGATTTTGATATAGTTCCTCCTTCCGAGAACCCAATTCCTTCCTCTGCTACAGAAGAAGAAATTGCTGAGAACAAGGCAAGGTTTGAAAAAGAAAACCAGATGCGCGAGGAGCGGCCTAAAGGCAATGCGGCAGTGCTCGATGCCTTCAGGGCTTATGCAGAGGATTTGGCGGCAACAGACTCAAGCATGTACGGCCATGACATTACGGCCGGACTTGCAGAAGACATCATTTCTTCGCTTTCCGTTAAGGATCAGAATGATGTTACTTTTGATGTTCTGAAGGATGCGTTCAACCACACCGGATATCCGTTTAACAAATTCCGCCACTGTCCGAGGGTGGAACTTGAATTTCTCTATCCTTATTTCTCAGCCATAGGGGAGGGCTTGGAGTTTTCCGGTGCAAACGAAGTGGCATCATGGGTTCAGGCCAACATATCTACGGATTCCATAGGCAACCCTCAGAGGCTCAGGATTCCTCCTGTGGCCGTATGGAACTCCAAAGTTGCGGATCCTCTTTCCAAAGACATATTCTTTGTTGCCCTCTGCCGTACAAAAGGGTTTGAGGCAAGGATAGACGAAGCTACCGGCAAGGCCCAGTACCTTCAGGACGGAAACTGGATAGACCTGCATACCGGAAAGCCGGCCCCGCAGGGTTTCCTTCAAGCGGAATTTAAGGAAGACTCCAATGACTTGAGCCATAGGACCAATGCTTCAGATGCCCTGTATTACAGGCACTTCTCAATCTCTAAAGTAGATGGAAGCAAGGCACTCCAGCTGGCCCTGGATGAAAATGCCGACATTCCTTTCAGCAAGATGTTCAGTGAGCCTTATTCTCTGGACTGCGGCTACTACATGCTCACTACAGGCAACCGTATGGCAGACGGAAGCGTTCTGGCCCATGTAGAGTTCTTCCCCATTGAAGAAGGCCTCACCGTTTCTGTTCCGTTCATATTCAGGACATCAGACCAAAACATTTCCGTTATAGGAAATATGGATCCGGAGGCTGAATTTCTGAAAGACGGCAAAGAAGTTTCAATTTTGAGCCAGACCGGAAGGGGATATTTCCTGATTTGCTGCCTGGGCTACAAGGATGAGCCTACGACTCACGCTGTCAGGCAACTGACTTCCATCGCTGAGAAACTTAATGACAAACAGTTAAAGGTTGTTTCACTGGGGCAGGCAAAGCCAGAGGACATAAAGAACCTCATAGCCGGAACAGACATTGAAGATTCAGTTAGAAAGATGCTTTCTCAAGGATGCAAACGGGGCGGCAAAACTCTTCCGGTAGTAGCCCTCTGCGACAGCTTCGGCCGTATTGTCTATTATTCTGAGGGTTACAACACTTCCCTTGCTCAGGAACTCACAAAAGTCTTATCTGCAATTTGACGTTGGCCCTGCTTTGCCGCGGCTGTATTGCCCGTCAGATGCAAAGGTAATGACCATCCTGGTTGGCGAGGATGTCAAGATGCCGTCAGAACAGGTTGGTGCCGTGCAGCTGGGGAGCTTTTGAATCCTCAGCGATGAGTTCCATGTTGCTCTTTCTGATGCCTTTGCCGGCTATTATGGTTATTCTGCCGGCTGCCTGAGCTACAAGCTTTGCAATGTTGAAGCGGCCCTTGAAAGCATCCTCACGGTTGCCCGATGTGAGCAGGTGGGTGCATCCGAGAGCAATTATATCCTCCAGAGCTTTTTGGGGATCCGCTACATCGTCAAAAGCACGGTGAAAGGTGATTTGTGGAGTTGCATTTTCTTTTGAAACATTTACAAGGAACCTGGTGGCCGATGTATCTACCTGACGGTCTGGGGTAAGTGCCCCAAAGACAAAGCCGTTTACAAACTTTCCGTTGGATATGAGGCTTTTGAAGGCCTTTATCTGAGCAGCCATTTCTTCCAGTTCTTCCCTGGTGTAAACAAAGTTCCCGCCTCTTGGCCTTATCATTACATTTACCGGAACAGTGCTGACCTCCAGAACTTTTTCCGTAAGTGAAATGGACGGGGTAACTCCGCCAAGGTCTATCTTTTCGCAGAGTTCTATGCGGCTTGCTCCCATGAGGCAGGCCCTTCTGACTTCTTCAAGGCTTGTGCAGCAGCTTTCCAGAAAATACTTTCTCATACGGCAAATGTACGAAAAAGGAAAGGTGCAGGAGGTGAGTAGGGTACGAAAAAAAAAGAGATGATTGCTCATCTCTCTTTTTTGTGCCCAGGACAAGAGTCGAACTTGCACACCATTGCTGGCACTAGTCCCTGAAACTAGCGTGTCTACCATTCCACCACCTGGGCTTTCAGGGACTGCAAAAATACAATTTTTTTCTAAATAACAATCAAAATACATAGGTTTTTGACGGTGTTTGTTGATTTTGTATCTTAGTGCCGTATATGGATACAGCACCTATTTTTAACAAGATATCAGATAAGTACGACAGGTTCAACCACCTGTTCTCATTGAATATAGACAAAAAATGGCGCAGACAGTGTGCTAAAGCCGCTTTCCTTCAGGCCAGCCGGGTGGCATCTCTGTCCGGTAGGCAGGTATCCGACATCAAAGTTCTTGATTTGGCCTGCGGTACTGGCGATTTGAGCATAGAGCTTGCAAAGCGCGGCTTGAATGTAACGGGTGTCGATATTTCTGAAGGAATGTTGGAAGTGGGGCGGCGGAAAATAGACAGGCTCTGGCAGGGTAAGAATTCAAAGTATCCCAAACCGGTACTTGAGAAAGGAGACGGGGCTGACCTGCCTTTCGGTGACGCTTCAGTGGATATTGTTACAATCGGCTATGGCATAAGGAATTTCAACGACCGGCCTACATCGCTGAGCCAGATACTCAGAGTTCTTTCCCCAGGAGGAGTTCTGCTGATTCTGGAGTTCGGCCAACCGAGGAACAGGTTCGTCAGAGCAGCTTACAAGCCCTATTTCAGGTATATGATTCCAGGAATGGCCTCCGCCCTTACCAAAGGAAAAGATAAGGCCGAGTATAAATACTTCATAAAGTCTGTAGAAAATTTTCCTAAATTTGAAAAGTTTTGCAATGAACTCTCACAGGCGGGGTTCCGGCAGGCAGAATTCAAGAGTCAGACCTTTGGCATTTCTGTCCTGTACAAAGCTTTCAAACCAATGGAAAAATGATACTTTTTTCTTGGCATACCTTCTGGCCGATTCTTTCTGCGGTGCTCTATGCTATGAACATGTGCATAGCCATATATGCTTCCGTGGCCATGATATTGCGCCGTCAGGATCCTGTCAAAACCCTGTCGTGGACGGCGGTGATGATATTGCTTCCGTATTTGGGTGTAATCCTGTATATGACATTCGGTCAGAACTTCCGCAAGCGTAAGATGTTCTCCCGCAAGGGGCTCGGTGACCTCAAAATCAGGCAGGAACTGTCGGCCGACGAAAATGAAGCCCTGTTATCCTCTGCTGAGTTCCTTCCATTGGATATGAAGCCCTTCCGCAAACTCATTCACCAGAACCTGAGAAACAGCTATTCCCTTGTGGACTTTAACCGCGACATAGAGTTCTTCTACAGCGGCAAGAATGCACTGGACGCAATGTATCAGGCCATTGAAGGGGCAACCCACCATGTTCATCTTCAGACATATATCCTGGAAAACGACCGCATAGGAAACAAGTTCATATCGCTGCTTATGGACAAGGCCAAAAGCGGGGTTGAGGTAAGGCTGATGTTCGACGATGTAGGAAGCGGCAAAATTTCCAAGAGCCTGATTTCCCAGATGCGGAAATCCGGAATGGAAGTCCTTGTTTTTTCTCCGGTAAGTTTTTGGATGCCAATGTCTAAAATCAACTACCGAAACCATAGGAAGATACTTGTAGTAGATGGAGATAAGGGTTTTCTGGGCGGAGTAAACATAGCGGACCGTTACTACTATGGCACATCTTCCGGCCCCTGGCGCGATACCCAGATAAAGATTTCTGGCGAAAGCGTTTTTTCTCTTCAGACCAGTTTTCTGCTGGACCGTTACTTTGTACTGAATCACCGTCTGAGCTACAACAAGAAATATTACCCCACAATCAACATAGGCCGCAAACAGTTCCCTGGCGGCAATATGCATTTCTACACCCAGATTATATCCTCCGGCCCCGACAGCGACTGGGCAGGAATCATGCAGTGCTATTTTACGGCAATAACATCGGCCCAGAACCGTATCAGCATAGTATCGCCGTATTTTTCTCCCAATGCCACCATCCTGAATGCCATAAAGGTTGCGGCCTTGGGAAACATAGATGTAAGGCTCATGATTCCGGAAGTTGCAGACAGTCTGATGGCACATTACGGAACCCATTCATATATAACTGAACTTCTGGAAGCCGGGGTAAAGGTTTATCTTTTCAAAGGCGGTTTCAATCATTCCAAGGTAATCAGCGTGGACGGCAAGCTTGCCATCATAGGTTCAGCAAATATGGACGAAAGGAGTTTTGAGCACAACTTTGAAGTGATGGCAGTAATTTACGACGGCGGCTGTGCGGCAAACATAGAACGGCGTTTCAATCAGGACCTTGTCTGCTGCACGAGGGTTAATCTGGAGGAGTGGAGGCACAGGAGCCTTGCCAACAAAGTGAAGGAGAGTTTCTTCCGTCTTCTGTCTCCGCTGATTTAGTTTTTTATCGCGATGAAAAAGAAAAGTATTGATATTTAAAAGATTACACTATGAAGAAAATGTATGTGGCCGGTGTGGACATCGGCGGCCAGACGGCAAAAATAGGAATCGTGGACCGGAAGGGGACTATCCTTGCCCGCAAGGTGATAAGCACAAAGTACAAGGATGCCGACAAGTTCATAACCCTGCTTTCGGACAGTATCCGCGAGATGACAGCAGACATAGGTCTGGAGAATCTCAACGGAGTTGGAGTGGGGGCTCCTGACGGCAACTATTACACCGGAGACATCGTAGAGGCTACCAACCTTATGTGGGCTAAGGGCAAGACGGTACATTTTGCAAATGACCTTTCTAAAAAGCTTGGAGGGCTGAAGGTTACCATTACAAACGATGCCAACGCAGCGGCCATAGGCGAGATGAAGTACGGGGCTGCAAAGGGTATGAAAAACTTCATAGAAATAACTCTTGGAACCGGAGTGGGCAGCGGAATTGTCATAGACGGCAAACTGGTTTACGGACATGATGGATTTGCCGGAGAACTGGGCCATACCTGTGCCGTCAAAGGAGGCCGAGACTGCGGCTGCGGTCAGAAGGGCTGTCTGGAGTGCTATTGCTCAGCTACGGGAGTTGCCCGCACAGCAGTGGAAATGCTCTCAAAATCAAGGGCAAAGAGCCTTCTTAGGGGCAAAAGGGACATAACCTCCAAAGATGTGTTTGACGCTGCCGAAAAAGGCGACAAGCTGGCAATCAAGATATTTGCCGATACCGGAAGGATCATGGGAGAGAAGTTTGCCGATTTTATTCCGTTTTCTGCACCTGAAGCCATTATCCTGTTCGGCGGCCTGACTCACGCCAAAGACTATTTCCTGGAGCAGCTTGTAGATTCCATGAACGAAAACGTGGTATTCCTGTGGAAAGGCAAGGTCAAGGTACTGGTAAGTGCCCTCAACGAATCGGATGCGGCAATTCTGGGAGCTTCTGCCCTTGCATGGTAAAATACTCAGCGATATGAAGAGCGATATGAAGATAGTGTTTTTAGATGCGGCTTCCATAGGGGAAGATGTTTCTCTGGAGCCTATAGCCTCTTTGGGCGAACTCGTAACATATCCGTTCACTTCCCCTGAGCAGGTGGAAGAAAGGATAGTGGATTGCGATATATTGATAATCAATAAGGTACAAATAAGGAAGCAGCAGATTGACTGGGGAAGGAACCTCAAGCTGATTTGTATTGCCGCTACCGGAACAAACAATGTTGATATGGAATACGCCGCCTCAAAGGGCATTCCGGTAAAGAATGTGGCCGGCTACTCTACACAGAGTGTGGCTCAGGTTACCATGGCTATGCTTCTGGGGCTTTCCTGCCATACGGCATATTACGACAGCAAGGTCAAGTCTGGAGAATACACAAGGGGCAACCTTGTTTCCGATGTTACCCGAAAGTGGGGAGAACTTTCCGGCCAGAGACTTGGAATCATAGGCCTTGGAACCATTGGCAGCCGGGTAGCTGAACTGGCAGAAGGTTTCGGATTGGAGGTTGTCTATTACGCCACCAGCGGCAAGCCTCATTCCGACAAGTACCGGAGCCTGAGTCTTGAAGACCTGCTAAAAACCTCTGATTTCATCTCCGTTCACGCACCTTTGAACGATAGGACCAAGAATCTGGTTACCTATGACAAACTTGCTCTCTGCAAGAACACAGCAAAGGTCATCAACATAGGAAGAGGCGGAATCATCAACGAGGAAGACCTTGTCAAAGCCCTCAATGATAATATGATAGAAGGAATCGGAATAGATGTATTCTCAAAGGAGCCGATACCGGAAGATTCTCCTTTCTTCAAGATAGAAGACAAGACCAGGGCAATCCTGCTGCCCCACATAGGCTGGACCAGCCGTGAAGCCCGCACCCTCCTGGTTGCCAAAATCGCTGAGAACATAAAAAGCTATTCTATTTAGCTGAGTAGTGGGTGTACATAGACAGGATGTGGATGGTAACTTCGTTTTCATTCACGCTGTATATGATTCTATGAATGCGTGTAATACGCCTGGACCACTTGCCTGACAAGGAGTATCTCAAGGCTTCAGGTTTACCTATGCCGGAATAAGGATGCTCTGCGATGTCTGCAAGAAGTCTTATTATCTTTGATATGATCGCGGTATTTCCTGTTGATTTCCAGTACTTGTACTGCTCCTGAGCCTTTTTTGTAATAACTATTCGGTACATTCCAGCCTCTTAAGGAATTGATCAATACTTTCTCCTTCTTTTTGGGATAAAATCTGTCCTTCCCTTATATCTTCCTCCGCTTTCTGAAGGTCTTCCATAACTTTTTTATTGCTAAGGATGTATTCTGTTTCAACCAAAGCGTTATAATCATCGAGGCTAATGACAACGACACTTTTGGATTTAGGCCTTGTAACAATTAGTGGGGTGTTGCTTTCTACAACGGAATCCAGATACTTTTTAAGATTATTTCTAAGTTCTGTGAAATTAGTTGTTTTCATCATACTCATTATTGTCTTTGACAAAGATAAGTACTCATTTCCGCACATCAAAATATTATCCATACAATAATTGTTTTATTATTTTTTTGACAAAATAAAAG
>ERZ842401.1181-NODE-1181-length-38184-cov-11.101865_pt1 | contig 38184 bp, 40 predicted proteins | sample MGYA00521270_ERZ842401 | MGnify/ENA primary metagenome ERZ842401 (study PRJEB31892, sample SAMEA3878208) | bioreactor metagenome | biome: Moose rumen | place: Sweden | collected 2011-10 | study: EMG produced TPA metagenomics assembly of the PRJEB12797 data set...
GTCAGGCACTGAAAAAAGTCAAGCAAATTCCGCATGAGGGTGTAATACATGGCCGGATTTATCTTGATGCTCCCAGCAGTAGTCCAATAGGAAAATTAGCAAAAGTAATAGCATAAAAAGTACATAGCGAGCATATCTTTGTATACGGGTGAAATTTACCGAGAACTTCTTGACACATACACTGGTCAATTTTGACTGGTCAGCTTATTGTCATTCGTGCTATACTAATAAGGTTACAAGTTTTCTATGTCTATTGGAGTGAACATACTGCATGATTGGTTTTTTACGGGGGCAGGTAGCGGCGCTAAAGACGGACTACTGCCTGTTGGATGTGAATGGTGTGGGTTATCGGGTGTTTGTGGCCGGTTCCACCCGGAATAAATTGCGGCTCAAGGAAGAAGCGCAGCTTTTTACCTATATGAATGTGTATCAGGATGGCATTACGCTTTATGGTTTTGCCAGTGAGGAAGAATACGATATTTTTCAGCTGCTTATCGGCGTGTCGGGGATTGGCCCCAAGGTGGCTTTGGGCATTTTGTCGGCTATCACGGTGGAAAGTCTCTGCAAGGCGATTCAGAATAAGCAGGCCACGGTGCTGACGAAATTACCCGGCATTGGCAAGAAGTCGGCGGAACGGCTGATTCTGGAGCTGAAAGATAAGGTCGCTTTTGCGGCGGCTGATGACGCAGCTGAAATTCTGACGCTGGATATGGAAGGCCCTGTAGGTGACGATATGATGAGTGAGGCACAGGCGGCACTTGTGGCGTTAGGCTACAGTCAGGCGGAGATTGCGCCGGTAATCAAGAAGGCAACCAAGTGCAAGACTACGGAAGAAGTAATCAAATTTGCGCTCAAACAGCTGAATAAATTTTAAGGAGGGGTGAGGCTTGGCTGAAGAAGATTTTTACGATATGGATATTGATGATGGCCGCATAGTGGCCATGGACGAGCAGCGGACGGACGATTGGCAGTACAGCCTGCGCCCCCGCAAGTTGAGTGAATACATTGGGCAGGATAAGGCGAAGAAAAATCTGGAGATTTTCATTCAGGCGGCGATGAACCGCGGGGATGCGCTCGACCATGTGCTGCTTTACGGGCCTCCGGGGCTGGGCAAGACCACGCTGGCAGGGATTATTGCCAATGAAATGGGCGTGAATTTCCGCCAGACTTCTGGCCCGGCCATTGAACGGCAGGGGGATTTGGCGGCATTGCTGACGAATTTGCAGGAGCATGATGTGCTCTTTATCGATGAGATTCACCGTTTGTCCCGCAGTGTCGAGGAAGTGCTGTACTCGGCGATGGAGGATTTTGCGCTGGATATCATCATCGGTAAGGGGCCGAGCGCCCGGTCTATCCGACTGGATATTGCGCCGTTTACGTTGATTGGCGCTACAACCAAGGCCGGGGCACTTGCGGCGCCTTTGCGTGACCGTTTTGGCATTATTTCCCGTTTGGAGTATTATACGCCGGAGGCTTTGGTGACGATTGTCAAGCGGGCGGCAGAGATTTTGGAAATTCCCATTGAGGATAAAGGGGCCATGGAAATTGCCCGCCGTTCCCGGGGAACCCCGCGTATTGCCAACCGCCTCTTGAAGCGGGTGCGGGATGTGGCGCAGTATGAAGGAAAAGATGTTATCACCGATGAGATTGCCGATAAGGCCTTGTCGTTGCTCGAAGTGGATAAGGCGGGTCTTGACCATACGGACAGGCGGATGCTTTTGACCATGATTAAGAAGTTTGGCGGCGGCCCGGTGGGACTTGATACGCTGGCGGCGGCAATCAGCGAGAGCACGGATACCGTGGAAGATGTGTTTGAGCCTTTCCTTATACAGCTGGGCTTTATCAACCGCACTCCGCGGGGGCGCGTGGTGACTAAGGCGGGGTATGAACATCTGGGCATTGCTTATCCGGAATAGGAGTTTGTCGTTATGAAGTTACTATTACATATGTGCTGTGGCCCCTGTTCCTGCTATCCGGTCAAAAAGCTGCGGGCAGATGGCCTTGAGCCGGTGGGGTATTTCTTCAATCCCAACATTCATCCCTACAAAGAATGGGAGATGCGCTTAAATACCGCGCGGGAGTTTGCGGAAAAGGTCAATATGGAGTTTTTGGCTGATGAAAATTATCGCCTGCGGGATTTTTTGAAGCGGGCTTTGCCGGCAGAAGCTGCGCCTAACGGGCGTTGTACCATGTGCTACACCTGGCGGTTGGAGGAAGCGGCACGGTTTGCGGCAGAGCACGGCTTTGATGCGTTTACCTCGACGCTTTTTTACAGCATCTACCAGCAGCATGATTTGATGAAGCGGACGGCGGAGAAATTCGCTGCTCAGTATGGCGTGAACTTTTATTATGAAGATTTCCGCCCCGGCTGGCAGGAGGGCATTGATATCAGCCACGAGTTGGAGCTTTACCGTCAGCCTTACTGCGGCTGTATTTTTAGTGAGGAAGAACGGTACAGCAAAGCCATCCGCAAGCAGCGCAAGAAGGATAATAAGGCCAAGAAGCGGGCACGGCTTGAAGCAGAGGCCAGAGCCCAGGAACTGGAGGCGCAGTGATGAAAAAACAGTTAATTGCTCTTTGCACCCTGTGTTTGTTTATGTTCAGTTTGTCCGGTTTTGCGGAAGCTGCCTGGCAGCCGGAACTTTTGGTTTCGCTGGGCAGCAAAGGCACGACTTTGCGCCTGTCGGGGAATATGCCTGTGGTCTTGAAGCGGCTGGACAATAAGAAAGTGGTCTGGCAGGGCAAGGCAAAGGAATTTGCAACCTTGACATTTTTAGGTACCGGCTGGGAGCTGAACGGCAAGAAACTTAAGAAGGCCGATGCAGCTGTTTTGGAACTTACGGTAGAGGATGAGCGCAATCTGGCCAAGCTCATCAGCACGTACGATAATAAATCCTATCGTGGCGCATTGCGTCTGGTGCCGCGCAAGAACCGTCTGGATGTGATTAACCGGGTGACGGTGGAGGAATATCTGCAGGGCGTGGTGCCAGAGGAAATGCCGCCGGAGTGGAACGCCGAAGCGGTAAAAGCGCAGGCGGTAGCGGCCCGCACCTATGCCCTGCATCAGCGCAAACGCCATGGCAAAGAGGGCTTTGATGTCTGCGCCACGACGCACTGTCAGCAGTATGGCGGTGTGGCTGCGGAACGGACGGCGGCCAATCAGGCCGTCAAGGCCACGGCTGGCGAGGTATTGCAAAGTCAGGGGGCGCTGGTGGATGCCCTGTTCCATACAGATTCCGGCGGCATGACGGAAAACAGCGAAGATGTCTGGGGGAGCCGCATTGACTGCCTGCGGGCGGCTAAGGAGCTGCGCATGGAAACGTATCCTTGGGAGAAGAATGTCACGGCCCAGCAGCTTGGTGAACTTTTGGCCAAGAGGGGGAAGAATATCGGCGAAATCAAGAAAATAGAGCTTTCACCGATCAGAATCGGCAAGGCAGGGAAGGATCGCACCATTTCCGGCCGGGTGAAGTCGGTGACCTTCGTGGGCAAGCATGGACGAGCCAGCATGACGGGCAATGATTTGCGCAGTATGCTGGGCCTCAAGAGCACGCTTTTTTCCATGAGTCTAAACCGCCATGTCGTCTTTATCAAGGGCTATGGCTGGGGTCACGGGCTGGGTATGTCCCAATATGGCGCCAAGGCTTATGCGGACAGTGAGCATTGGGATTATAAGAAGATTTTGCAACACTATTATCATGGTGTGGAATTAAAAAAATTATATTGAGAAGGATTGAATAATGTTATTACTTTCGGATTTTGATTATGAACTGCCAGAAGAACGGATTGCTCAGGTACCGGTGGAGCCACGTAATTCTTCGCGTTTGATGGTACTTGACCCGGTGGAAAAGACGATTGAGCATCGTCATTTCTATGACCTCAGGGAATATGTGGAGCCGGGCGATACGCTTATCTTCAATGATACCCGCGTTATGCCTGCCCGTCTGATCGGTCATCGTGACCAGACCGGCGGCAAGGTGGAAGTCTTCCTGCTGCGCCGTCTTGATGCAACCCATTGGGAAACGCTGGTCAAGCCGGGCAAGAAGGCTAAGCCGGGCTATAAAATCAACTTCAGCGATGAATTGAGCTGCGTGGTCACCGACCATACGGACTTCGGCGGCCGCATTGTGGAGTTCCAGTATGAGGGCGTCTTTGAGGAAATCCTTGACCGTCTGGGCGAAACGCCGCTGCCGCCGTATATCCATGAAAAGCTGGAGGACAAGGAACGGTATCAGACGGTCTATAATCGGGAACAGGGGTCGGCGGCAGCGCCGACCGCCGGCCTGCACTTCACCAAGGAACAGATGCAGGAACTCAAGGATATGGGCGTGAATCTGGGCTTTGTGACGCTTCATGTAGGTCTGGGCACTTTTCGTCCGGTCAATGTGGAAGATATCCAGAAGCATGATATGCACAAGGAATTCTTCAACGTGCCGGAGGAAACAGCCAAACTCATTATGGATACGAAAAAAGCCGGTCATCGCGTAATTGCCGTGGGCACCACCAGCATTCGCACATTGGAATCGGCAGCAGATGGCGTGGGTGAAATCAGCGCCAAGAGCGGCTGGACCCAGATTTTCATCTATCCGGGTTATGATTTCAAGATTGTGGATGCCATCATCACGAACTTCCATCTGCCCAAGTCCACGCTGATCATGCTTATCAGCGCTTTTGCCGGACGAAAGTTTGTGCTTGAAGCGTATAAAACGGCAGTGGATATGAAGTACCGCTTCTTTAGTTTTGGCGATGCTATGATGCTTAAGGTGAAACAGCCGATAGATGAGCGGGAGGCAGAATTAAAAGCTCTGGAAGAGTCACATAGAGAACAGTAAGGAAAATGACCTGTCAATTGACGGGTCATTTTACATATTGGAAGGCAAATGTTAAAATAGGGGAAAGGTGGTGAACGGGGTGAAAAGATTAGTAAAGAGCGGTCTTTGTCTGGTCGTATGTATGCTGGCTTATTTGCCGTTAAGCACGGCGGCGGTAGTGACGGTGACCGGTCAGGGAAGTTCTGAGCGGGCGGCGGTGAAGGCGGCGCTCAGGCAGGCCGTGGAGCAGCAGATTGGCGTTATGGTGGACAGCCGCACCTATGTGAGCAATTATAAGCTGATTTACGACAAGGTTTATACGCAGTCCGATGGCTATATCAAGAGTTATACGGTGCTGGAACAGTCCGCGGTTAATGGCATCCATACGGCTAAGGTGCAGGTGGATGTGCAGGAACAAAAGCTCAGTGCAGCCTTAGGTACGTTGGCACAGAAAAAAGCCGTTATCGGCATGAATATGCAGGACCCTCGCATCGGCGTAATCGCGATGGACAGTCAGGGGAAAGTTTATTCCACGGTAGAAAACACGGTTATCAGCGGATTGACCGGTCAGGGCTTTAGCCGTGTGGTCGATATGGGACAGATCAGCAATGCCCAGCGGCGTCAGCTCATGGCGGCACAGCTTTCCGGGGATAAAAAGCTGTGGCAGAGTCTGAAGGTTCAGGCTCCGGTGGATTATCTGGTCACGGCACAGGTAAATTTGACCGTCAACCGTGTTGCCTATCTGAAAAAGACAGCCGCAGCCATTGCGGTGCGGATGGTCAATACCAATACCGGAGCTGTGGTTTATGCCGGCAACTTTTACGGCAAGTCCCCGCATTATAACAGCAGCGGCGGCGCCGATGCCGCTATTGCGGAAGCTTCCAAGGGGATAGCCAAAGCTGTGGGCGAAGCGGCATTGGGCAAGGCCGCGAATCCCAGTCAGCATATAACGCTGGTGGTTACGCAAAATAAATGGGGACGCATCACAGAGATTACCAATTATTTAGAAGGGCTTCCGGGGGTCAGCAATGTCTATGTGCGGCAAGCTTCGTTTGGCAATACTACCGTAGACCTGGATTTCAATGGCACAGCCCACGATTTTGCGGCTGTGTTGGAAGGTGATGGCCAGAACATATTGGAAATGGGTTCTGAATACGTGAAAATCTGAAATTTTTTCTTGTTTTTTTACAGGTGCCAAGGAAAAACACTTGACAGTCTATGGGGGCTTCGCTATAATAGCTATGTCAAGGGGAAAACCTTGGCACCTATTTTTAAAGCAGGTGATAGCCGTGATGGAGCAGTTCTTATATTTGTCTACTTTATTTGACCTGTATGGAGCTTTACTTACGGAGAAGCAGCAGGAATGCTTGCGCTTGCACCTGTTCGAGGACTTTTCGTTATCGGAAATCGGCGAGGAGCTGGGCATATCCCGGCAGGCGGTTTACGACAATATCCACCGCAGTGAAAAGGCGATGGAGTCTTACGAAAAGAAGCTGGGGCTGGCAGGCCGCTATCAAAGGGAACGTCAGGAACTGGCAAAAATCTATGAAGCAATCAAAGGGCTGAAGCAGCCGGGAAACGCTCAGGCTGTAGATGAGGTCCTTGACCGCTTGGAACCCTACGTTATGCAGGGACACGGTCAGGAGGTATCCGTTTGATATTTGAGAGTTTATCCGACCGTTTGCAGGAAACATTCAAAAAGCTCCGCGGTCATGGCAAGTTGACGGAGGATGATGTCAACGAGGCCATGCGGGAAGTGCGGATGGCACTTCTGGAAGCAGATGTTAACTTCAAGGTCGTCAAGAATTTTATAAAGACCGTTAAGGAACGGGCCATTGGGCAGGATATTTTGGAAACCCTGACTCCGGCTCAGGTCGTGGTAAAGATTGTTGATGAAGAACTTACGAACCTCATGGGAGGTACGCAAAGCCGCATCAATATGAGTCCGAATCCGCCGACCATCATCATGATGGCGGGGCTGCAGGGTGCTGGTAAGACCACCTCTGCCGGTAAACTGGGCTTGTCCCTTAAAAAGCAGGGCAAACGTCCATTGCTCGTTGCCTGTGATATCTATCGTCCGGCAGCAATAAAGCAGCTGCAGGTAGTCGGCAAACAGCTCGACATTCCCGTGTTCTCGATGGAACAGGGCACCGATGCGGTGACGATTGCCAAATCATCCATTGCTTATTCGCAAAGCCATGCCAATGATGTCATTATCATCGATACGGCAGGCCGTTTGCAGATAGACGAAGCCCTCATGCAGGAGCTTCGCGATATCAAGGCTGAGGTTAAGCCGCATGAAATCCTGCTCGTTGTCGATGCGATGACCGGTCAGGAATCGGTCAATGTGGCGCAGACCTTTAATGACAGTCTTGGACTTGACGGTGTCATCATGACCAAGCTGGACGGCGATGCCCGCGGTGGTGCGGCGCTTTCCGTCAAAGCAGTCACGAATGTTCCCATAAAATTCATCGGTATGGGCGAGAAACTGGAGCCTCTCCAGCCATTCCACCCCGACCGCATGGCTTCCCGTATTCTGGGTATGGGCGATGTGCTTTCTCTCGTGGAAAAGGCACAGCAGACCTTCGATATGGAAGAAGCCAAAAAGATGGAAAAGAAGCTGCGCAAGGATGAATTTACCTTGGACGACTTCTTATCCCAGATGCAGCAGGTCAAGAAGCTTGGCTCGCTCGAAAACATTTTGGGCATGATTCCCGGCATGGGCGGTCTCAAAAAACAGCTCGAAGGTCAGGATATTGACCTCGATGGCAAGGAGATGCGCCAGATTGAGGCGATTATCCGCTCCATGACACCAAAGGAACGCGCCGACATTACCATCATCAACGGCAGCCGCCGCAAGCGTATCGCTATGGGCTCCGGCACGCGCGTGCAGGATGTCAACAAGCTCTTAAAGCAGTTCGGTGAAATGCGCAAGATGATGAAGAAGATGAAAAAAATGCAGAAGGGCAAAGGTTTCCCCGGTTTGGGGGCGCTCGGAAATCTCGGTGGTTTCCCGAAAATGCCGTTTATGCGTTAAGTTTTAATCCTTATTTGCGAAAGGTGGTGAAATTTCATGGCAGTAAAGATTCGTTTGAACCGTATGGGTGCAAAGAAGAACCCGTTCTACCGTGTGGTAGTAGCTGATTCCCGCGCTCCGCGTGATGGTCGTTTCATCGAAATCCTCGGTAACTACGACCCCTCCAAGCAGCCGGCAGTCGTTAATCTCGACGAAGCAAAGGTTCTTGATTGGATGAACAAAGGTGCTCAGCCGACCGATACCGTTAAAAATCTGTTCAGCAAGCAGGGCATTATGGCCAAGTTCGCTGAATCCAAGAAAAAGTAATTGGAGAGAAGCGACATGGAAAAACTTGTTGCAGTAATCGCCAAATCCCTGGTGGAGCATCCAGACGCTGTGGAGGTTTCTTCACGGCAGGAGGATGGGCAGACCGTGCTTGTCCTTCATGTGGCTGAAGATGACATGGGTAAGGTCATCGGACGCCAGGGGCGCATTGCCAAAGCCTTGCGCACCGTGGTCAAAGCCGCAGCCACTCGGGAAAATACGAAAGTCACGGTTGAGATTATTTAAATGAAAAGCGGCAGGATTACCTTATGGGTGTCTTGCCGTTTTTTGCTGTAAATTAAAAGAAGAAAAGAGGAACTGTCATGGATTCTATATCACTGAAAGTGCCTGTAACGATTAAGGCAAAATTAACGGAAAAACTCAAGACGAAAATTCTGGCGGATTTGGAAGAAGCCATCAAGCGCACGGAGCTCGAACTTCAGCAGATGGATATTCAGGAAAAGCGTGTAATGCAGGAAAATCAGCCCGCTAATCCGGAACAGCCCACGATGGAAGAAGTTCAGCGCTATCAGGCTATTCAGGCTCATTTTGGCGAAGAACGCCAGAAACGCCTGCAGTTCCGTGAAGAATCCCTTGCCCGCAAGGAAGAAATGGAAAAGATGGTTATCGGTGCCGAAATCGTACAGGGTACGCTGGAGCATCAGGTAGAAGTACATGTGGGCGATGATATGCGCGAAATCATGAATGTGGAAGTGCTGGTAGAAGATGACAAAGTTATCGCCATTCGCAGCTAAGAAAAATAAGCGCGACAAAAATCGTGTGACCATCGGCAAGGTGGGGGCGCCTCATGGCATTCATGGGGAGATGCGCATCATTCCGCTGACGGACTTCGTGGAGCGCTTTGAAACCATGACGGAAGTTATGGTCGGCAGTGAACTGCTCCATATCGAAAGCTGCAAGTATCATAAGCAGTATGTGCTGATGAAGTTTAAGGAATATCCTGTCCGGGAAGCGGCTATGAGCCTGACGGGCAAACTTTTGACCGTTGACCGCAGCGAGGCTGCCCCCTTGCAGGAGGGTGAATATTACACCTTTGATATCATTGGCCTGACGGTTTACGATATGGACGGCAAGGAACTGGGCAAGGTGGAAAATGTTCTGCGCACGGGCAGCAATGATGTCTATCAGGCACGCCGTATAGATGGCGGGGAACTGCTGATTCCGGCGCTGAAAGCTGTCGTCAAGGAAATTGACGTACCTGGCGGCCGCATGGTGGTCGATATGCCTGAGGAGATTTCCGATGCGCATTGATATGGTGACCATCTTTCCGGAAATGTTTGCCGGACCCTTTGGCGACAGCATTACCAAGCGGGCGGTGGATAATGGGATTCTGGATATCCACTTTACCAACTTCCGGGATTTTGCCGAGGATAAGCATCATCATGTGGACGACAGCCCCTTTGGCGGTGGTGCAGGCATGGTGTTAAAGCCTGAGCCGATGTACAAGGCTGTGCGGGATGTACTGGCTCGTACTGAGGAATATGCAGCCAATCGACGGGTATTGATTATGGACCCTTCGGGGCCGACCTTTAATCAGGCCAAGGCCAAGGAATTAGCAGGTTATGACCAGCTGGTGTTTATTTGCGGCCATTACGAAGGCTTTGATGCCCGCATCTACAAACTGGCGGATGAAGCGATTTCCATTGGTGATTTCGTGCTGACCGGCGGGGAACTGCCGGCTATGGTCATCACCGATGCGGTGTCGCGGATGTTGCCGGGGGTGCTGGGGCATGAGGATTCAGCGCCTACCGATTCCTTCTATGAAGGGCTCCTGGAGTTTCCGCAATATACCCGCCCGCGCGAATTTGAGGGCATGGAGGTGCCGGAGGTTCTCTTAAACGGTGACCATGCCAAAATCCGTAAGTGGCGGCGGGAACAGTCTTTGCTGGTGACCCAAAAATATCGTCCGGATTTGCTGGAAAAGGCCGACTTAAACGATAAAGACCGGCAATTTTTAGCAGAACATCAGGAATAAATAAAGAAGCGAAATTTTCTGTAAGCGAATCAATAAATCAGCAGGAAAATTTCGCTGCTTTGTCGTATAAAAACAATAAATGCCAATAGTAAGTGGCGTAGGGAAAAGAGAATAGGAGATGAGGATTTTGGGTGGATTGTTAGACCGGTTTAATGTCAAGCAGAAAATAATGGTGTCTGTTTCTGTGCTGTTTATCATCGTGATGGCCGTACTGGGCATTGTGCTGGACAGAATCATCACCAACAGCCAATTGGCAAACTTTGAGGAGGAGGCTGATTTGCAGTCGGCGCAGGTGGATAATGCCATGCATTTATTCCTGAACGGCTTGCGCGATGGTCTGGTCAATATGGCTAATGACCCGATTTTGCGAAATGGCGGGGAAATCACCCGCTATATGGATGAAACGGTGGCAGCTACGGCGGGAGCCGATGGAATGATTGCTATGGACCCGCAGGCCAAGGGCGGTTTTGAACTGGCGGCCTATCAGCTGTTTCAGCGCTTTGGGGAAGCCAATAAGTCCAGCGTATCGGTTATAAGCTATGGTACCACGGATGGCGGTTATTTGCAGTATCCGGCTGTAAAGCGCAAGAAAGGCTATGATTCCCGCAGCCGTGACTGGTTCAAGGAAAGCATGGCCGATGCCAATAAGGTGCGCATTACCGACCCCTTTAAGACCTCCAAGGGAACCCCGACTGTAGGTATCTTTGCTACGGTTAAAAGCATGACGGGGCAGCCTTTGGGCGTTTTGGGCCTGAATATCGACCTGCCGGTGGTTACGGATATGATTGCCGAAATCAAGATGGGGGAAACCGGCTATATCATGATGCTCGATGCCAACAACGTGATTATCGCCGACCCTAAGCATCCGGATGCTGATTTCAAGAAACTGCCGGAGGCTGAACTCGGGGATGTTTCCCAACTGGATACCAGCAAGAGTCTTAAAGGTTTGCAGGAAGTTACGCTCGATGGCACGACCAAGATGGTCAATACCTATGTATCGGAAACCACAGGGTATAAATACCTGACGATTGTTGACCGTTCCCAGCTTATGGAAAGCGTTAATCATATGCGCATGATTTTGGGCGGGGTATTGGTTGTGGCCTTGATTTTGATTTTCTTTGCGACCTATACCATTTCCAACATGATTGTCTCACCCTTGCGCGGTTTGCAGTCCTCGGCAGAGAGACTGGCAGATGGCGATTTGCGGGATACGGATGTAACGGTGGATTCGGATGATGAAATCGGCAATTTGTCGCGTTCTTTCCATACCATGACCCATGAACTCACAGGCCTGTTGAAACAGATTAAGGGCAGTGCCGATGAGGTTTCCAATTCCTCCGGCCAGATGTCCAGCGGCGTTGAGCAGGTGGCAGAGACCATCACCCATGTGGCTGAGCAGGTCGGCGATATTGCCGAGGCCGCCAGTCATCAGAGTGATACCATGAACAATGTGGTCGATAATATTCGGGAAATGACGGAGCATGTCAATGGCATTGCGGAAAAATCTGCCAATATCAGCAAGACCTCCGGTATGGCCGGTCAGGCAGCTAAAGAGGGCGTCGCAGCCATTGAAGATGCTGTACAGCAGATGAGGAAAGTACACGAAACCGTTATCGAGTCGGCAAGAAATGTAGATGAACTGGGCAAGAGCTCCGAGCAGATTGGTGAGATTATCAACACCATCCAGAGCATTGCCGAGCAGACCAACCTTTTGGCACTCAATGCGGCAATCGAGGCGGCAAGGGCTGGTGAACAGGGACGCGGCTTCTCCGTTGTCGCCGATGAAGTCAGAAAGCTTGCCGAACAGTCCTCCGAAGCGGCTACGGAAATTGCCCAAATGATTTCCGGCGTGCAGCAGGTTACCAAACGTGCTGTTGAATCCATGAATGTGGGTACGGAGCAGGTGCGTACCGGTGGTGAAACCGTTAATCAGGCCGGTGAAAAATTCCGCCAGATTGCCGCCCATATTCAGGAGGTGGATAATCTGGTAAAGGATGCGGCACATAGTGCCTCCAAGGTGGCTGATGACAGCGTAGCGGTATTGCGGGATGCTGAAGATGTAGACGAAACCACCAAACAGATTACCCAGAACATTGCCTCCATTTCGGCAGCTACGGAAGAACAATCCGCTTCGATGGAAGAATTGGCTGCTTCCAGTCAAAGACTGGCTAACATGGCAGAAGAACTGCAACAGGAAAGTGCCAGATTCAAATTCTGAAACTTTCATGAAAATTTTTGGAAAAAATGATAAAAAAGATTTGACAACGGTGGATATATCTGCTAATATATTATCTGTCAGCAACAACGAGTTGCGAACGCCGATGTGGCGGAATTGGCAGACGCAGCAGACTCAAAATCTGCCGTTGGCAACAACGTATCGGTTCAAGTCCGATCGCCGGCACCACTTGTAAATCAAAGCTCCGTGAGGTTTCTCACGGAGCTTTTTTGTTGAATATATAGGAAAATAAGCTGACGGGAGCGAAATTCGAACAGCAGGAGAAGGTCCTGATTACAAGGCTTTTTGGGGGGGATTTATAGACAATATTATATATAATCACAAAAATCAGAATATCACCAATAATCTAGTGGGAGATAAGGCGTAAAATCTAAAATTTTTTTCAAAAATTTTTATAGAATATCAAAAAAGTAATATGGGACTTTAGAACTATAGGCTTTACAGATAAACAAATGGCGCGGTTTATCTGTCCTAAGATAAGGAATATCAATGTTTCCGAGACGTTATCAGGATATTTCTGCAAGGTGGTTTTGGGGAAATTTTAGATGGGTATAATGCAAAAGTCCTGCTAAAATTTTCGATTACGAATGCTTTTAATAAGAAATTTTAATTGAACTCTAATTGATTTTTATGATGATATGTTTTATCATCTATAAATGAAAAAAACATGAAAGCAAAATAAAATTTTTCAAATCATAGGATAGTTGGAAAAAATAATTTTGTTGTTAGGGGGAGAACCAACGAAAAGGATTCGCATGAAAGCGATGTGGCGCGGTGTTATTGTATTGGCAATAGGTTTGCTGATGTTAGGCGAGAATGGACAGGCGGCATCACTTCCCAGGGAACTACAACGGCAGGAGGTTATCTTTTTGCTGGATTCCAGTCAGTCTATGCTGGAGTCTGACCCGCTTAAGTTGATACCGGAAACGGCGTTAGAGATGTGTGCTATATTGCCCGGCAGGTATTCAGTGGGACTTTATTCTTATAATGACGGGGTGGTACAGCTGCAACCACTGGCCGGCCTGAGCCGTCTGCCTGTAAATCCGTTGCAGGGGATAGCTTATTGCGGATTCACCAACACAGGCGCAGCGATGAAACAGGCGGTCAACGCCTTCCATACGGGTGAAGACACAGCTTGCAGTATCGTGATTGTTACAGATGGGGAAATCATGCTGCCTACCAGTGAAGAAACACTGACTTCTGTAAAGGCGTTTCAAGAAGCTATGGCTGACTGCCGGAAGAAGGACATCAAGGTTTATATGCTGGCTTTGGGCGGCAAGCAGGCAACACCGCAGGCAAATATTTATGCCAGTGATATCGCATACGCCGTAGCGCCGGATGCCGCATCTGTTCCGGCTATGGGCGAAAAACTGCTGGGAGAAAACTGGAAGATTGGCAGGATTTTGCGGACGGCAGACAGCAGCGGCAGAGTGAACTTATCCTTGCCGGTGCCTGCGGCAGCACTAAGGCATTTGCGGATAGTGCTTCATAAGCAGCCGGAAGATACGGCAGATAGTGGAGTGCTCAGCGGTCAGGATGCAGGGCATGAAATATATGATGGTCAGGCACTGAAGATTTTTGATGTGAAAAATCCGTCAGCAAATCTTAGTTTGTCAGGACTCAAGTCTGGTAAGCAGGCAGAACTTTTCCCACAGCTGACTGCCAGACTGGAAACAGAAGTTTCCCGGAATGAAGAAAGCCAAAAGCTCATTTTAAGGATTACCCCTTATACCGTGGAAGGTGACAGGCAGTCTTTAGTGGCGGATGATTCCTTTACAGGAAAAGAGATACCGGTCTGGATAGATGACGATTATTATACAGGTACGGTGCAGGACGGCAGTATTCTGGTTGAACTGTCGGATAACTTTCAGGGAGCCGGTGTGATACTCCCAGCGTTTTCCCATTGGGGCTGGAATGTCGATTGTGAGTCGGCAGCAGCAGAGGCTTATGGTGCGGAGAAAAAACAACAGGTTCCTGCATATGGCTGGGTTTTGGCCATTGGCGGCGGCAGTATTTTGCTTTTGGCGGGGCTGTTTATGGCTTTGCGTATGAAAACATATAAACAGCAAAAACGCAGGAATCCAATTCCACAACCGCGTGCATCCTGGAAAGAGCGGTATGTGGGGGAACTTACCATACGTGATATCCGAACAAGGTCAGGCGTGGATCACCGTGTACGGGTGCTGAATCTTTACCGATATGTGGAGCATACGGCAATGCCTCTGCGGAAAATTTTCCGGGAATGTGAGCTGCCGGATACACTGCCGGAATTAGATGGGCTTGGATTGCATCCCGGGAAAAAGGGCATCTGGCTGGATAACGATTCAAAGGCAACGGTACTCAAAGATGGTGAACTGATACTAAAGGGCACCAGTTGTTTTATGGGCTTTGATGAACCGGTGCAGCTTGCTTTCGGTGATGGCCAATTATCCATGACCATGGTCTTGAAGGACTTGAAGCCACATTCATAATCAGACATATGATTATATGAATAAATGAATAATAAAAAGGAGTTTATAACATGGCAAAAATTATTTCACAGACGAACCGCACCATGCTTTTTGAGGAAATCAATCCGGAAAAACTGGATTTGCTTACCATGGTAGGCGATACGAAAGCATTGGATAGCTTAAGTGATGAAAAAATCAAGGAACTCAATGAGAAACTTCTGGTGCATGACTTTCAGGAATTTCTGGATAAGTTTGACCCGGTGGTGTATTCCTTTTTCAACGCCAATACGCAGCGTGTTATGTACACCTTGAAGAAACCGGAGAATGTGCCGGAAGATTTGCTGACGGCTATCCATCTGAACATGCACAATGATTTCCTGCGCATGCTGCTGACGCTGGTGGATACCAAGCGTTCGCAGGGACTGCTCAATGTGGACTTCAAATTTGAAAAGCTCACGGATCTCATCTCGCCGCACAAGGTGATGGAGGATATCAAGCAGGAGCGTAAGGAACTGCGCTACGTTTACAGCAAATATATGGAACTGGAAGACGGCGACCCCAAGAAGCTCGATTATGGTGACAAACTCAATGTCATGTTCGAGGAAGCCAGCACCAACTACAACAACGTGATGGCCATGCTGCCGCTGGCAATTGAAGATATCAAGACGCGCCTGCTTCTGGGTACTGACCAGAACAAACAGCAGGATACGGCTTTGGCGTTAGGGGTACTGACCATGGGCGACAGCGGTGAGCTGAAGGTGATCGAAGCCCCGAAAGAACAGACCAAGGCGCTGATGACCGTTGATGATAACATCAACGAAGGCCTGATTGCTGCTATTGAAGACGATTATGAAGCCTTAAATGCCGAAAATCATAACGATTACGTGAAAGCACTGGTGGCGCGTACATTCTGTCCCTTGCCGTCATCCATTGTTTCCGAAGTAGATGTGGCTCAAGAAATCGAAAATTACAATACCTATCTGGATTTCTACAAACAGGCCAAAGATGATTTCATCAAAACGGTAAAACCGCTGATTGAAAAGATTCTGGGCGTGCGGATGTTCTTCGAGCAGTATCCTGCCCGTACCAAGGGCATGCGCCCGTCGCTTTTTATCACCAATGTGAAGAATGAACAGCTGGCCACTGCAATGAATCTGCCCCGCCTGCGTACCTTCCTCAATACGGTCAATGCCAAGAATGATTTCAACAACACCGTCTGGTATGCGATTTATCCCTCCTTGGAAATGGACAGACCGGCTAAAGCCCGTATTACCCGTCAGCGTTTTGCCGGCAATAATGTGCCGAAAAATACCAGTGCCAACAGTTTAGAATCCCTGAGCGCGATTCTGGATGTACTCAAAGATTTCCGGGTACAGTGTTTCTTCAACTTTGAGACCAGTGACAAGACCAGCTTCAGCAGCATGGCTACCGAAGGCATTGATAAATATGTGGAACGCTGCCAGCCGCTTACCGACCACCTTTACAGCGAGTACGCAATTCCCTGCCTGCCCAATTTCACCGTTATCCCCAGGGATAAATCCGGCGTGCTCCTAGATGCCAAGATGAAGATAAATGAACAGAATTTGGTGGAACTATCCAAGGAACAGCAGGATATCCTGAAACTTTGGATTGATGGTGTATATATCGATGCTTCTTATGTAGCAGCCGGTATCGAAGCTGCCTGTCAGGACCCTGTATTTTTGCGGGATGTATTCCGCCGCGATGTGGATAGCGAACTGCCGGGGGTTGCCTTTGACTTTGAGGCTGGCGACCATGCCTTGCAGGTTTGCACGACGCTGGCCAAGGAAATCACCGGCTTTACCAATCCCATCAAGGATGAAATCAACCGCCGCGGTTTTGGCTTTGTCTTCTCGTCGGAAAATGCGGTATTCGGTGGGCATAATATCACCAATATCATGGTCTATAAAGCCAGAAATCTTCTCTATGATGAAAATCTCGGCGTATTTGAGCCGGTTTATAAGACTCAGGTTACAACCTACATTGAGCGCGTGCTGCGGCATGCTTCCGGCGACTTCAAGCAGGATCATATCGTGGAATTCTTCAGCAACAACCCCAACAGCCAAAAGAGCAAATGGCTCAGCAAGCGGAATATGGTCAATGCCATTATTGGCGTGGGTGACGATATTGACTATGCCATCGACGAAGAAAACGGTATGTGCACACTGGATATCACCTTCAACGGCAATATGCGCAACCTGACCATTGAGACCAACCGCAAAACGACAGCACATCGCGCCTCCTGACGTGATTTAGCTGCATAGATAATAGGAAATCCCCATTCCAAAGGAGGAAAAAACATGGGTTTTAGAGTTAATGTTACCGGTGGTGCCGAGCAGATTTCTTTTGATGAGCGCAGTATCACGAAAGTCGAGTTCTACTCCGATACGCCGGATGATTCCAATGCCAGAGCACGCGACATTCGTTTAAGTGTAAAGATTTGGGGCAAAATGAACTTTTCCCTGGGCGGGCAGGCTGTAGACAGCACACTTGGCGCAGCCAAATGGGCACAGGTACCGGCAGAACGGGCAGACTGCTACCGTAATGCCGTAGTGGAAGTTGTTTCCGCAGGCCAGATGGTTCGTCAGTATACTTTTCCAAATGCCTTTGTAGTCGAATATACGGAAGACTTGGATGATGAGGCCGGCGTAGGTCAGTTTTATCTGCACCTCAAACAGAAGAAAGATTTGAACACTGCCGTACAGCTTAATGGTGGTTTTGGTGCTTAACAAAGGGAGGTAGAAAGATGTCATTTCAGGTACAGGTTACCGGCGCGGAACCTTTTTCCATCGAGCCGGAATGCACAAAGCATGTAAAATTCAGCACGGATATCCCCATGGACTCCGATGCCCGCACGAAAGATGTAGGGGCAACGCTGGTCATCACGGGTAAGATTCTGGCAAATGCCACCGGAGCTGCCGCAGACAGCACCCGTCAGATGCTTCTCTGGTCCGTAGTTCCGGCAGAACGGGCCGAAGCTTATCGCAGTGTTACCGTCACTTATGTAACCGGAGGCGTGGTGGAACGGAAATATACCTTCACCAACGCCTTTGTGGTGGACTATCAGGAAGTCTATGACGATAACGATGGCAACGGCACATTCACGCTGCTGCTCAAACAGAAAAAAGATAAGATGGCTGAGTTACAGGTTGAAGGCGGCTATTCCGCCTGATTTAAGGATAACCGCTCAAGGATGGAGGGGTGGAGATGAATTCCACCCCTTTTGTATTATCTGGAGAATGGCATGAAAGATTATTACAAGATACTGGGGCTGACACCGGCAGCCGACAAAAAAGGAATCAAAAAAGCCTTTCGTCAGCTGGCTAAAAAATATCACCCGGACCTTAATCCCGGCGATGCAGTCGCAGCGGAACAGTTCAAACTGATAAATGAAGCCTGTCAGGTATTAAGCGATGAAAATAAACGCGCCCGCTATGACTTGGACAGGAAAAAACAACAGGGGACATCAAGAAGAAATTCAGCTGACAAAACGCATTCTCAGCAGACAAAGGCAGAGCGTGGGTCATCCAGACCGGATTTTTCAAAAGCATTTTCCAAGGATGCCTTTGAAGAGGCCTTCTTTGCCGGGATGGAGAATTCGTCAGCCCACAATAACAACAAGAAAAAAGACCCGCTGGATACCAGCGCAATGTTTCAGCGTTTCTTTGGTTTTTCCTGATGTAAAAAATCTAAGGAAAGGAGCTTACAGATATGTATCGGAAACAAATCACTACGGTACTTTTAGGCGTGGCAGGGGTGATGCTGGCAACAATTGCCTTTTTGACCGATTTGGGCAATCCGGCGCTGTCGGGAGCGCTTATTGCCATAGGGATTATATTATTCCTTTGGTCAGCGGTCAGCCTGATTGTGTTCCTGCGCCAGCCAGTCGAAGAACCGCCTCTGGTGATTGAAGAAACACAGCCAGAACCGGAAATAGCGGCGGGCATTACCCAGCTTAACTGGCTCAGTGAAAAAGGAGATATCCTAAAAAGCTGGGATTTATTCAACCGCACTGGCCTCGTTATTGGCCGGGACCGCAAGGAAAACATGGTGGATATTGACCTCGCCCAAAGTCCCTATGCACCACTTATTGATATTGAACACGCTGTACTAAACTATGCCAATGCCGACTGGTACGTGGAAGACCTGTCCAGCCGCAACGGCACCCAGCTCTGCAAGGCAAGAGATGGCCGCAAATACCAGCTCACCGCTGGCGAACCATGCAAAGTGGAGATAGGCGATATTATCATCGTGGGAATGACACAGCTGGAACTGGCGTGAGGAGGCAGCTATGGCAGAAGAATATTTGGTACAGGGAGCACTTTTGCACTGTGATAAGGGCGAATATGATTCAAGGCTGGAAATGAAAAAAAGTCATGGTGTATATATTGGGAAAAAAGCCGTTGCCAATAAAAACGATTATGTTGGTATAACTAATATCGCATCGTTTGGTTCATGCAGTTTTGGCGGGCTTTGTATTCCGGATACTTATCCGTGGGAAGAATGCCACGAAAAAACCATGATAACCGATGCAGAGGCATTGACAACAACATCGATTATTCAGTGCAAAAAAGGCGGTCACATTACGGTTAAGGAATCTGGTCAATGACATATTATCTGTTACAAAAAGAGCGAAGCTACGCGCATCTGCCAGCAATCAGACTTTCATTTTCCAACTTAAAACCATTGCAGATTGATGCGGACAAGGGGAAATGGATAGCGGCTTGGGGGAGTTTGTTTGCTGACCCAGTGGCAGATGTACGATGGAGTGATATTTTATTTGACCCGTATTTCCTAGTGTCAGAGCGCGTGAAGAAAATCCTTAAGGCAGCTGAACCTGAATTGGAGTATCGACGGGTTAGCATTGTAACGCGAGGGATAAAGCAGAAGCCGCACATATATTACCTTCCGCTTCTGTCGGAGATTGAGTGCTTACATGAATCAAGTAGGCGAAATCCGCGCAATGGAGATTTGCAGCATCCGGTTCTATGTTCAGATAAACTGGGCATCAAAAGGATTTTTTTGCTGAAAGATGGTGATGCCAGATATATCACGGTAAGACTCGATTTGTTGGAGATGTTACTAAGATTGCACCCCGCAGGGATGTTCCTCTGTGCGACAGATTTATATCCTGCCACACAACAGGAGAAGGCTAAGAAAACAAATGAATCAGCTAAAACACTATTTGAACGAAAAGAATCCCCGATTTTTTCGCCAACGCTTTCAAGCAAGTATCGCACAGGTCGAAATTACCGCTGAAATATTGACATCCCTGCAAAAAGTGGGGGGAATGCTGGCAGAACAAGGCTGTTTGCTACAGAAGTCGGGCAAAAGGGCTATCAAGCTGGTATCCATTTCACCACTTCGTTCCAGTCTGTGGCTGGGTAAACCAGCTTTGCGGCTGGATTTGCTGGATGAAGATGGCTGGTTGGATATCAGAGAATGTGCTGTCAATTGGCCGGTTGATTTTGCCTTTCAGATGATGAATCGTGATGCAGAATATTTTCGGCAGGTTTTACGCAATAAACCGTTTCGTTGGCTGGAAGATGATTTGACTGATTGTATGCTGGACTATCGTGAACAAGTGTTTCCTTGGCTTAGGATGTTTTTGCGAAAAAATATGAAGGTGTTGTTTCAAGATAGTGTCTGGCAAGACCTGTCATGGGACGAAATTGCTTTTGTGACGTTTGGTGAATTTATGGGACAGCAGGCTGTTTTGAGCCTGCTCCGGAAAGGAAAGCCTATTGACTGAGCAGGAAAATAATTGGCAGCAGGATTTAGCGATATTATCCATGCGCCAACAGAAAGAAGAAGCAGAGACAAGTTCGTTGGATAAAGGCGTTTACGTTAATCACAAACAGTTGGCGTTTTCGCGAATATCACTTTGGGAAGGTCGGGGAAGTTTGTGTTTACCCGGAAACTATTCTATTTTAGCGGAGTCTTTGCTTCGTATAAAATATCCTTCGGAGTATAGACCACAAATCATTTATACGATGGAAGATAAAACTACAGATTTTACGTTTAATTGGTTCCCAAGGGAATTAAAAGAAAACGAAGGAAATATTGCGGCATATCAATTTAAAGAAATACTAAAGCGCACCAATCCGGCATTGCTTTTCTATGAGATGAAAGAAGAAAAAATACCTGTAGCAAAAGACAAACTGGTTTCCTTATCTTGGTTTGATTATAAAAGCTATGCGCTTGATGGTCAGGTATACAACATTATGTTTGTTATGCCATTAGCTAAAGGAATGTTCCAAGGAAACATTAATTGTGATTTTTCGCAAAGAGAAGACTGGAAACGAGCGGCAATGCTTGTGATGCAGAGTATTCGGGAAGGGGATGAAAAAAGCGATTGAGCATAAATTGATTATAAAACCATTTGATTACTGCCAACTGCTAAGTCTTACAATTTATAAAAAAGTAAATGAACACAGTCGGGCAGAATTCCGGTTGCTGATAGATGAGAATAAAGAGGAAGAGTATTGGGAATTAGCAGCTGATGATTTGCTGGTAGAAATCAAACAAATAGACCAAATGACAGAAAATGTTTTGATGAAAGGAATTTTGCAGGAATTGCAAATCCAGTCCGAAAATGGTGTGAAAGAATTACATGGTGTGATATATTCTTCCTCTTGCTTGATGGATTTAGTTCCACATATGCGTACTTTTCAAGATCCCTCGCTGACATATCGAGAAATTATCGATACGATTATGTCCGGCTATAATGAAAGACAAGGTCATTGTTTAATGAGGGCAGGAGATAGCTCCATAGAAAACTTCATCCTGCAATATCGTGAGTCAGATTGGGAGTTTGTAAAACGTATGGCAAGCTGTCTGGGAACATGTCTGTTTCCTGATGATAGGTCAGATGGGATTAGTTTGTCCTGTGGATTATTAACAGATGGTACCAATAATACCAAGACAATTGAAACAAAATATTATACGATGCATAAACCTTTATCCGAATATCGTTTCAAAAAAGGGCGACAGATAAATGTATTTGAGCCAGATATTGAAGAGTATCAGTTGGAATCGCAGGAGTTTTTGAACTTAGGCGAATGTTTGCAGGTTAATGGACAGCAATTATATGTCTATGAGGTAAATTCAAAGCTTTACGGGAGTGAACTGAGTCACCGTTATTCTTTGCGTCATGCTAAGGGCTTTACGCAGGCAAAGAAATACAATCCGTACTGTGCCGGAGTATCGCTTAAAGCATCGATTTTAGCACCGGCAAAGGATGTCGTGCAGGTTGCGGTGACAGGTGATGAAAATCCCAACGCAAAACCGCGCTGGTTTCCATATTCTACGGTCTATTCCAGTCCGGATGGTACAGGCTGGTATTGTATGCCGGAACCCGGTGATGCGGTAAGGCTCTATGTGCCAAGTGCAGATGAAAAAGAAGCCTATGTTATCAGTTCCGTGCATTTGCAGACGAACAATAGAGAAGAACGGCAAAATCCGGATAACAAATCCCTGATGAATAAGTATGGCAAAGAAGTGCTCATGACACCTGACTCTTTGATTTTTACCAATAATCAGGGAATGTCTGTAGCTATTCGTGATGGTGAAGGAATATCAATTGTCAGCAATGCCAAGATTGATATTGTCGCACAGGATAATCTTACACTATCCAGTGAAAACGGTGAAATCAGTGTAGATGCTCCTGAAGAAATAAACATAATACAGAATGGTACAGCGATAAATCTAAAGGATGATATCAAAATCACGGGAGCAGAAGTTCATGTGCAGTGATGAAGAAGTGTCAAAGATGATAAATTTTCTTACGCTTGAACACCCTGATTTTGCAAGTCACCCGTTGGAATCATTCTGCATGAAGCAGGCGGCAAATCAACATGCCAGAGCTGAGTTTACCATCCGCTTGGATGCAGATAAATGGAATAATCGTCTGGCACAGCAACTTTATAATAGCGAACAGGGGATATGTACGCAGGATGGAACGATTATCTTTCGAGGAATATTGGAAGATATAGAAATAATTCGGCAACATGGCTATGTATTATTTCATGGCACGCTTATAAGTGGCAGCGTTTTGCTGGATACAAGACCGCGATGTCGTTCTTTTCAAAATCCAAACATGACTTGGGGGCAGATACTGGAAACTGTTATACAGGAATATCCTCATGGAACTCTGCTGAAAAATTGTGTTGACTATGATAAGTCGATTGGCAGACCAATAATCCAGTATCAGGAAACGGATTGGGAATTTCTGAATCGTATTGCCAGTCGCTGCCAAGCCTGCATTTATCCTGACATTAGTCAGCCTTGGGCACGATGCTCGCTGGGAATTCCATTATCGCGAAAAGATAGTTTTGTCATTAGCCCAACAGTATATACAAGGACGATGTCGCGGAGCTTTTATCAGGAAGGTGGAAAAGCTGCCGGACGATTCAAGGCTGATTTTGCTACGGTCACGATAAAATCAACAAGAAACTATGATGTTGGTACGGCAATTCGTTATCAACGGCAGGAATACCGGATTGTTGAAAAGGAACTAACGCTACAGGATGAGGAGGTGGGCTTTACTTATCTGCTGGCGCATGAAGCGTATTTAGTGAGAAAACCGCAGTACAATGAAAAAGTCAGTGGCGTTAGTCTTATCGGTACAGTTCTGGCAACTGCCGGTGAAACCGTAAAACTTCATCTGGATATCGATAGTGAGCAGGACAGGGCGACCGCATATCCGTATTCCTGGGTGCCAACCAGCAATAACCTCATGTATCTGATGCCACAGGTGGGAACCAAGGCCATACTGTACATTCCTAATCATGATGAGCAGAATGCCGAAGCGATTGGCTGCGTGCGGACAAATGGAGGTATTGACAGTACCTGCCAGCCGATGGCAGATTATCAAAATCGGTCACTGACCACCGAGCATGGCAAAAAGCTTTATCTAAATCCCGGCGATATGGGAGCCAGCGGCGCAGGTGGAGCACTTTGTTTGACGGATGGTGATAAACTATCGTTCCAGAGTACAGGTAAGGTAACTATAAAAGCGCAAGATTCCATCCATATCCGAGGAAAAACGGTTGACCTATCTGCACTGACACAAATTCGGCTGGTAGTGGCAGGCAGTGAGATAAATCTCAACAATCTCCATGATCATGGCGCGGATGGAAAAGTGTGGTATATCGGCACGACTTCGCAGGTATTGGAGCCAGTAACGCAACCACGGAAAACCAATACGCCCAGAGGACCGGATTTTAGCGACTTGATGCCGCATGTGCTGGGAACTATACCTCAATACATGAAGGGGATTTTTGATTCAGGGGTAGAAAATTTTTCTTTGGGCTGCATTCATCCACAAGAACCACAAAAGTGGTCTTTGGGATACAAAACAGGGCGCCAAGTTGGTGACGCATTATCCATAGGAGCTGGTAAAGGCATCATAGGGATAGGTACAGATATTGGAACTAGTGGTGCTGTTGTCAGTGTAGGAAGTCTGGGAACTGCTTCTGCTGTTAGTGTACCTGTTTCAGTACTTGGTTTCACTTTGGCAGCCTATGGTTCTGCCGTAGCAGTTAAATCTGCTACCAGTTTTGCGGCAGATGCATCGCATCCAATAAAATGTGAGCTTAATTCTTGTGATGGGAAAAATAAAGTAACGACTGGTACTGATTATGATTCGTATAGAAAAAGGGGAGAAACTTTTCCTAATCATAAAGTTGATCCTAGCGGAAATTCTCTTGATAGATATGGAGAACCAAATTCGTCTATGGATCAGCTTAATCCAGATGGAACGGTTAAGCAAAGGAGATACTATGATCAAGAAGGACGAGCAATAGAGGACATTGATTATAATCATACAGATGATGGAACCCATAAATTCCCACATAGACATAAATGGGAATGGGATGGAGAAAAATCAATTAGATTGGAAACAGAAGATAGAATAAAAAAGAAAGGGAAAAAATAATTTAGGTGATAACTATGATGCATGATGGTTCAATAATAAGTTATAGCGTTGATTTGGAACAGAAACAAATTATTTTAACAATTAAGAATAATGGTGTGGTAAATAAATTATATTTTGAAGATGTGTTATCTAACTGGTTTAGATATGTATTAGAAGGAAATGCTATTTATGATGTTTTAATTATAAAAGCAGAGGATTTTGTATCGAGATTTGCTAAAATAATATTAGAAGGTAAAGGGAATGGATGGCCTATGCGGTATAGGAATTTAGATGAATTAAAACAAAAATTAGAAGATAGTGATTACAATATATATAATATCGAAGGGGCTTATGGTGTTGACGGCTGGATTATTGCTAAAAACATGAAAATGGAGATGATTGAGAAATGAGATTTTCGGATAGAGGTATATCTGGATACGAAATTAATGTAGAATGAAAGGTGAGTACTATGATAATAGGATGTATATATCAGGGCAGTGGAGATGAAATAAAAGAAATTGACATAACAGATATTATAAAAAATACCAATACGATGGAAGAAGTGGTAAACAGGTTAGCAAGGAGTGATATATTACATGTTGTTTTCTGATGATTTGATACCAGAATTTCAAGAGTGGGCTCGTGTGAATCCTAATGATGTAAAATGGAAATTTTTCTTGAATTATAAAACGGATTTACAAACTGCACTAAGTGTCGCTAGATTATTTGCGCCGGATATTATAAAAAAAGATGGTTGTTACTTCCTAAGAGATACATATTCTGAAGATACTTATAATGGATGGAAAAAGAACTTGGTGATGACAAGACGAAGATTGAGTACATGATGAATTACTGTGATGTATCAGATTTCTTTTGCCCGAATACAGAAAATGATGGAAATTATGATGCGGAAGTTCAAGCATTAGCGCATACACTCGAGTATTTTTGGACGAACTGGTTTCGTGACCAATATCCAGAAGCGCATTTGAAGGTTGGCTTTTTTGATGACGATGGAGAATTGTCAATCACTGTTTATGCAATACGGTAAATAACTTTTTAATGTGGAGATATGATTGTGCAAGAACATATGGTTTTAAATAAAAAGATTTTTAAATTTTATTTCTCAAATATTGCAAAAAACAAGGATCGTAAAGATGTAAATGTATATGGATATTGGGATGAGAAGGAAGAAAATGAAATTGATATTGTATATGTAAACAATATGTGTGAAGAAGGACTGATAAGCTATGGAACAATAGGAACATATGCTCATAGCATTGGTTTGGTCGTTGATGGAAAGCCATTACGAGTTGAATTCTTGGGAATGGCACATCAGGAAGATGAATTTTTCCCACATATGCTAAGTACGTGTGCTTTTAATATCATCAATTCTCATTATAGATGTGAACCGGGGATGGTATATCCTGATGTAGTTAAGATGTATTATCCTAATGTCAATATGAAACATATATATTTAACATCACCTTTTATATGGGATGGTGAGTACACTCTTGATATTGGTCCGTATATAGTCACTTTTTTGCAGGCAATATATATTTCTGATTCGGAATATGAATATATACGAAAAAATGGTAGTGATAATTTTGAGGATATATTAGAAGAAGCAAATGTGGATATTCTGGATTTGAATCGTCCATCGGTAGTTTGAAAATTTTTATTGAGGAGAATATAGAAATGAGTGGACTTATTCGCTGCCCTAATGGGCATTTATTCAGTTCGCGGCGGTATGGTACGGTTTGTCCGTACTGCAATATCGAGACGGCGACACAGGAGCGCAAGGAGACCAGCATGGTCGGCCAAAGCGATATTGATGTGGATGAAATGCTGATGCTGGAGAAAATCGACCCGGTCTGCGGTTGGCTCGTCTGCATTGACGGGCCGCGGCAGGGCAAGGATTACAAGATAAAATCCGGCAAGAACTTCATTGGCCGCGCCGATGATATGGATATTCAGATTTTAGGGGATAATAAAATTTCCCGGCGCAATCATGCGATTCTGGTCTATGACCCCAAGAAGCATGAAACCGTGCTTTTGCCCGGTGATTCCAATGGGCTGGTTTATCATAACGAAGCTGCCGTTTATACGCCTATGGTACTGTCGGTCTATGATGTGATTGAGATGGGCGATAGCAAGTTCCTCTTTGTGCCCTTCTGCGGTGAGCATTTCCGTTGGGAAGACCCGTCAGGCATGCTGGAAGATGGCGGTTACGAGACCGAAGGTGAAAGCGATGGTTCCTATGGGAATATATAGTCTCATCGCTTTGGGCGTGCTTATCGTCATTCTGCTCTTTATCCGTTTCTGGCCGGAAAAAGAGCCGCTGCTGGAACCTGTCGCACCGCAGGAAAGTACGCCGCCGCCTAATCCCATTGGCACGGCCTCGACCATTGGTCAGCGTCAGCTGCAGCAGGATCTTACCGGCAGTGCTTTAGGAGATGAGGGAGGACTGCTGCTTTTGGCAGATGGCCGGGGGCAGGCAGGCAAGATTGCCGCCAAACTTGCCATAGATACCTGTCTTGACCTTTATCAGGAATGTCCGGTTATGGACAAGCCCCAGTATTATTTTCGCAAAGCCTTTCAGGCTGCAAATCATAAGATTTTAAGTGTACTGGAAGATGGCCGGGGGTCTACCTGTCTTGCCGCAGCGATTATTCAGCGCGGACAGTTATTCTATGCGCTGGTGGGAGACAGCCGGATTGCGCTTTTCCGGGATGGCGATTTAGTGCCGGTGACGGAGGGGCAGACCATTGACATTCTGGCTCAGCATCGTTATCAGCAGGGGCGGATTTCCAAGGAGCAGGCGTTAAAACTGCTGCATGAACGCCGCCTGTATAATTTTGTGGGGCAGGATGGTTTTCATGATATTGAATTTTTCAGTAAACCCATTGATTTGCAGCCGGGAGATATTGTGGTCATTTTGTCGGATGGTGTAACCGAGACTGCACCATGGCGCAAAATCGAGGATTGTCTGGCAGCCAATCTTACCCCGCAGGAGAAAGCGGGGCAGATTATTGCGCTGGTGGAAGAAAGTAAACAGGAAGACAAGGACAATGCCAGCGTAATTCTTTACGATACATATAATCCGGCAGAAATGCCAATCGTTAAACCACAGGGAAGAAAAAAGAAAAGGAGTACCCATTTTGAGAAAATCAAACAGCGACTTTCGGACAGCATTTGCCTCTGAAGCAGGCAGCCAGCTGGTAAACAATGATTACTTTGCTTTCGTCGAGCTTGACGATTATGCCTGCTATGTTATTGCCTCCGGCATTACGGATTTCAAGGAATCCATCGGAGCAAAACGAGCCGTGGAACATATCCTGCTGAGTTTTCAGGAGCAGCCGGGGATGTCGAAGATGGCGCTCAAGCATTATTTGCAGGACGCCAATGACCGTCTGGTTTCCAGTGCCTCAAGGGAAAAGCTGCGGGCGTCGGTTGTGGTTGTGGTCACGGACTACGAAAAGATGCGCTATGGCTCTGCCGGAAATGCCCGCCTGCGGATGTATCGTCAGGGACGGATGAAAATGCAGTCCAAGGATCAGTCGCTGGCGCAGGACTTAATAGATCAGGGCAAGGCCGTAACTTCGATAGCCAAAAGTCAGGAGCGGAATAACCTGTATTCGTACCTTGGCAAGCGGGATGGCTTTGAGCCGTTTATCTCGCCGCAGCTGAAACTGATGGATGCCGATATCATCAGCCTCTACACGGAAGGTATCTGGGAAAATATTGATGAAGGGGAACTGGATGATGTCTTTGTGGATGCCACCAATGAACCGCAGGAATCTGTGGACTATGTAGAAGAACTGCTCCTTTCCCGTCAGCCGCAGGATTTGCGCAATTACACCATTGCGGCGATTTTTGTCAACAAAGTATATTCTGACCCCGAGCGGGCCAGAAAGCGCCGCCGCCGCATCCGTCTGGCCATTGCTGCCGCTGTACTCTTCCTGATGGTGGGGGGCTTCTTCCTTTACCGCTACCATGCGCATCAGTCCGCAGTGCGGGAGATGTACGCTCAGGAACGGCGGATAATTGCCTATTGCAGTGCAGAAAACTTTGTGCGGGCGCAGAAAGAATGTGAGGACTGCGTGCAGAAGGCAGCCAAGCTTGACGAAACTGCCGAAGCGGAAAAGCTGGAAGCCTATCAGCAGGTTATTGATGCCATTGTCCAGGGGGATGATGCCTTCCGGGACAAGGATTTTGAAACCGCTTATGACCGGTTCCAGTCCGCGAAAGAACTTTCCCGTCAGGCTGATATGCTGGGCAGCGATTATATCGAACATCGCATTCAACAATCCGGTGAGCATCTTTCCGTAGATGACCTCATCAGTCTGGGCGATCATGCGATGGCGGCAGGTGATCTGGCTAAAGCTGAAGATTACTATTTTCAGGCGCGGGACAAAGCCGAATGGCAGCATTATGAAGAAGGCAAAAGGAAAGCCATGGAAGCCTTAAATAAACTTTATGATGCCAAGGCAAAAGACCTTTCCAAGCAGGATGAAGCCAGCAAAGCCCTGATGCAGGCCGCCATCAGCAAGGGAGACAGTCTGCTGTCTGCCGGAGATTATCAGGGAGCGGAGGCCGCCTATCTGAATGCCCGCCGCATGGCCGCACAGCTTGGCGATAAAGATGGCCGCAATCAGGCGATGAGCGGACTGGAAAGTCTCCACAAAGCGCAGGGCGAGGCCGGCAAAGCCATGCAGGAAAAAGCCGCTGAACAAGCCAATGCCTTTGGCGCAGCGGCTGTAGCCGAAACCAACGGTGACCGTGCCGCAGGAAACGGTGACTACTCCGGTGCAGCGGCCTATTACAACAGCGGTTATGAAAAATATACTGCCCTGCGTGAGTATGGTGAAGCCAATAACGTAGCCGACAAGCTGTCCAGTGTACAGGCCAAATTGCAGACGCAGACGGAGCAGCAGTCAGCAGCCCTGAATCTGGAAAATCAGGCACAAAATCTCTATGGTGCCCATGATTACGAGAATGCCAGACAGGCAGCAGGCAAAGCCAAGGAAGCTTATCAGGCGTGCGGCAACAACCAGAAAGCCGCCGAAATGGATACGCTCATCAGTCAGATAACCGCTGATGCCGCGATAGCCGCCGGGCTTCCCCAGTAAAGTGCAGGAAGGAATGCAAGATGAACAAGCAAAAAGGACGAATTTTTCTTGCCGCGGCTGCTTTTTGGCTGCTGCCGCTATCGGTGCAGGCAGCAGGCATGGAAGCACTGGCTGATGTCGAAAAGATTAGCACAGCCCAACAGGTTCTGAGCAGTTTTCATTTGCCGGGAATAAATAGACAGTCCCATAAGGATAAAGAGACACGCCGCAGGGAAAAAGCCGATAAAAAAACGCAGGCACAGCTGTTAAAAGCCTATCGCAAATATGATTTTCAACAGGTACAGGAATGGGCAAATGAACTTGACCCGGAAGCCATGTGCATTCTGGCCTATGCCTACAGGACGGGACAGGAAGTAGAGCAGGATGCCGAAAAAGCGCAGCTCTGGCAGAAACGGGCTGCCAAAATCAATGCGAAACTGGCCCAAGTATATGAAAGCCCTGCCTATACGAAAAAAAAGCTGAACCTGCCAAGACTCTATGCTTTGGCCGGACGCCGGGCACATCAGGGGCTTTTTGTGCTGGAAAGCTATGAAAAAGCGGTACGCTGGAGCCAGATGGGCGCAAGAGAAGGCGATACCGCAGCCATGGCCTATATTGGTTCGGCTTATTATACGGGCAGAGGACTACCGCGCGATGACAAGCGGGCTATAGAATGTTTTCAAAAATCACTGCATGACCCCTTGTCGGTAAGTCTTTTGGCTGATGCCTATAAAAATGGCCGCGGGGTGCAGCGCAATCCGGAAAAGGGCGCAGAATATGCAACTTTTCTGCGTATGGCCCAAGAAAAAATGACGGATAAATTCGGGAAAGGAGTCTTTTGATGGGATTCAGATTACAGATAACAGGCGCAGAACAAATTTCGCTGGATGAGAATATGATTCGTACGGCAGAAACGGAACTTTTCACCCCCAAGGATTCACGGGCAAGAGCCTCCAAAAGCCTGTCCACGATTGTGGTAACCGGCAAACTTTATGCCGCAGAGGAAGGCAACGAGACCATGAAACTCTTTAACTGGGCACATGTCCCGGCTGAATCGGAAGATGCCTACCGTGATGTAATGCTTACTGTGGTTTTTGGCGGCAATACCTTCCGGCAGGTGCACCTTAGCAAAGCCTTTGTGGTGGACTATCAGGAAAGCTACGAAGACACGGAAGGCTTTGGCACCTTCCGGCTGGTGGTCAGACAGAAAACGGACTTGGTGGACAAGGTGACGGCTGGGGCGGCAAGCCCTCTTGGCAGCTTTGCCACGGTTGGCGGCGGCTTTGGCGGGGCACTTAGCAGCGCTGCGGTAAATCCCGGCAAAATCATGGGCGAGATTGCCAAACAGGCTGCTCAGGTTGAAGCAGTCAAACAGGCCGGAAAGATTTCCCCACTAGCCGGGCAGATAACCCAGGCGGCAGCCACGGCAGCCGCAACGGTTCAGCAGTCTGCCGGAAAGTCAGCCGGGATTTTGAATGGAAACAATACTGGCATGAATATGGACGATTTCATCATGCACTAAAAAATAAAAGCAAGGGAAGAATGGTATGGCTAGGAAGATCGGATATACATTAAATCGCAATGGGAAAATCGAAACCAACAAAAGTGAAAGCTCGCGGCGTTATTATCGCCGGGAGCTTTTGGGCATGTCTACGGTACAACTGCGGGACATTGCCAGACGGGAAAAAGTCATACAGGGAATAATCAATCCCATGGATAAAGACGCCCTGATTGAAACGATTATGCGCTATCGGGGCGCAGACGAAAACCTGCTTATCCGCAAGTACAGCAAGGCCGGCTGGCAGGCACTGGAAACGGCCCTGCGCAGGACAAATCTTCAGCCGCATCCAAGCCTCCATCCGGAATGCAGTGCCAAATTTACCATCTGGCAGAAACTGGCGGTAGACTTCTACGACAGGCTTACGGTTCATTATGACCCCGAACTTGTGGGCACCAATGCCCTCGTCCTTGATGGTGACGGCAATCTTTGCGGTATCTTCAACGTGGAGCCCAAGGGAAAAGCGCAGGATGCTTTGTATCTGCGCAAAGAAGCCTGCCTGCCCTGCAAGGAAGCGGCGGTAAAACGCTATACCCTGCTGTTCTTTGACCGTGCAGCTTCGGCACAAATTTTCCGTATTTACAGCGGTGAAGCTGCCTATACGCCGGAAAATATCCGCACGGCACAGGTGCCATTGGTAGACTTTACGGTTCGCGAACCCAAGACCCTGCATCTGCCGGTGGCTATTGACTTTGGTACATCTAATACTGCCGCCGGAGCATACCTTGACCATCTCTACTTTGAGAGCCAGCAGCTGGAAACGCCGCCGCAAATCCGGGAAAACGAGATAAACTATGCCATTTTCTATGACCGGCTCCATGATTTTGCCGAAACAAACCTGCTGCCCAGCGTGGTTTCGGTTCTGTCCCTGAAAGACCAGGAAGAACCACAGTACCTTTTCGGCTATGATGCGGTGGAGATGGCAGCCGACAGCTATATCGATGAAGGCTTTTGCGTATTCTACGACATGAAGCGCTGGATTACCGATTACGAAAAGAATGAGGAAATCACAGACCGCCATGGCAGGAGAGCCTTCGTTTCCCGTAAGGAAATTCTGCGGGCATTCTTCCTCCATGTGATTCATGCGCTGGAGAACCGGCTGAAATGCCGGATTCATGACATTCACATATCCAGTCCAGTCAAGCAGAAATACCTGTTCCAAAAACTTTTCCGGGAAATCCTGCCGGAATATGCCGTGGAACATGACACCATAGATGAAGGCGTTTCGGTTCTCTACAATACCGTAAGTGAACTCATCGAGCAGAAAAAAGCCCGAAAAAATCAGCTTTACCATGCCCTGATTATTGACTGCGGCGGCGGCACCACCGACCTTTCCTCCTGCAAATTCCGCGTGGATGACCAGAGGGTTTCCTACAAAATCGATATCGAAACCGCCTATGAAAACGGCGATACGGATTTTGGCGGCAACAACCTGACCTACCGCATCATGCAGCTCTTGAAACTCAAGATTGCAGAACTTTTGGCACAGGCTTATGACCAGCAGCAGACCGATGGCAACTGGGCCTTGCAGCATGAAGTCTATGGAAATAAAGCAGCCTTTGATGCTAAGAACCGTGAGCGTGTGCGCCAGATTCAGGCAACCAAAGAACTGCTGCGGGCCTTTGACGTGGATATCTTCCGCAGCGTGGACGAAAAAGGCCCCACTGCCCTGTACCAAGGCATAGACAAGGCCTATGAAATGGCAGAGGCCATCATTCCCACGAAATTCAAGGAATGGGAGAAGGAAAGCCGCACGGACTACTTCAAGGTCAAGAACAACTTCTACTTCCTTTTCCACTGCGCCGAACAGGTCAAAAAAGCTTTCTTTGAAAAAGCCGGTGCCTTGAAGATTATCCTGACCGCAGAGGGAAATCACGAAGCACCGGGCCGCAACTGGCAGCTGCGGCGGGAGATTCCCATTGATGACGGCGAATCCATTGTCCTGCCCATGGACAAATGGAAACTGGCCGTGCATCAGGATGGCGGCATGGTAACCATCAAGCAGATGCGTGATATCGTGTTCAGCATCTTTGATGTCAATCTGCTGCTGACTCCTGATATTTACGGCGTAATCCAGAAATTCCTATCCCCCCTTTATGAAAGCGGGGATATCGAAGATTACAACATCATCAAATTGACTGGTCAATCCTGCAAGATTGACTTGTTCCGGGATTCGCTCAAGGAATTCGTGCCCGGAAGGGTTATCAAGTCCAAGCGCAAATCCGGTGACAGCTCCGACTGCCGGGAACTCAAGATGACCTGCATTGACGGCGCCTTAAAATACCTGCGGGACAAGAAATACGGCTATGCCGATGTCCATATCATCAGCCAGCCGCCCAAACTTCCCTATCGGCTTACGGGCTTTACCCATAACGGAGAGGAAGTGGAGCTTATAGACGGCAGCCGGGGAATAAGCCACGGCGAACTTTCCCGCAACATGGATAACCTGACCCTCATGCTCTACCTCAAAGACCAGGAAGGCAATAACCGCTATAACTTCACCTACACCTGCACGCAGGATGAATTCGAGCCCAAAACACAGGAAGAGATAGAAGCTATCTACGGCAGCCATATCCCACAGGACGATACCGATACCATTATCCATAGAGAGGCCAAATTCTTCATCTGGTCCGAGCCAAAAGAATGGGGCTTTATGATTGTCCCCGTCTACCGTGAAGGCGAGACCCTGATGCTGGGCAAAGAAAAATTCCAGAGTTTTGAAAATGACGGCTGGATGAATAGTTTCTTTGATGGGACGAAGTAAAGGAGACATGTAATGTTAGAACTGCCATGGTTTCAGATGCTTCCAGATAAAGACATTACCAATCAAATTCGTCCACGGGGCATTCCTGTTCATGAATATTCGCAACAAATGTCGGGAAAAGATTTCATAAAACTACAGGATAGGGTGGGCCTTTATGAAAAAAAACTTGGCTTGGAAATATGTGATTTTCTATTTGAACCAACCTTTATGATTGGGAAGAATATGATTTCTCTTTTTCGTTCGTTGGCTCCTGATGTTGAGACAAAGACATTAACTCTTTTTTCCACAAATAATAAGGGGCAAGGGATAAATTATTGGATTCCCTATTTGCCACCTGTTGATTGCCTGAAAAAAGATATAGACAGATGTTATGTACGTCCTAGCGCTCTTAGTGGAAGAAATATTGCAAAATATGAAGGGAAACGTGAGGTTCGTTGGTTGTTTTCTTTGACTGCGGCAGAGCAGATACTATCACGAGGCCCGATCGGAATTCATTTTGTCAAGTTGCCTATGATAAGTGAGGTAGATAGTATTGAAAATAACGCATGAATCTTTGAGGATAAAAGGGATACCTTGTCGGCGGATTTTAGAGTTGGAACTTAACCACGTACCCAATTCTTATGCCAGAGTAAGACTGGTAATGGAAACCACCACTCAGGAAATGGAATATTTTATTCCACGCGCAGGAAAAGAAATGGTAAGTTTGTTTGTATGCGATGGAACAGGTGATGAAATAAACGTTTTTTGTGGTTATTTGGACGAATTGGATTACGAGGTGAACAGTCAATATGCTGTGGTTACCTGTACGTTGAACGATAGCTGTTGCCTATTGGATTTACGTAAGCAGGATCATACCTATCAGAATCTGGAGGAAAATTATCAGAATGTGCTCCAACGCGCCTATAATCTGTCTGGTGTAGAAACGAATCTTATCTTTGGAGTAGAGGACAAACCAATCAGCAAATTTATAGCACAGATGCAGGAGACGGCATGGGAGTTTTCCAAGCGTCTTGCTTCACATTTCCATACAGCGATATTTACTCGCATAAATGCGCAGATGCCGACATTATCTGTAGGTATTTCCCATAGTGCTGGAAGGGTACTGCAACTGAATGGAGTAGAGGCTGTTTATAAGCAGGATAATCGACGTTATCTGCGTTATCGCTTAAACCAGAATCAGGCTGGCAAGGAGGTGATGTCACAGGATTTCCAGCGAATTTACTGTGAATCGGATGATTACGCATACTTAGGAATGGAAGCGGAATTTCGTGGCAAAACGTATGTTATCAGTCGGGTTAGTGGTAGATTGAGGGATGGCTTGTTACATATGACATATGAATTAGCGGACAAGCGTGCCATTATAATGCCTATACGCCGTCATCCTAATTGCGGTGGTCGTATTAGCAAAGGAAAAGTACAAGCCGTGGAGCGTGATCGTATCAAAGTTTGGTTTGATGATTTGGATGAAACATATGATTCTATTGGCAATACTTGGTTTCCTTATTCAACAGGATATTCTTCACAGGATGGTAGTGGTTGGTACGTTATGCCAGAAGTACAGGATGAGGTTAGAGTCATGTTCCCGTCACATGAGGAAGATGAGGCATTTGGTGCCAGTGCGGTCAATCAGGCACCAGCACCTTCAGAGCGCAACAAATATTTCCGTGCTTCAGGAGGGAACAACGTATTGATGGATGCGGATGGCATCACACTGGATTGCGTTTCAGCAGACAGTTATATTAGAATTTCACAAAAACAAGGTATAAAAATTTACTCCAATCGTCCTATTATCGTTTCATCTCAAGGGAATATTGAAATATATGGTCATGAAAGTGTTGTCGTGGAAGCGGATGATAGTATTACTATGCAAGTAGAGAATTCAAATATTTATATGGATGATAAGGAAATCGGCATGGGAGCAGATACAGTTAATATAGGAGGATAATGGTCATTGAAAATTATACATCAATGTCTAAATGTTCAAGGGATTAAATTACAACGTTTGCAAGAGATGACAATACATCACCGTCCTAATCGATGCGCACTTGTAAGATTGACAGGTGAGGCAGATAAGCAAATGATGGAGTCACTTATAGCAAAATCTGCTGAAATATTAGTGAGTATTACTGTAAAAGTAATGTCAGGGAAAGAAAAAACTATTTTTCGTGGTTACATATTGCAACTACATATGGAAGAGAAAGCAGAATACTGTCAAGTGAAAGTATTATTGGCTGATACAACTTACCTGCTAGACTTACAGAAGAAAAGAAAATCGTTTCAAAATCTGGAAATGAACTACAAAGAAATAATACAGGAAACCTGTAGTCAAAATTCTTTTGGTGTTAAGACAGAAGTAATAATGAATGTGACAGATAAAAAAATTAGTGAATTTATTTTACAGATGGATGAAACTGACTGGACTTTTGTACGCAGGATGGCTTCTCATTTTTCTGTACCGGTTTTGACTGATTGTGTGACAGAGAATCCACGATTGATGATAGGATTTCCTAAACAGTCAAGTCGGGAAGTTGATTTAGATCGAGCAGAATATAAAGTCTACTATAAAGATATGCAGAGACAGGTTTGGCAGGATAATAACTTGTTAGACAGAGATCAACTATTAGCAGATGATTTTTTATCACTAATTGTAGAATCAGATGAATATTTGACTGTGGGAACCGCAGTCAAATATCAAGGAAAATCCTATCGGGTGGCAGCTGTTGATGGGCGATTACATGATGGTATGATGCATATGCGTTATTACTTGATAAAAAATGGAATTTTGATTTCAAAACAAAATAATCCTTCATGTGCTGGAATGATTTTGACTGGTCAAGTCAAAGAAGTTCGTCAGGATAAGGTGAAGGTGCATTTTATCAAGATAGATGCTGCATATGACAAAGGTACAACAAAATGGTTTCCTTATTCGACTACATATTCATCTTGTGATGGTAGTGGCTGGTTTGTTATGCCAAGTGAAGGTGATTATGTACGTATCTTTTTTCCAACGTCACTGGAAAAAGAAGCGTTCTGTATCGGTACAATAAATACCGCTCCGCCGGTAAATACGCGAAACAAAACTCTGCGAGCTCCTGGAGGAAAGGAATTATTGCTGACAGATAATAGTGTGCATTTAATTACAAAACATCAAGATACATTTATTGATATGTCAGGAAGTGGGATTAGAATTGTTACCACAAATCCTGTGACAGTGTCCTCAGATAAGAAGGTAACGATGAAAACGAGAAAAATGGAAATTATAGCCAAAGAAAAAATAATGTTAAATGCAGGAAACGCTTCATTACAAATAGATAAGAATAGTATAAATATCAATGGCAATGATGTATTAGTAGGAGGTGATTGATATGTCGAATGGGAAGAAATTTATGTCAGCAAAAACAGAATTTACAACTTGTACATATGGTTCTATACCGCAAAAAATATATATAGAACGTTCGCATGGTGTGATTAACTCAAACTTCGCAGTTGTAAAACTGCCCATTAATTATTAAATCAGATTTTCTAAAATAAAATAGCATAAGCCGTCTCCATTTTGTATAATGAAAGTGCCTAAACTATCACAACATAAACGGAGGGCTTATGCCATGAATATTGTAGCACATAATCACCAGTCTCGTGAACTCCTTTCCTCGAAAATTTCTCGTTTTCTTGAAGAATTCCATGTAGGACGGATTCTTAAAGCCTGCAATGCATACAAGGTACGCGGCTTTTCGGTCAAAGACGTATTTCAGGTAGCTTTTGAAAATGCCTTCAGCAGTAAATCATTCTTCCAAAAGCAGCGAGAATATTCAACGTCCATCCCCTTTGCTAAGGATACCTTTTACCGATTTATGAATTCCAGCAGCATCAACTGGCGTAAATTCACATTACAGCTATCCTCGGCAGTTATCCAGAAGATTGAACCACTCACCAACGAGAAGCGTCGCAATGTACTTATCATCGACGATTCTCTTTTCAGCCGGGCAC
>ERZ842401.1183-NODE-1183-length-38156-cov-5.404058_pt1 | contig 38156 bp, 31 predicted proteins | sample MGYA00521270_ERZ842401 | MGnify/ENA primary metagenome ERZ842401 (study PRJEB31892, sample SAMEA3878208) | bioreactor metagenome | biome: Moose rumen | place: Sweden | collected 2011-10 | study: EMG produced TPA metagenomics assembly of the PRJEB12797 data set...
CAAGGTTTTCAGTGACTTCCGCATGGAAAGCGAATTCCTTCCCCCTGTCAGGGGTAACGGATTTCAGCACTGTGGCGGAAAGCCTGGCTTTCAGTACCTTGTTGACGGCATCCGCAGTCTTGGACTCGGCCTTGGAGAGCATCGCATACCGGCTCTTCCTGTCAACCAGCGTTACGAGGCAGGCTCCCCCCGCCTTCCCCAGCACCGTGTCGGCCTCCCAATGTCCGATTTCGCTGCGGTTCTTGGCTTCGTCGCACCTCTCGGATATGTCATGGCTTATCTTTATTTTCCCGCGCAACTCCTCCGTCCCCTTCTTGTGCCTCTTCTTCCCCCTGTGGCGGAGCTTCTTGACGGCGACCCTCACACCGCACAGGCTTTCCGCGTCCCTGTCAAAGTCCCCGCGGTATATGGCCCTGTATATCGTGTTCGTGCTGATACTATGCTCGTTCCCTTCAAAGCCGATCCTGCCGGATATTTCCTCCGGCGACCACTGCTGGCACAGGAATTTCTCTGCTACGTAGTCATGCATCTTCTTGCCGTCCAGAATGCGCTTCGGATGGCATCCTGACCTCCGTGCCTCATAGGATTTCTGCGCGGATGACGGGGAATAACTCTTCAGCCCCCCATTTCTTCCGAGTTCTCTGGAGACAGTTGACTTGTCCACCCCTAGCTCGGCGGCAATCATGGCCATACTCTCGCCCTTGTTTCTTGCAAGGTATAGACGCTCCCTCTGTTCTATGGTAAGATGCTTGTAGTTTGCCATGGAAACCCTCTGTTTTGTCGGTTTTGCAACTTCATTATAGAGGTTTTCTGTGGTAACTTCTACTCTTGTTGCACTTAGATTGTACATCCAAGATATAAAAAAGTTTCTCCTTGTAGGTAATATTAAGCCTAACGGAATCTTCGTACAAATAGATTTTGGAATCTTCACCAAAAGGGAGAGTTTTCAATTCTTCTAGGTATGCGGTATATCCCGCAAAGCTGTACTCTTTATTATACAGACGTTTATATAGTTTCTCCGTATCATTGATTTTGTCTTATAATATATCAGTCTTTAATTTGATTCCTTCGTTGCACCATATAAACATCTTGACCGGCAGATTCAGACGGTGCAGACTCTCCAGCTCCTGATGTTCAGCTGGAACGCCCCGTCACCGTTGATTTTGAGGACTTACCACTATCTAAAAGATTCATGCAGAACAAGCCCTCAGGCTGCATAGTATTCATTGAGATGAATCACAATATATCAAAAGCTTTTGCATAGGCCAGATGGAACACATAATTTCCTCCCAGTTTTACGGGAGGGCGCATATTCGCATAACTTCGTTCTTTATATGACCAATACATCCGAAAACTATTTCGCATTTCTTTGTAACCAATTATATTGGCATCATATAAGAGCTGCAAGGCTTCTTGGGCTGTGCTCATTCCAGGGGGAACAGGCCTGCCCAATTCATGCAGGTATTTTATATATGCCAAATGGGTCCTTTTAAAGAAATCGTAGTCAAAATCACGGTGTCCGGCAAAATTGACAAAGAAACCTCTAAAATCGGCAAAATTATCATCACTCATATAAATCAAAAGGTAATCCTTGAGTTCTCCTTCTACATAGTGGGAATAATTTGCCAACATTGACAGAAAATCTTGCTTCGAAAAACTGTCGCCCCGTGTCGCTTCAACCATTTCATTCAACATGGTCAAAACGTCCCTCGGCTTATAAGTCGAATAACGGAGGAATTCAATGAAGGGATTATCATCGGTTCCTCTTCTGCTCTTGACAGAATAAGGAAAATAATGATTCCAACATTGTTCAAATTCATAGACCTTATCCTGCTGCTTAGAAAAATAGTTATCGGCTATTTTGAATAGTTTAGAGCGGACATAATCCCTGTATGTTGTCTCCCAGGTAAGCAAAACAGTATTTTCCCTTAATTTCTGGTTCATATTGTGCACGGAAAGCCTGTACATGACATCAGGGCGCATAAGAGGCATGATTTTTATGTGCTTTTCCGCAAGAACAGTACTGTTGATTTCCAAAACAGCATTTATCAAAGATGAAATGCAGTCAAAGTACACAGAACTCTCAATTTCTGAAGGCCGTGCATCAACACCATCAACAAAGAGTATATACGGTCTGGAAAGGGAGAATTCTTCAAAGGTTTTTTCAAACCCGTCCCTGATTTTCATCAGGCTAATCTGATAGCTCTGTTCAACATATTTTTTTTGCTGCTGGATACCGCCGCTTCCTTCCATACTAAAGACCCCGGCATTTATCATTGCATTTATAGAAGAACTTGCATTGTCAACAAATTCAAACGCATTGACAAGCTCTGGCTTAAAAGCATTGCTATAGAATTCCTCAATCGCTTTTGTCAATCCGCGAGTTTTTAAGCCACCAAGCAGCCTTTTAGCGTATAAAAGCTTAAGACGTTCTGCAAGAATAAGATAGAGCAGGTTTATCCATACGTCTTTCATCTCCGAAAGGCCAAGCATTTTTTGCTGTTTCATATTAATGAATTTTTGGTACAGAGTATTTTGAACAAGTACTATGCTGCTGTCAATGTCAGCTTTTTCATTACGAGAAATATATACAGAATAAGCTGTCTTTCCAGAACCTTTTTCGCCAATTAAAAAATAGGCATCAGCTTTTTTGATATTGGCAAGGACTTCATCAACTATAAAAATCTTTTCAAACAACCCGGTATCAGCAGCCTTGGAATAATAGTCGAAAGCATCTCCCTTCACCTTTGAAAGCTCTTCTATCTTCTTCATAAACTCATAGACTAGCACTTTTAAGCCAAGTAATCAACCCTTCCGCCGGGAGCCTCTCAAGATACTATTTCTGGGGTCATCTTCTCTAAAAGGCCTGACTTAATCTGCCCGTCCGCCCCTACATACGCCCTGACCCGAGGCAACACGGTCTCATTCGGATCCACATGCACCACGCACAGCACGGGCATATTATCCGCCATCACTGACGGGAGTACCGCATCAAGCTCCCGGTTGTCTTTTATCCGGACTGTTTTAAATCCGTATGCGGCGGCTACTTTTACCAGATCTGGAATCGTAAGGCCGCTTTCCGCGCTGCTTCCTACATACCGCCCCTCAAAATTATTTCGCTGCATAGCACGTATGCTTGCATATCCTTCGTTGCACCATATAAACATCTTGACCGGCAGATTCAGACGGTGCAGGCTCTCCAGCTCCTGGATGTTCAGCTGGAACGCCCCGTCACCGTTGATAAGGATTGTGCGCCGCCTATTGTTCGCAATGCATGAGCCTATCGCATACGGCAGCCCGAAGCCCATTGACCCCAGCCCTGCCGCATTCTTCATCTTCTGGCCTTCCTTCAGACGAAACGCCTGATACGTTATCTCCCCCGCACCCCCGGAGCTTTCTGGAACCACTACGTCATCCGGCTTTAAGAGATCACATAATACGTCAATGAAATAATATGCGGATACTGTCCCCTCATGATTTTTATGCGCTTCCGTCACTACGGGATATTTCTCTCTCAGACTTTTGCAGCAGCCAAGCCATGATGTCCATTCCGCCTTCTGCCCGAAGGATTTCTGGCGGCACAAATCCATCATCTCATGGATAAAATCACAGGCGTCGCAGCAGAATCTGTCCGAATCCGGAATGCCCATGCGGTCCAGCTCGTGCCCGTCAATATCGACAATCACTTTCCGGGCCTTATATGCAAAATGCTCATCGTTAAAGGCCGTAATGCTTGTATCCAGGCGGGAGCCTATTGATAAAAGGAAGTCTGCTTCCTGCAGGATAAAGTTTGCGCCCCTGTCACCCATTATTCCCGGATGCCCCGCATACAGCATGTCATCTTCGCCAAGCATATCTATAGTCTTCCAGGTTGTCTGCACGGGAATGCCCAGCAGATGGACCAGTGCCTTAAAGTGCCCTGCGGCATTTGAAAGCTTTATTCCATTTCCTGCCAACACCAGCGGTTTCTTTGCCGTGCTTAAAAGCTGCAGGGCTTTGCCGGCGGCCTTCTTAGCCGCCAGAGAGGACTTTTCTTCATCGGGGACAAAGCCTTCCAATGACTCCGGCTCAACCTGTGCCCCCTGCACGTCAAGGGGGATATCAAGCCACACGGGCCCCGGCCTTCCCGCCGTCGCCTCATGCCATGCTTTTTCCATATAATATTTTATCTTTTCGGGTTCTAAAACCTGTACGGCAAACTTTGTGACAGGAGTGACCATCGGCACTATCTGAACTTCCTGAGAGCCAATCTGCCTTACCCCCTTGTTCCCGACCAGATCAGAGCGCTTTGCCTGTCCGGATATGACGAACATCGGCGTTGAATCAATCCATCCGGCCGTCACTCCGGTGATGGCGTTCGTACCGCCCGGTCCTGACGTCACTAACAGGACTCCGGGCGTGTTGGTGTGCTGCCCGTAGGCTTCTGCCGCTATGGCAGCTCCCTGCTCATGGAGGAAGGGAATATATTCTATTCCAGACGTGCCCAAGGAGTCGCACAGGTGCATGGCCCCTCCGCCGGGAAGCATAAAGACATGCGCTACTCCTTTTTCCCGGAGGAATTTAAATACATAGTCTGACAGCTTAACCTTCATTTTTTCCAAACATCCTCCATTCCACATATTCCGCAATTACATGGCCTATAAAAATATGAGCCTCCTGGATTCGTGGCGTAATTCTTGCCGGAACCTTGATTATATAGTCGCCGATCCTCTCGTTTTCGGGAATGTCATATCCGCCCGTAAGCAGCACGGTAACAATATGGTTCTTCTCCGCATACCTAAGCGCCTCCACTACGTCCTTGCTGCGGCCACTGGTGGATATACCGATCACCAAATCGCCCGGTCTTGCCTTTGCCTCAAGCTGCCTTGAAAAAATCCTCTCAAAATTATAGTCATTGCCCACCGCCGTCAGTGTGGATGTATTGACGGTAAGGGCCTCGGCATTTAGCCCGGGCCGTTCCCGGTAGAACCGGCTCACAAATTCCGTAGCGATGTGCTGTGCATCCGCCGCACTTCCCCCGTTGCCGCACAGAAAAAGACCGCCCCCTGCCTTAAAGATCCCGATGATGCGATCGCCAACTTCCATGACCGTTTTCATCAGTTCCTGATCCGTCGCTATCTTCTTAAAGATGGCGGCATGTTCCTCAAGCCGCCGGTAAAAATAATTGGGCGCCGTGTCTCCGGCATTGTAGTCTTCCAGTATCTGCAAAAGCTCCCAGATGCACCCCTTCCCGCCTTCGTTATGGAGTATCATATCGGCAGCATTCCTGGCTTTGTCTATGGCGTTAGACGGGCAGACTCCCAGCCCCGCATACAGCAGCGGTTCAACGTCATACTTCCCATCGCCGACATAGCAGATATGGCTCCGGCCTATGCCGGTGCTTCCCTCTATCTGCTCCATCGCTCCCTGCTTCGTCTTGCTGCCGCGGTAAAAATACTCCCACGGGAATCGTTTCTCAAAATAATCGACTATAGGAGTGTCCTCTCCGGTGATGGCCGCGAGCTTGTACCCCCTCCTGTGGAGCTCAAATATCGCATCCACATCCTTAAGATTAAGCTGCTTAAGTTCTGTACCCTTTGAATCTATAATCATCGACCCATCGGTAATCACCCCGTCTATGTCGAAGACTACAAGCTCTATTGTTTCCACATCAGCCCCTTAGCTTTTTCTTTGTCGCTTCCTCTGCGGGAGACAAGACCTTTTCGCCGCTTCCAAGCATCTTTTCCACTTCACGGATATTTTTGACGAGCGCGCAAAGCTCATACGGCTCTATAGACGCCTTCTGGTCGGAGCCATACATTGTCCTGTCAAGTGTGATATGGCGCTCTATTGAAGTCGCCCCCGTTGCCACGGCGCAGGTACTTACCAGAATGTCATTTTCATGCCCGCTGTACCCGACCCTGCATCTGTACCTGTCTCCCAATGTCTTTATAAGGCGCAGGTTTGCATCTTCAGCCGCCATGGGATACGTGCTGTTGCAGTGCATTAATTCAAATGGACAGTTTGCCTTTCTAAAGATTTCCACTGCGTGATCAATTTCTTCCAGTGTACTCATGCCGGTCGCGATAAACGTATACCTGCCTTCCGCTGCAATAAGCTCCAGCAGCTCGTCCCGCACAAGCATTGCAGATGCAACCTTGTTGTACTTCAGGTTATACTGCTGTAGAAATCTCTGGGAATCCACGTCCCACGCCGAGGCATACCAGGCGATTCCTTTTTCCCTGCAATACCTGTCGATTTCATCATACTCGTTCCTGCCGAATTCCAGCCCTTCTTTCTGGGCCCGCTGAGTATGCCCCCACGGACTCTCCCGCGGTCCATCAAGGTATTCCTTCGTGTACACCTTATCTACAGTGCGCTTCTGGAACTTCACGGCATCACAGCCGGCAATAACTGCCACATCGATAAGCTTTTTCGCCAGCTTGATGTCGCCGTTATGGTTGATTCCTATCTCCGCAGTGATAAAAACATGCATATTTCTTTCCTCCAAAATATAATATTATAGAACTGCTCTGATTATCTTTATCATCCTGTCCAGCATCGTATCCGTCATCCCCGGGTACACCCCCACCCAGAACGTGTCCCGCATGATGCGGTCCGTCACGGCAAGCTCCCCGGCGACGCGGTATGCCCCCGTCCCCCGTATCTGGTCGAAGCACGGATGCCGCGTCAGGTTCCCCGCGAACAGCGCGCGGGTCTGGATGTTCTGTGCCTCTATCTTCTTCACAAGTTCGTTGCGGCCCACGCCATCCCTGCAAGTGATGCAGAAGCCGAACCAACTAGGAGAAGAGTCCTCCACCGGCTCGGGCAGAATCAACTTGTCCTGAACACATTGCAATCCGTCATAAATGCGTTTCCAGTTGCATTTTCTTCGTTCCACGAAAGAAGGGAACTTCTCCAGCTGCGCACAGCCGACCGCCGCCTGCATGTCCGTCGCCTTCAGGTTGTATCCGAAATGGCTGTAGGTGTACTTGTGGTCGTAGCCGGACGGAAGAGTCCCGTACTGCCTGTCAAAGCGGTGCCCGCACAGGTTGTCCTTGCCGGAAGGGCACACGCAGTCCCGCCCCCAGTCGCGCATCGACCGGATGATTTTGTGCAGCAGCGGGTTCCTTGTATACACCGCCCCGCCCTCGCCCGTCGTTATATGGTGCGGCGGATAGAAGCTGCCCGTCCCGATGTCCCCCACCGTGCCCGTCTTGTACGTTTTCCCGTCAAGCGTGTATTCCGAGCCGAGCGCGTCGCAGTTGTCCTCGATGAGCCACAGGCTGTGCTTCCTGCAGAACGCTGTGACAGCCTTCAAGTCGAACGGATTTCCGAGCGTATGCGCCAGCATCACCGCTTTTGTCTTCGGGGAATATGCCTCCTCCAGCTGCGACACGTCGATGTTGTACTGCGGGATGGTCACGTCAACGAAGACGGGGACGGCCCCGTACTGCAAAATCGGGGTGACGGTGGTCGGGAAGCCGCAGGCGACAGTGATAACCTCGTCTCCGCGCTGAACCTGCCGTTCTTCCAGAAGCGGGGACGTGAGCGCCATGAACGCGAGCAGGTTCGCGGAGGAGCCGGAGTTCACGAACGACACAAAGGGAGTGCCGAGGTATTCGCCGAGATTCTTTTCAAACTGCTCCGTATAGCGCCCGCTCGTGAGCCAGAAATCCAGTGACGAATCGACAAGGTTCATCATCTCCTTTTCGTTGAACACGCGGCCCGCGTAGGCTATGCGGTCGCCGTCCCTGTATGCGGGCTTCTGCATAAACTGCGTGTAATATTCCCTTACGCTTTCCAGTATCTCTTTTGTCGCTTCTTCTTTTGATTTGTTTTCAAACATATATAATTCCTTACGGCGCCCTATATTGCAAAGTATTCCTTTATCTGTCCGTCCGTCACTTCTGCGGCGGATTTTCCGCCCAGTACGGCTTTCTCCCACTCAACGATTTTCTCCATTGCATCACGGATTCCCCACTGTGGGTACCAACCGAGTACACTTTTGCTCTTTGAGCAGTCAAGCTTAAGAAAGTTCGCTTCGTGCGGTGCGTTTGCTTCGCTTACATTTTTCCATCTTGCACCGTCACCCCAGTTCTCACAGAACAATGTTGCAAGCTCACCAGTCGTAACGCAACTTTCGTTATCTGGTCCGAAGTTATATGAACCGACAAACGATTTATCTTCATACTGTGCTTTAGCAAGTGTCAAATATCCACGCAAGCACTCAAGCACATGCTGATACGGACGTGTAGAATTTGGATTCCGCAGGATTATTTCTTTCCCGCCCTCGGCCGCGCGTATGCAGTCGGGAATGATCCTGTCCGCCGCATAGTCCCCGCCGCCGATGACGTTCCCGCTCCTCGCCGTGCTTATCGCGGGGGAGCCTTCCTCCGCAAAGAAGGAGTTCCGGTAGCTGTACGTCACCAGCTCCGAGCAGGACTTTGAGTTTGAATACGGGTCGAATCCGCAGAGCTCCTCATTTTCCCGGTAGCCCCACGGCCATTCCCGGTTGAGGTAGACCTTGTCGGTCGTCACGTTCACAAAGGACTTCACAGTGCTGCAGGCGCGGACTGCCTCCAGTACGTTCACCGTGCCCATCACGTTGCTTTCATACGTTCCGGCGGGGTCCCTGTACGATGTCCGCACGATGGGCTGGGCTGCGAGGTGGAGCACGATGTCCGGCTTTGCCTTCAGCACCGCCTCTTTCAGATTCCCGCCGTCGCGGATATCGGCAATTATAGAATCCATCTGCCTTTCCGTTCCCGTCTGGGCGAAAAGGCTTGGTTCCGTCGGCGGCTCGAGCGCATATCCCGTGACTTCCGCCCCCGCAAGCAGCAGGATGCGCGAGAGCCACGTCCCCTTGAAGCCCGTGTGCCCCGTCAGGAACACACGCTTTCCTTTATAAAATGAGAAGTTCACAAGTAGCACCCTTAAACAGGAAGAAGTTTTTTATTTTTCCCACACTTTCCACGGCGCTTTGCCGGATGCCCATAGCTTATTCAAGTCATTCTTATCCTTGAGCATGTCCATGGGGTGCCAGAAGCCCCCGTGCCGGTAGGCGTGGAGCTGACCGTCCTTTGCAAGATTCTGTAGCGGAGCATGCTCCCACATCATATTGTCTGCATCGTCACCGATATAATCAAAAGCCCCGCTCTCGCAGACAAAGAAGCCTCCGTTTATCCATGTATCGCTCGGCTTCTCCTGGAACTGGCTTATCGTTCCGTCCGATGAAATATCCAGCGTTCCAAAACGTCCGTCTGCTTTTACTGCCGTAAGAGTCACCAACCTGCCGGACTTTGCGTGGGAATCAACAAGCCTGCCTATGTCCACGTCCGACACGCCGTCGCCGTAGGTCAGCATGAACGGCTCCGCACCGACATACCTCTGCGCCCGCTTGATACGCCCCGCCGTCATCGTCTCCTGCCCGGTATAGAGCATCGTCACCGTCCACGGCTCCGTGCGCATCTTATGTATCTGCACATCGTTTTTCGACAGGTCTATGGTCATATCGCTGTAGCGGTCGTAGTAGTTCAGGAAGTATTCCTTTATGACGTGCCCCTTGTAACCCGTGAGTATCACAAAATCGTTATAGCCGTAATATGAGTATATCTTCATTATGTGCCACAGAATCGGATAGCCGCCGATTTCCACCATGGGCTTGGGGATAAGCGCCGTTTCTTCGCCGAGACGGGTGCCCATTCCACCAGCTAATATCAGTGCTTTCATAATCTTCTTCTTTTTCAATTCTTAGTTATATTGTAACTATTCAGTACCTACATGCATTGTAAAACGCTGAAAGTACGCTATATATAGCGTTCTCTTATAAAAAAACTGTCCTGATATAAGGAATAAAAGGTCTGAATTTTAGAGAAAAACAAAGGAAGCCACAATATATATGGTTTATTACTCAAATAAACACTATATATAGTAGCTAGGGGTGCTGAATAGTTACGTTATATTAAAAATAAATATTCGTTTTTTATAGGATTGAGCAATTTCAATTTATTTATATTTTTAAGAAATGGAAAAATGTAAAAAAGCAATAAAAATCACATTTTTCGGCACATAGCGCTTAATTTTCTCAATAATATTCGTACTGGAGCACCCCGCCACAAGGGAGACATACGCCACAGTCCCCCCGTACTGCGCCACGGCATCCATCTCCGGAATATGCTTCCCCGCATAATCGCCGCCTTTGACTACGATGTCAGGCTTGAACTGCATATACGCAGAGCAGGGCGTATCCTCGCCAAATATGCAGACGTAATCCACACACGCCAGAGCGGCAAGGACGGCGGCCCGCTCCCTTTCGGGAACAACGGGGCGTTCGCTGCCCTTAAGCCGCCGCACCGAGCTGTCGCTGTTGAGCATAACCACAAGGATGTCCGCCTTTTCCCGCGCCTCCTGCAGGTAGCTCACGTGCCCCGCGTGCAGAATGTCAAAGCACCCGCTCGTAGCGGCAAGCCTCTGACCATTTCGCCGCACATCTTCCGCTATAGCGGAAAGCTCCGCAAGCGACACAATCTTTCCGCTCATCCTTCCTGCCCTTCCGCCGCTATCCGCCTGAGAAGCTCCTCCCGCGTGACGGCGGCGGTGCCGGTCTTCGCTATGACCACGCTCGCCGCAAGATTCGCCAGCTGCACCGCCTCGCACAGGGCAAGCCCACATGCCATCCCCAGCGACACCGTGCTGATGACGGTATCCCCCGCTCCCGTCACATCAAAGACCTGCACCGCCCGCGATGCAAAGTCCTGCCTCTCCTTTCCCGGCTCAAAGACCGATATGCCCTTCGCTCCGCGGGTGACGACGAGCGCCCCCGCCTGAGACCTTTCCAGATACATCCTTCCGGCGCGGTCAAGGGTGCCGTCATCCTCTATCTTTATGCCGACAGCTGCTTCCAGCTCCAGATTGTTCGGCTTCACAAAGTCCGCATCCTTAAATGCCTCTATATCACGGCTCTTCGAGTCTATGGCAGTTATGACTCCATGCCGTCTGCACAGCCCGATTATCTTCCGGACAAAATCCGCGCTGCCAAACAGCCCTTTCCTGTAATCGGAAAGGATTACCGCATCACAGCCGGACACGGCTTCTTTCAAGTAGGCGAGTATCTTCTTCTGGCTTTCTTCCGTAATGCAGCGGGCATCCTCATTGTCCACGCGGATAAGCTGCTGCCCCTTTGTGGCAAAACGGGTCTTGAGCGTAGTGGGGCGGCCCTGTTCTGCATACACGCCATCCACCGCAATCCCAGACTGCCCCAGGCGGCTGCGAAGCCAGTTCCCGCTCTCATCATCTGCCGCAATGCCCACCATGCCGACGGCGGCGCCGAGCGTGCGGACATTGTGCGCCACGTTTGCCGCACCTCCCGCCTCCAGCCGGCGCTCCCTGAAAGCCAGCACGGGGACGGGAGCCTCCGGCGAGATGCGGCTTACCTTCCCGATGATGTACTCGTCAACCATCAGGTCGCCCAGCACAAGAATCCGCTTCAGGGGGAAGCCGTCCTGTATCTTTTCGATGAAGGCTTCAGACAGGCTCATCTTCCGCCCTCTCCGCCGAACAGCTCCTGCTCTATGAGCTGGCACAAGATGTGCACGGTGAGCGTATGCGTTTCCTGTATGCGCGGCGTGGAGCTTGAAGGAACGATGAGGGGGAAATCGCAGAGCGGCTTCATCTTTCCCCCGTCCCTGCCCAGAAAGCCAACCGTTGCCATTCCTTTTGCTTTCGCAGCCCTGAGCGCCCTTACAAGGTTCTCCGAATTGCCGCTCGTGGAGATGGCGACAAAGGCATCGCCGCTGCGCCCTATGCCCTCCAGCTGGCGGGCAAAGACCTCGCCATAGCCGTAGTCATTGCCTATGCAGGTCATGACCGAGGGATCCACGCACAGCGACAGCGCGGGAAGGCTTTTCCGTTCCATCGTAAAGCGCCCGACTATCTCGCCCGCAAAATGCTGCGCGTCTGCCGCGCTCCCGCCGTTCCCCGCAAGCAGTATCTTGCCGCCATTTTTAAGGACGGAGGCAAGCCTTTCCCCCGCGCCTTCTGCAAGCGCCACATAGCCTTCGCCGAGTCTTTCAAGCAGGGCTATTTTTTCATCGATAATCTCTGCAATCCAGCGTTTCATACGAAACCGTTCCTTACTATTTTTTCAGCGGCCTCTTTCAGCCCACCCTTTATCCGCCACACATTCCCCTCGCGGGTGCTGCTTTCGCTATACAGCACCACTCCCTTGACAGGAAAGCTGCCGCACACCGCCACGTCGCGCATCCTGTCGCCGACAGCCCAGGAGCGGGATGCGTCTATAGAAAAATCCGCCATCGCCTTTTTGAACAGGCCGAGCCCGGGCTTCCTGCAGTCACAGGCGGCACGGTATCTTGCCACCGCTGCCTCAGGATGATGGGGGCAGTAATATGCCGCCGCTATGTCTATTCCTGACTTCTTCAGCTCAGAAAACATCCAGCCATTCAATGAAAGATATGCTTCTTCCGTAAACATTCCCCGCGCTACCCCCGACTGGTTCGTAATGATTATCAGAATAAAGCGCGCCTGCCGTAACAAGGACATACCCTCTATGGCGCCGGGGAGGAAGGAGAAATCCTTTACCTTATAAAGGTAGTGCGTATCGGCGTTTATCGTGCCGTCGCGGTCTAGGAATATACATTTTTGCATAAGAAGAGTTTCTTTCAATACACGGCAGGACACACACGTACAACACGCTGCAAAAAGAAGAAGACTTTTCATTTGAAAAGAATTTTATTCTTTTCAAAGCACAGCCTTCCTTGCACGATGGCACCTGCCGGAAGAAAAAGAGGAAGGACGCTCCCCCGCCCCACTCTGCAATCACAGATATGGTTTAGTAGAAGCTAATGTCAGCAGAAAACTACTATAGTTTCAACAACTCATAGCGCTTACTACTATAGTAGTATAATACAACTATAGTAGTAAATCAAGTAGTTTTGCAATACTATTGTAGTAATTTTATTTTCATGGGATTCTGGAAAAATGTGGAAAACGAGCGCGTTTATCAAGGTCTATCACGCAAGGAGCTGGCTTTTCGGGCAAATATCGCCTATCAGGGCATAGGATTGGGGCTTGAGCGTGACAGTATGCCCGGAGCAGATACTGCCATCAAGGTGGCAAAAGTGCTGAATGTCTCAGTTGAATACCTGCTTGGCTCCGAGGCACTGGAAATCAGAGATAAAAAAGAATTTCAGGATTCCAAAAAGGACGCAGCCCTTCAAAGCGAAGCAAATCTATATTTGAAAAACAAAAAGACAATAGACTCCCTCGAGCGTTTGCCAGTGGAATTAAAAGCTCCCATCGAAGAGATGATTGTGCGCATCAGCAACAATACAGAGGCTCCTGTAGAGCAACCTTGTTGCTAGGCTATGCACGGAAAGTCATACAGGCTATATGCACGAATGTCCACGAGCTATATGTACAACTACTCACCTCGCTGCTGCGCATTTCTCATCAACAACATTGCCATTCCCGTTCAATATCAGCAAAAAGCATCTGCCAGCTCACGCTTCATGCAGAACACCACGTAAAGCGGGACGGACTTTATCTTGTTTTCAAAGCCAAAATTTTTTGCAGAAATCCTTACTGAGTCTTGTACTGAAACTTGCGGTTCTCTTTTGCAAGCTGCGTACTTATATTGCGATAAACAAGACGTGTCTTTGCAGAGAACCAAGCGCAATGACATGATATTCCTTCGCCTCCTCGCAGAAATACTTAAGGGAAGTCATTGCCTCTGGACAAGCCTGAATCTCATCGAAAATAATCAGCGTTTTTTCTGGCATTATCTTGCGCCGCTTGTAAGCTTCAAGCTTGGCAAGCAGCACAGATGGAGTCAAGTCAGTAAAGAGGGATGAAAGCTGCTTTCCCCTTTCAAAATTGCAGTAGACGGCATTCGCATATTCCGCCTGTGCAAAAGAACTCACAATATAGGTCTTTCCTATCTGCCTTGCCCCCTACAGGACAAGGGGCTTTCTATCCTGTGAGTTCTTCCATGCAACAAGCTCCCTGACAATCTTTCGCCCCATGCATTCAGCATATATGAAAAAATGTAAAAAAGCAATAAAAATCACAATTTCACATTTTTCGGCACATAGCGCTTAATTTTCTCAGCATAATCACCGCCTTTGACGCGGTAAGAGCTAAGAAGCAAGCTTGTCACCGTTTTCGCTTTTTAGCTGTTGAAGTCCATCGGCTATCTGCCGCAACTTTATGGACGAAGCCGAGATGTTGTCCGTAGCGGCTGTGAAGTTTTCAACGCCTGCCGCAATCTGCTTGAGTGTGATGAGAATCTGCTCGCTGGCCGCCACCTGCTGCTGGATTATCTGCGTTATATCACTCGCACTTGCGGCGGTAATCTCTGATGCATTCTTTATGCTTTCAAAGCGCTGTGAAAGCGCAGCCGCACTGTTCACGCCCGAGTTTATCTTCTCCGTTCCGCTCTCGCTAGCTAAGATTAGGCTGTCGCTACTCTGCTGGATTTCAGTAATCCGCTCCTTTATCTCTCTGGTGCCGTCGATAATGCCATCAGCCAGACGGCGGATCTCTGTTGCAACGATGTGGAAGTTCTTGCCTGCCTCTCCCGCGCTAGAAGCCTCAAGCTCCGCATTGAAGGCGATTATCTTGGCTTGGTCCGCTACGCTGTTGATGAGCGTTACGATGTCCCAGATATTGTCGATTTTTTCACCGAGCGACTTTATGCCGCCAATGGTCTGCGAGTTGGCAGTGGCAATCTCGTTGAGCTGCTTCACATTATCAGCAAGGAACGCTACGCCACCGGTGACATCTGTGCTCGTTTTACCGGCAAGACTCGCCACATCCTTGATTTTGCTTGATATATTCTCCGAAAGCGCGTTGTTATCCGTCATCGTGGCAACAATTTCCTTCACCGCCGCGCTCTGATCCTGACTCGTGGCAGCGTTCTCCTTTGCCGCAACCACGAGGTTCTGTACCTCCGTGACGAGCTGCCCGCTCACCTTGCTTTCCTTTACGTTTGTCTTGGTTTGGCTGTAACCGTTCCAGACAACGTTCGCAAGAATCATCACGATGATGACCCCGATAATGAAGCGTGCCCAGAAGTTAATCGTTCCTGTAAAGTCGGACATCGGACCGTATGCTGCTACAAACCAAGGCGTAATGCCGATTGCCTTCGCTACGTAGTAGCGGCTGCCTTCAATGACTGCATCACCGCCGGTAAAGTATTTTTTGTCGGCCTCATCGAACGTCATTCCCAGAGGTTCAAAGAACAGATGCTTTTCGTCCATAACGTATGCTTGATTGTCGCTTGTAACGTAGCGTCCATCCGTATCGATGATACAGAATGTCCCGTTTGGAGAGATGTTTATGTCCTTGACTGCCTCCGCAATTCCGTCAAGCCCAATGTCAAAGCCCGTGATGCCCACCATCTGCCGTTGCGAATTATATATTGCCCTAGTAAAGGAAATGCAGTAGGCATTGGTGCGTACATTCAGGATGAAGATATCCGCTCGGGGATGTATCCGAGCATCGCTTATTTGATGGAAAAACATGGTGTTAGCCGCCACACCATTTTGCGCGACATAGAATTCCTTCGCGGCAGATACAATGCTCCTTCGGTTTTGACCATGCGGTAAACGATAAGCGCATTTTTGCCCTTATCACGTTTTAAAGACGTAAAGATAACAGACGAAAAATTTGCCGTTCCTGAAGATTTTGCGCTTCTTTTTGATTCCAAAATGGCAAACTACGTTCTTGAGCGTGAATGGCATAAAGACCAGATTATGGAGCAGAAGGAAGACGGCTCTGTCTACCTGAAATTTTTTTCATAGGCTTGCAAAGGATAAAAAATGCGGGCAGGGAGGAATAGTATGGACAAACAGATTCTTGTTAAATGCGGAAAGTCGTGGTTTGAGTTTACGAAAAGCCGCACGGGTCAGCTCGATTTTGCGGGAAAGCTTGAAAGCGGTGCGTATGATGTGGGGGCGTATCAGGAGCTTGCGGGAAGCGCGTATTTTTCGCCGTGCTGGTATGTGTTCCTTGCTGATGCTATGAATATGACCCCGCGCATATTCGTGGCAGATGGCGTTGATGTGTCAGATGCGGATACCTTTGAGTATCTTGTCCACGTGGGGGCTTTGCTTGCTGCTGTTGAGGCAAAGGATTCCCTGCTCGCAGGCACGCTGTATCTTCGGCGCAGGAAGACGTTTGAAAAGTTCGCCCGGGTTTCGCAGTATATAATAGAAGATTTGAGTGTAGAGATTCTTTTTTCTTTGTGTTTCGGATGCATGGAAAATATTATTCCCGATAGCATTCCGCTCGTGTTCAATACCGCTCAGAAAAAGATGGACCTTGACCAGTCGCGTGAAAGTCTTGAACAGGCTTTCATCCGCTATTTTAAGGAGACTTCTTGCACAGTCACGCTGCCGCTTGTGGGAACGCAGTATTATAGCTGGAATGCCGCTCCCGAAGTCCTTGACCGTCTTTGTGACAATCTGGCGGTGGATGTCTTGCTTTGCCATGCGGAGAAAATCCGCCGTGCAAAGCATGACTTTTATGCATCGCTTGAAACTATTGTACAGGCAGAACCGTACAATCCTCACGACAAGTACGCAATTCTTGCATGCATTGAAAGTCCTGAAGCAAAAATTTGCGGAAATGCGGGGCTTGAAAAGGTCGGGCATATCCGTGCGCTTGCGGCAAAGATAATCCGCCTTGCAAAACCCATGAAGATGAGGTATGGCTCAGCTCTCGCCAGCATCTCTCCGCAGAATATCGTGATGCAGGTGACGGTGTAGGGAGGTAAAGGCTGGCAAGCTGTTTCCAGGCATTTGCATTTGGATTGAGCGCGGAGATTGAGCGAAATCTTAGAAGCTCAATGATTTGGTATTTGTGATTATTTTGCCTATTCAAGGTTGTTAAAATGTGTAAAACATCTGTTTTCACGGTTTGATTTTTGTGATAAAATAGAATCATGTACAGAAGCACATTGGAAGAATTGAAAGAATGGAAAAATAAAACTGACAGGCTCCCGCTGATTCTTTTGGGCGCAAGGCAGGTCGGAAAAACTTGGCTTCTAAAGGAATTTGGTCGCCAATGTTTTAATGATGTCTGTTACATAAACTTTGAGGAATCTCAGAACCTTAAGGGCATATTCAACGGACAACTTTCGGCGGACAGGATAATCGAATACCTTTCGACTTTTCATGGTAAGAAAATCGAAAGCCAGACTGCTTTGATTATTTTTGATGAAGTGCAGGAGTGTCCGAACGCACTCACATCTCTGAAATACTTTGCAGAGAATGCGAAGGAATTTGCAATCTGCTGCGCAGGTTCGCTTTTAGGAGTGACATTGCATGAGGGGACTTCGTTTCCTGTCGGAAAGGTTGATTTTTTAAGGATCGAGCCTCTTTCTTTTAAGGAATTTCTGCTTGCAAACGGCGAAGACTTGCTTTTACAAAATTTGGAAAAAAACTTTATGGAAAGTCAGCCTGAGTTTATAAAAGATAAGCTCTGTGACTATCTGAAAAAGTATTTCATTGTTGGCGGGATGCCGAGGGCTGTCCAGCACTGGATTGACAGTAAGGATTTTTATGCTGTAGAAGAAGTGCAGCGGGAAATCCTGGAGTCTTATAGGAATGACTTTTCAAAGCACGCGCCTAAAAGCTTGGTCCCCAAAATTCATCATGTGTGGGATTCAATACCGAGCCAGCTTGCCAAAGAAAACAAAAAGTTTGTCTATGGGGTTGCAAAGGAAGGTGCAAGAGCGCGTGAATATGAAGGTGCGCTTTTGTGGCTCAGGGATTCGGGCGTAATCAGAAAAATTTCTCTCGTAAGTGGCGGAAGGCTTCCTCTTAAGGCTTATGAAGATTTGAAAGCATTTAAAATCTATCATCTTGATGTAGGGCTTCTTAGAACGATGTGCGAAATTGAATCTGCTGTCATAATTGAAAATGAACAGATTTTTTCGGAATTCAACGGAAGCCTTACGGAGCAGTTTGTTCTGCAGGAACTTTCCGTGCAGAAAATTGCGCAGAGCGTTTACTATTGGTCGGAAGGCGCAACAAGTGAGGTTGACTTTATCTTCTCCCGAAAAAATATGATTGTCCCTGTGGAAGCAAAGGCAGGTCTTAACGTACACGCCCAGAGCCTTAAAGTATTCAGAAACAAATATACTCCTAAAATAGCGGTGCGGACATCACTCCGCGACATAAAGCTTAACGATGGTCTTTTGAACATGCCGCTTTATGAACTGTTCAATCTCAGCAGGATTTTAGACGCTGAAATGTCAACGGTGTACTGAGATGTGCGGAATGGATGTGGATAAGTTTTTTCAAGTAAAAGCTAGTGAATTTGAAAGGGAAATTTGAGTAAGATTAAGTAACACTTGTGGGTGTGCTTTTGTGAAAAAACTTATGCCCACGAGAAGAGCTTTATAGAATCAAGCCACTGCAATAGGAGTGTTTATTTATGGTTGTTTATGCCTATGCGGTTGAACCTAAAGACAATTACAAGCTTCTTGTTACTTTTGAAAATGGAGAAAAGAAGATGTTTGACTGCTCCGTTTTGTTGGAAAAAAATATATACAAACCACTAAAAAGCAAGTCTTTTTTTGATACCGTAAAACTGGAATATGGGACTGCGGTGTGGGACAGCCGAATAGATATTTCGCCTGAATATTTGTATGAAAATGGGGTAAAACTGTGACTAATAGCGAGAAAAACCCTGTCAGAAGTCCAGGGAAAACTGCTTGGCAGCCAGCTTAGGTAAAGGCTGGCAAGCTGTTTCTAGGCATTTGCATTGACGCAAGATAGCCGTAAGCATCCGCGCATACAGTCCGTGGATATTTATGCACATAGCCCGTGGATATTTGTGCGTATAGCCCGTGGACATTTATGCGTACAGCCCGTGGATATTTGTGCGTATAGCCCATGGATATTTGTGCGTATAGTCCGTGGACATTTATGCGTATAGCCGTGGACATTCGTGCACATCGCCGTGGACATTCGTACACATTGCCGTGGATATTCGTACACATCGCCGTGGATATTTGTACACATCGCCGTGGATATTTGTACACATCGCCGTGGATATTTGTGCGCATTACCGTGGACATTCTCGCATATCGCCGTATGCATCTGTACATATAGCTTGTATGAACTTTTTCATATAAGCCTGGAGGGCACAGGTTTGTACCTGTACGATGATTTTCTTCTATAATATTGCAGTTGTTATAGCGACTGATGGAGATTGGCTGACAAAGCTTATTTCTGCACTAGAGGTATTGCAAGCCATAATGAAAAATAGTAAATCTATATATTATAGTAATATAAAAGTTATAGAGGTATACAATGATATATGGCTATATTCGTGTTTCAAGCGACAAGCAAACTGTAGAAAATCAACGTTTTGAAATTAACAAATTCTGTACAAAAGAGCAACTACATATAGATGGCTGGATTGAAGAGACTATAAGCGGAACAAAGAACTATGACAAACGCAAACTTGGAGAGCTTTTAAACGTGGTACAAAAAGATGATTTGATTATCTGTGCAGAACTTTCACGACTAGGTCGTAATTTGTTTATGATTATGGAAATCTTGCATATCTGTATGAGCAAGGAATGTAAAGTTTGGACGATAAAAGATAATTATAGACTTGGTGATGACATTCAGAGCAAGGTTCTGGCATTTGCATTTGGATTGAGCGCGGAGATTGAGCGAAATCTTATTAGTCAGAGAACCAAAGAAGCATTGGCACGGAAAGTTAATGAAGGTATTGTTTTAGGCAGACCAAAAGGTCGGAAAACTTCTCCAATAAAGCATAAGTTGTATCAAAAAGATGAAATCATTTGCGAGCTACTTATCGCCGGAATCTCTCAGCGGAAAATTGCAAAGATGCTCTTTGTAGATAGAAATACACTTGCTCGTTTTATGTTGAAAAGTAAAATAATTTGTAGATATAAAAAACTGTATGATAAAAAATGAGCGATTTTGTGAAACAGGAATGTAGTACTTTAAACTTTAATACCCCTAATAGCTGGGTAATACTATCCCCTATTGAACAGGGGATAAAGGCAAAAATTGAAAAACTCGGCACACCATTAAAAGACTGGCATATAAACATCTATAGAGGTGCCCTTACAGGCTTTAATGATGCATTTATCATCTCAGGCAAAAAGCGACAGGAGATTTTAAATAATTGCAGGACAAATGCAGAACGCCAACGGACGGACGAATTAATACGACCGATTTTGCGTGGCAGGGATATAAAAAGATATGAATACAATTTTGCAGACTTGTATCTTATAAATACTCATAACGGTGTGAAAGATAAAAATATTCCTCGAATTGACATTAAGGATTATCCAGCTATTAAAAAGCATCTTGACGAATATTGGGATAAAATTTCCACTCGTGCCGACAAAGGAGATACGCCGTATAATCTGCGTAATTGCGCATATATGGAGGATTTCTTTAAGCCAAAAATTGTATGGGGAGAAATATCTGATAAATCGAAATTTGCTTTTGATTTTGAAGGTCGATTCATGCCAGAAGCAACAACATTTTATATGAACGGTGAGAATATAGAATTCCTATTAGCGGCTCTTAATTCATTGCTTTCTGAATGGTTTTTCTCAAAAATCGGTACAACAACTGGTGTTGGCACTGTTCGTTGGAAAAAATATACGATTGAGCAGTTGCTTGTCGCGAAGCCCGAAAAAGAATTATTGGAAAAGTATCTTATTGTTTTTGATAACTTTAAAAACAATAAGATAACAGTTTCTGATTTTGAAGAATATTCCAATAATCTTATGTTTTCTCTTTATAAGCTGACAGATAAAGAAATTTCATTTATAAAGGGTATAACTTTAGATATTAAAAAGGTTTAGCGACTTTTTCAATAAATGAAATCTCCTCTGTATTAAGACCGTAAAGTTCATATACTTTGCGGTCTATTTTTTCTTCATTGTCCAATTCCTTTTCAGTAAAATCTTTAAATAGTTTTTCATCAATATTTTGAGGTACAGGTAGTTGTTCTATAAACATTGGTTTATATTCAAAATATCCACCGTTTCTTGTAACTCCAAGATTACGAATATAGTAATCCGCAAGCTTTGAATTTAAAATACATAAAAGACTTTCGCTTGCAGGTACAATCATTGTCGCAGGTGCATTTATCATCATTCCGGCTGGTGCAAGTGTATAAGTCGCAGAAAGATTAAGATTTCCCCATACAATTTTTGGCTTATTAAATTCGTCCCAATAACTTATGCTATCTTGGGTCTCAAACCATTTGTTGTTTGTCTTTTTACGAGCTTTAATTTTTTCACCATTAATTGTATGCTCCTTACCTGTTTGTTCCAGTCTTTCCATTCCGAACGACAGTAGATAATCTTTTACAGCCGGATATTTTTCAATGTCATAATGTTTCGCTGGAAAAGTTGCAATAAGATATAAATCAGCATATTCATACGAATACCGCTTAATATCTCTGCCACGCAAAATCGGTCGAATAAGTTCCGCAGTGCGCTTGCGCTCATCATCGGTTTTACAATTCGCAAGTATTTCATCGCGTTTCGCTCCGCTTATGATAAATGCGTCATTGAAACCTGTTTTTATTCCATAGTTTATGCTGATGTCCCAGTCTTTAAGCGGAACGCCAACGGATTCAATCTTGCGTTTTATGCTCTGCTCAATCGGGCTGAGAATCACCCAGCTTTCATTGCTTGTAAATTTGCACAGATAACTTTCCTGCCGTACAAAATCGCTCAAATTTGATAAGCCATCTTTTGTAAGCGTAGTTGTGGCGCAGCTTTGTGTTTTTCCTTTGTTTTTGCCTTTTTCAAAAAGCAGGATGTTTGTGTCTACCGTTGCGCTCTCAAACACTTTTACACCCGCAAAATCTACAAGCAGTTTTGGATTCACTTTGCTGGCAAAAAATTCACGCAGTTTTTCACCATAGCCTGCACGCATCCATTTGTTACTGGTTATAAAGCACAATCTGCCTTTTTCGTTTAAAAGACTATACCCTTTTTCATAAAACAGGCAGTAGATATCTCCCATTTTTGCGTAAGTCTCGTAGCCTTTGTCGCCATACAGTTTTGCCAATTTACCGTCATCTTTCTGTAGCTGTACATATGGCGGATTGCCAATCACGATGTCAAATCCGTCCTTTACTCCGAACATCCAGTCTGAATCAAAAAACGGACTTGTAGCGTTTTGGTCGTAGGGATTCCATTTGACCAATTCTTCAAGACTTACGGCAGTTTCTGAGCTTTTTACTTTGCTTTTCTCAAAAGCAATTTCTTTTTGTATAATTTTCAATTCTGTTTTCAGAGCCTTGCGTTTTTCTTCATTTCTGTCATAAAAAAGTGAATTATCCTCAATTTCACCGAACAGGTTTGCGGATTCGCCGCCCATGCTCACCAAGTCAACGCTCAATGATTCAAGGTTCTGCTTCAACACCGCTTCTTTTTCCTTGAGTTGCGCATTTTTTTGCTCATCGACTTTACTTGCATTTTTTTGCAAATAACTGATTATCTCCTTTCGTAGGTTTTCATCAAGACGACGGTTTTTCATCTTGTCAGTGACATTATTTGCAGCAAAGTGATTTTTCCTCACTTCAATCAAGTCGTTTTTATACTTTGTAATAGTTTTATCCGTGTAATCAAGAAGATTTTTCTCATCTTCCTGTAACCCTATGAGCGTGTTTGCAGCGACGAATTTTGTTTCAAGGTTAGGGAGCGGATTGTAGCCATAGTTGTTTTCGATAGTTCCCGTCTTTGGTTGCTCACAAATGAGACTGATAAAAAAGCGAAGCTTGCAAATCTGCACGGCAATTGGCTGAATGTCCACGCCAAAAATCGAGTCCTCGATTATCTGCTTTTTAAGCTTATACAGATAACCTTCATCGTCCGTGTCCATCATACCTGAAAGCCTGTCCAACGAAGTGTACAGTTCTACGAGTTTGTTCAAAATGCCCATCGGAAATGCGCCAGAACCACAGGCAGGGTCAATAATTTTTATTGCAGAAAGCGCGTTGCGAATTTCGTTTATTTTAAATGCGGAAAGAGAAGGAATGTTTTCCCCATTCACAAGGCTTTCAATCGTCGTTTCTCCAATGTCGGGAAGTTCTTTCTGCAAGTAGGTAGAAATCGATAGGTTCACCATGTAGCTTACGATTTCACGCGGAGTATAGAACGAGCCGCTTTCCTTGCGTGCGCTTTCCTTTGTCTCTGGATTGTATGTGCCGAGCAGATTTTCAAAAATCTTTCCAAGCAGTTCTGGGTCAAGGGCGACCTGCACATCGGTGGCTGTACTTTCTTCCACGGTAAAATTGTAGCGGTTAAAAAGAGGAATAAGTCCCAATTTTTCCTCATCCTCGCTCCAAAAAAGCGCGTTCGGAATAAAAGCGCGACGGTCGGCGTTACGGGAAAATCCGTCTACATAATGAACTTTGTGGCTGTTTTTACCATGCGGAACATCATAATCAAGACATTCAAAAAGTCCTCCGTTCAAAAACGGGACAGATTCAAAGTATTTTGTCACTTCGTCATGGCTCAACGTAAAAAATGATGTTGTATTATCATCACGGAAATAGCTTTTTATGCCATACTGCTCGTTAGGAATACCGTTGAAGGATTTGTCTGCAAAAGAGCGGGCTTCTATTTTTTTGTTGAGTGCGCCAAAGAAAAGGTTCTGCAAAATGGCATTGTAGTAATTTCCCTTTTCCTCTGAATCAAAATCACAATCAGCAAGCAGCGTGTGCAACGCAGCCCTGTCAAATATCCATGAGGGAACCAAATTTTTCTGCTTTATGAACCACACGAACATGATGCGTGTAATCAGGCGGATAAGGTGGATCTTGTTGTTTTCTGTTGTCAGTTCACCATGGGCGGCTATGCAGTTTTTGCTTGGAAAGCGCGTAACTTTGCACGCCCATGTATCATACCATTTAAAGAGTTGGTTGAAAAACTCTTTTGTAAGGCTTTCTACACTGAACGCAGTAATCATCGCATCGTTGTCTGGGTAACCGCCCTCTTTTACCAAGCCGGCGAAACGCTCTGCGGCAGTACGACAGTGCATTTTCTTTCCACACAAGTAGGTATAACGTTTTGCACTGGTCGTGTCCTTGTTCCCCTTTCTCTTGTAGACGTAGCTGATACGCCATTCTTTTACTGTGTCTTTGTAATGGAAAAATATGAGTGCACTCTGATAAGCATCAATGATATATTTAGTGATGTAGCGATTAATCGCGACGCGATTGTTTTTGAGTACGATAGAATCGGCAAGCTCTACGTCCACAAAGTTTATGTCTGAGCTTTGGCTTGCAAAAATTGTAATTCCCTTGATTTTGTCCTTGTCCTGTGTATCAACGGCTATAGTCAAATTTGAGCTTTCAGTATCTTTCCACAAGGGAGCAATGAGTTTTTGCCGAAGTTCCTCTGCTCCAGGATAATTGTTTTCAAATAGTGCTCTGAACTGATTCTGCAATGTTTCGCTCATTTTAATTCTCCATGGTTTTTAGTACTCCCTCCTGAAAGTATTATACTGACTGAAATTAATTGTGTAAATATTTTTCACACGCCAGATGCAGATAATCCGATTAATTTCATTGTTTGAAGATTGCTAATTGCTTAAAATTCTGTTAATTAGAAAATACATACAATGCCTCTCGTTTATTTATTCCTTTGCGACTAGCATGAAGCTGACAGTCGGTATAGCTCCGTCTGTTTTCTTTGCAAGCATTTTATGCCATTCTTTAAACAAAGAGTCAATTTCCAAAAGCCCCTCGCAGTCGGCATCGAGAATTTTTCTTATGAGCGGCATATTATTTCCACGGACGCTTGTTTTTATATCATTGTAGAGCGGTAGTGCCTCCCCCGCCAGTGTGTACTGTTCTTTTATGGATTCCAGTTTTTGCAGTGCGTCAAGACGGTCTCTTTCGTGAATTCGTGTCTTTGATTTTATGCTGACATTTTTATTGCTCTGCTGAGTCCGAAATGCGAGGATGCACTTCTGCTTGTAATTTCTGTATTCTTGTACAGAGAGTTCGCTAGATGAGAGTTGGCTTGCTGCCTTCACTGCACGGCAGAACTCAATCTGGTTAGGGGAAGAAAAGCTTGCCTCAAGTGATTCATTCAGATAAAAAAAACAATCCTGCACAAGTGCATAGCATTTTTTTTGACTATTAACCGCAGTTGCAACCGCCTTGTTTAAGGAGAGAAGGTCGGCATATTTTTGTGGCTCATTTTTCTTGAAATCTCGCAGTTCTGTGATGAATTCAATCTTTGGATCAAGGCTTTCTGCCTCTTCAAAATTGGGACGTTCAATATCGACCAGCTCTTCATCCTTTGTATAAATCTGACTGTCCTCGCCAAACATATTATGGAATGCCTGTAACTTCACCAATGTGCGCTTGTAGAGGTTTATCTGATTATCACCAAGAGTTGATGGATAAAAGTTATAGCTATAAATTTTTTTTGATGTGGAACCAATGCGGTTGATTCGTCCCAAACGCTGCATAAGCCGTGTAGAATTCCACGGGGAATCGTAGTTAATAATCGTATTTGCACGGTGTAGGTTCACACCTTCGGCAAGCACGTCAGTGGTCACGAGAATTTCATAGGTGTCTTGAGGGGTGCCTTTGTAGTTTGCGTCAAAATTCGATTCTAGTATTTTCTGCATATCCGTGCGATTTTTTGCCGTGATTTTGAGGACTTGCCCTGGATAATCATCATTCAAAAAATCGTAGAGCATATCTTGCGTGGCAATGCACTCGGTAAAAACCACGATTTTTTGGTTGGGGTTGCGAGATTTGTTCAGAAATTTGCTCTCGATATTTTTTATGAATGTGTCACGTTTTTTGTCCTGTTTGTTCTTTCTCCAGTCGTCTACTAGCGCGCTAATCAATGTGAGGTCTTTTTCTAAGTTCTGTACATATTCCTCTGCAAAGTCATTTGCCTTATATTCCGCATTTCGGTCAGTCTGGTGCTTTTTATTGTAGATTTTAGCTTTTGCTCGAATTTCTGCAAAGGCTTTGTCGCATTCAGATGGGTAAGCATTGAGAATTTTGTGAATATCAAAGTCTGGACAGATAAATACGTTGTTATGCTCAAACATACAGAGCATATTCCGTGTATTCGTGTATAGGTTTTTCAGGGACTCTTCAAAGGCATCCCGACTGCTTTCAAGACGCTTTACTAAATGCAGTTCCATCAGCCCTGCAAGACGCTCAGAGATTCCTTCTGCCGTAATAGTCCCGCTTGCATTACGTTCTCGTTTGGAATCGTATTCATAGCGTTTGCGGTACTTTGCGCTTTTTAGATACTGAATTGCACGGTAGCGATAATAGCCTAGGCAATTAACGCCGTCTTCATGAAGGTCAAACGAGGATTGCCCATTTTCATCAATTTCGATATGCGAAACTTTGGGGGCAATCACATCAAGGGTATGCACAAAGAGTTGTGCGAGCAATCCTGTCATTTCGTAAGGCAAACCTTCCGGCGGCTGAATTTTCGGAAATACAATGCCCTGCTTCTGCATATCTTCTTTATACAAGTCAGACTGTAAATCAGTACGAGTACGGCGAATAACTAGCTGATTTAAGACATCATCGCGAATTTGGTCAGCAAGTCTTTTTAGTGTGAACATATCCTGCTTTTTCTGTTCTTTTGTCTTTGAAATTTTATTTCCTTCATCGTCTTTCATACTCCAGTCTCGGATACATGCTTCATACTGTTTTTCTTTTTCTGCGAAATAGGATTCCAAATTGTTTTCATGCTGTCCAAGCCCGCTGATCGAGGAGTGGCGGTGGTCATGTTCAAATAGATAAAGTTGGTTTACGATGTCAGATGGACGATTATTCTGCGGTGTTGCAGAAAGCAGAACAACAAAAGGTTGTATCTCTGCAAGTAAATCTTCAAGTTTCTGGTACATAATAGTATTACTGTTCCGGAAACGATGGCTTTCGTCTACTATAACCATTCCATATTCTTTCTTTACAAAGGCGGAATCAAAATCATCAGTAACGATGTAGTTTTCTTCGCTGCCACCTTCCGAATCAAGGCAGCCGATTGTGGTGAGCGTAATATATATACCAATTTGCTTTTGAGCTTTTTTATCAAAGTATGCAATAGAGTCCTGCCAGCTTTTTTTAATCGCAGGAGGGGCAATAATCAGAATTGGCTTTGTAAATGCAGTCTCTAGCAGATAGCGTTTTATAATCATCAAAGCAGTAAATGTTTTCCCTAAACCTACCACATCAGCAAGGATCATACCATGATGCTTTTCCAAAATGCCAAATGCTTGATTGACCGCTTGCAGCTGATACGAAAGCGATTTGAATTCGGAATCAGCAGGAATATATTCGGATGGATTGATTTTTCCCGTGAAATCAAGATATGAAGAAAACTCCATGATGAGCAGTTTGTAATAGGCATCCTTTGGATGAAGCATGACAATATCTTCCGTGGAGTCTGCCGGAGGTGGATTTTTTGCAACTCTGCCGATAGGGGAATCCTGTACTAGGATGACAAACTCTTTTGTCCAGTCATCAGATTTCACCCATTTTTCTTCAAACCATTGGATATGTCCCTTTTTTGTTCCTTCACTTTTATGATTTACAATCATTCCATTTGTCTCAAGATAGTTCAGTTCAGAGTTTCCCTGCAAGCCTTTTTCTGTAAAATTACTACTCCCGATTATACCATAGGAAAAATTATCGGTTCTATCTGTAAAAATATAGCATTTTGAATGAAAAAACTGCTTTGGGTCATCCTCATCAGAGTTGAAACTGTGTACTTTAATTTTCGGGTTTTCACCAGAACAATAGTCTATAAGCAGTTTTGCTGCTTTCTGATATGCGGTGTCGTTGAGTTCAAGTTTATCTAAGTCAATTTTTATGAAATCCTGCGGATAGTTCTTTGCGGTTTTGTAGGATTCTGCTGTTAAGTCTTTTGCATATACATTTGGATCTTTACCAATCAAGAGCCGTAGTTTTGCGTCATCCTTTAAAAGAAAAGTTCGCAGAGAATCCGCCAGCAAACTAGTTCCCTTCAAATCCCAGTAACCAGTGGCAATGCAAATCTCTTTTAACTCAGGGAGAGAGAGAATTTCCTTCAATATATTTATGAGTTTTAATTCTTCAGAATTATCTATAAGTGTATTATTTAGCACAGAAACAACCTCGATATGCATTTTATCATATCCTATGAAACTTGACAATCCTCTCAGTTTGAACTATTCAGAATTCTCACATAGTTGCCTCGAATGACGCATAAGGAAAGTATAGCAGATTTTATATTCAGGTTGTTGACATGCCGTGTATCTCATTGTAGAATCATGCCCATGACAGGTATCATTGACTACAACGCGGGCAATATCCAGAGCGTGAAGCATGCGCTGGAGTATCTAAAGGCTCCGTTCATCCTCTCCAAAAATCCCAAGGACTTGGAGGGAGTAGATAAAATCATCTTTCCCGGAGACGGAGATGCCGCGTATGCCATGCAGCAGCTGAAGGAAACCGGCTTCGACAGCTTCCTTGGAGACTGGGTAAAGGCGGGCAAGCCGCTCATGGGCATCTGCATTGGCGCGCAGATTGTTTTTGACTACAGCGAAGAAGGCAATACTCGTTGCCTCGGCTTTATTCCCGGCACCATCAGGCATTTTTCATCCCTCTGGGCGGAACGGCATCCGTCGCAGGAAGAAAAAGAAGGCTCTTCACTGCTCAGCACTGAGTTCAAAGTCCCCCACATGGGCTGGAACGATGTGACCTTCTGCAACGGCGGCACAAAGCTCTGCGACGGCGTTGCGGACCACAGCGACTTTTACTTTGTGCACTCCTACGTTATGCAGCCGGACAATCCTGCAATCATCAAGGGCTATGCGCACTACGGCACAATGGTTCCCGCCATCGTTGCATACGGGAACATCACCGTCTTCCAGTTTCATCCGGAAAAATCGGGGGAAGCGGGGCTCCATATCCTTAAAAACTTTGTGGAGGACAAGCCATGCTGAAAAAGAGAATCATCATCTGCCTTGATGTAAAGGACGGACGCACGACAAAGGGCGTCAAATTCAAGGACAACAAAGATATAGGCGACCCGGTGGAAATGGCAGCGGAATATTACCGCCAGGGCGTGGACGAACTGGTCTTCTATGACATCATGGCGAGCGCGCGTGGCAAAAAGCCTATTCTTGACCTCATTGCAGCTGTGGCAAGCCAAGTCTTCATTCCCTTCTGCGTGGGCGGCGGCATTGCCTCTCTGGACGACATCCGCGCCATCATACTCGCGGGGGCGGAAAAGGTCTCGCTTAACTCGCAGGCAGTCAGGAACCCCACGCTCATCACCGAAGGGGCAAGGGTCTTCGGCAACCAGTGCATCGTGCTGGGCATGGATGCGGCGCGGGACAGCACGGCACCCTCTGGCTACCGCGTATATATCAACGGCGGGCGCGTAAAGACGGAGCTTGACGCGCTTGAATGGGCAAAGACAGCCGTGAAGCTCGGTGCGGGCGAAATCGTACTCAATGCCATAGATACAGACGGCACGAGGAATGGCTATGAACTCACACTTACGCGCCTTATCAGCGAGGCGGTAGAAGTCCCTGTCATTGCTTCAGGCGGCGGCGGCACGCCGGAGCACCTTGCGGACGTGCTCAGCGAGGGCAAGGCTGATGCCGCGCTTGTTGCCAGCATGGTTCATTCGGGGGAATACACCGTCTCTTCCATCAAGGAAGCGCTTGCTGCCCGCAACATTGCGGTTCGTCTATGATGTAGCGCGCCCTGCTTGTCTCCGTCTCAAAGACATCGACTGCAAAAAGACGTGCTTCATCAGGGCGGGGACTTTTGAGCTGAGGCAGTTTTTCCATAAGCTGCCCCGCAATGTAGCAGGCAATGCGTTCCGCGCTGGGATTCTGGCGAAAATAGTCGTTGTCATTGAGATTGTAGTGGTCAAGCCCGGCGCACACCTCGCGCAGGGCTTTTTTCAGCTCTGAAAAATCAAGCAGCATACCGCCCGCATCCAGTTTGGAACCGCGCACGTGGGCATAGACCTTGTAGTTGTGCCCGTGCAGGCGCTCGCACTTGCCGTGGTAATCCTGCAAAAAATGGGCGGCGCTAAAATCCGCCTCCACACGTACCTCGTACATGGCAAGCATAGTAGCACACAGTGTTGAAAAATTGCAAGAGAAAGAGTAGAATATTTTGCATGAAAAAATTACTATCGGAGCTGTTGGGAGCGCTTGGCTCCGCATACATACTCGTAAAGCCGGACGGCAGCACGCCGCTTGCAGACGGCGAAATCAAAGCCGCCGGTAAAACAGCCGTCACAAGCCTTGTCTTTGACAGCAGGGATGTAAGCGCGGGGGCGCTTTTCTTTGCCCTTCCCGGCACGCATACAACAGGCAACAGGTTTATTTCCGCCGCCATCAAAAGCGGTGCCGTTGCCATCGTCTTCCAAGGCAGCTATTCATATTCACCAATAGAAGAAAAAACACAAGCAGTTGACGGGCAGCCTCCCGTATTCATCAAGGTGCCGTCTTCCCGTTTTGCCATGTCACCACTGGCGGCGGCATTCTATGACAAGCCATCGGAAAAGCTTGCCGTCATCGGTGTTACGGGTACAGAGGGAAAATCCTCCACGGTTTCCTTTATCTGGCAGCTTCTGCGCCTTGCGGGGCACAAAGCGGGCTTTATCTCGACGGTGCAGTATTCGCTCGGCGGGGACGCTGTTGACAATCCGCAGCACCAGACCACGCCGGAAGCCCCCATCGTGCAGCGCGAGCTCTACGAGATGGTGCAGAACGGCTGCGAGTACGCCGTGGTGGAATCCTCCTCCCACGGGCTGAGCGAGCGGACAAACAGGCTTGGGGACGTACACTTTGACTGCGGCGTGTTTATGAACGTCACGCTGGAGCACCTTGAATTCCACGGCACCTATGAGCAGTACAAAAGCGACAAGGCAAACCTCTTCCGCGCTCTGGACAAGCACTCCCACAGCAAGGTCATCGCGGGAAAAAATGTCACCGTGCCGTCCTTCGGTGTGGTGAACCTTGAAGACCCTGCGGCAGAGTACTTTGCCTCGTGCACAAAGAAAAAGGTCATTGGCTTTACCACCGAGGGCAGGGCGGGCAAACAGGCTGCGGAAGAGCTGGAAGCAAAGCCGCTCCCCCTCATTCCGCAGGATATGCCCTACCTTGCCGCGCGCAACATAGCAGCAGCCCGTTTTGGGCTTAGTTTCAGTCTCTGCCGCTATGAAAGCCATGACACCCTTGCAAACGGGGACCGCGTCTTGCACGTCAAGGCGGCGCTGCCGGGGGCTTTCAACGCCTACAACATCATGGCATCCCTCCTTGCGGTGCACGGCATAAGCGATGTGCCGCTTGAAACGCTCATCCCCCTCGTGCAAAAACTTTCACCCGTCAAGGGGCGCATGACGGTGGTGGACAGGGGGCAGCCCTTTGAGGTCATCGTTGATTACGCGCACACTCCCTCTTCCTTTGAGACGATTTTCCCGCCGGTCCGCAAGCGCTGTACGGGCAGGATGCTCTGCGTCTTTGGTTCCGGCGGCGAGCGGGATGTCAAAAAGCGCCCCCTGCAGGGAGAGATAGCCGCAAAGTTCTGCGATATCGTTATCCTTGCGGACGAAGACCCGCGCGGCGAAGACAGCATGGCGCTGCTTGAAGAGATTGCCGCCGGTTCACGGAAAGCCGGCAAGAAAGACGGCGAAAACCTCTTCCTCATCCCTGACAGACCGAAAGCCATCAGAAAAGCCTTTGCTATGGCTGCAAAAGATGACATCGTGCTCCTGCTTGGCAAGTCTCACGAGAATTCCATCATTTACAAAGACCACATAATGAAGTACGATGAAATCAGCGAGGCACAGAAAGCCCTCGCAGAGCTAGGATATAAAACGGAGCAGTGATATGAATATAGTCTTATTATATGGCGGTAAGAGCGGGGAGCACGAAATCTCCCTGCTGAGCTGTGCGGCTATTGCAAGGAACATGAATCCCCGCAATTCAGTGAAGCTGGTGTCCATCACCAAGGATGGCAGATGGTATCTTGAAGAAGACAAGATGCTGGAAGAGCTGAGGAAAAATCCAGAGGCGAGCCTTTCCATCCATCCCATAGAAAAACGGCGGGTGTCCATTGTGCCGGGCGGCGGCAGGGAAAAGGCTTTCTCTGTTGCCGATTACTACATTCCCTGTGATGTTGCCTTTCCCGTGCTGCACGGCTCCTTTGGCGAAGACGGCACGGTGCAGGGCTTGCTTGAAATAGCGGGCGTGCCATACGTGGGCTGCGGCGTGCTTGCCTCTGCCCTTGCGATGGACAAGGAGACCGCAAAAATCCTTTGGCAGGCGGCGGGGCTTCCCGTGGTGCCATACGTGTCCATCACCCGCGCCGATGTAAACGACAGCGTCCGCTACGATATGAAGGTGGAAGAAGCCATAAGCAAGCTGGGCTTCCCGCTTTTCGTCAAACCCTGCGCGGTCGGTTCAAGCAACGGGGCTTCCCGCGCCACCAATGAAAGGCAGCTGTCCGTAGCCCTTCTGGATGCCTTCCAGTGGGACAACAAGGTGCTCATCGAAAAGGCAATCAATGCGAGGGAAATAGAATGCTCTGTGACGGGCAACAGCGTTACCTGCTCTCCTGACAAGCCGGAAACCGCGCTTTCCGTCTACGGACCGGGGGAAATCATGCCCACGCACACGTTCTACGACTACTCGGCAAAATACACAGACCCCAACGGTGCCTCTCTCGCCATTCCCGCAGATATTCCCGGCCAGCAGGCGGCAGAGATACGGGAGCTTGCGCTCAAAGCGTACAGCGCCATCAACGCTTCTGGATTTTCGCGGGTTGACTTCTTTATGGACCGTGACACGGGCAAGCTCTATATCAACGAGATAAACAGCATTCCCGGCTTTACGAACATAAGCATGTTCCCCAAGCTCTGTGCTTCCACAGGGCTGGACTTCAGCACTTTGACGGACCTGCTGTGCGCAGAAGCTCAGGCACGGTTCCAGGCACGCGCCACGCTGCGCACAAGCCGCTAAGGGAGGCAGTTCACTATGGCAGATATCATTGGCAATGCCGCAAGCACAGCCCACGTTTACCCCGAAGGCTGCTACTTCAAGACCATTGAGGATATAAAGGACAAGCATGTTACCATCATGGGACTGGGCTTGAACGGAGGCGGAGAAGCTTGCGTCAAATTCTTTTTGCGCCACGGGGCTTACGTTCTGGTGACTGACCTTAAGAGCAGGCAGGAGCTGGAACCGACAATACTTTCGCTGACTATGGACAAGACGCTCAACCGCAGCCGCCTCAGCTATGTCTTTGGAGAACACCGCGTCGAGGATTTTGCAAACGCGGACTGCGTGATTAAAAATCCCGGAGTCAAGTACGAGGGAAACAAATACCTTGCGGCGGCAAAAGCTGTTGAGACGGATATGAGCATCTTCCTTCACTTCTGCAAGGCGCCGATTATCGCCGTCACCGGCAGCAAGGGCAAGTCGAGCACGGCAAGCGCCATCGCCTACGGCATGAAGCAGTCAGGCTTCCGCTGCTTCCTTGGCGGCAACATTGCGCTGAGCCCCCTTTCATTCCTTGAAGACACGGACGGCACCACTCCCGTCGTGCTTGAGCTTTCAAGCTGGCAGCTGAGGGATTTACGCGGGCGGAAGGTGCTCAAGCCGAAAATCGCCATCATCACGACAATCCTGCCTGACCACCAGAACTGGTACGACGGCATGGACAGCTACGTGGCGGACAAGCGGCTCATCTATGAAAATCAGGATGCCGACGACTATACGATACTCTCTGCCGATGAAGACGGCTATATGGACGAATGCCAGAACAAGCACCCCGAATGCAAGTGCTGGGGGGATGATTTTGCTCTGGAAACGAGGGCTACTGTTTTCCGCTACAGCAAAGTGCCTTTCATCCGCAGCTTCTACGGTGCCTTCCTCAGGCAGGGACGCGCTGGCGGTGCAGCCATAGGCTATTCCTATCTGCCCGTCAAGCTCAGAAGCCGCCACGGGCAGCAGAAAGACCTGCGAGAAGAAGAAATCCTCGGTGAGTTGGCTGTGCCGGGAGACATCATGCGTATGAACGCACTCGTCGCCGCCCTTGCCCTGCAGCTACAGGGCATTGCCCCCTTACAGATAAAAGGCGTGCTCGCGCAATGGCCGGGACTGCCGTACCGGATGGAAGCCTGCCACTCCTGGACTTCCCCCTCGGACAAGCGCCCTGTCGTCTTCTACAATGACAGCTGTGCCACCGTGCCCGAAGCTGCTGCGGCGGCAACGCAGGCATTCAAGCGCTCTGTCATCTACATCGGCGGGGGTACGGACAAAAACCTAGACTTCTTCCCCCTCGCGCAGGCACTGCACGGAAACAACGATGTCACCTTCAAACCGAAGGACATCTACTTGCTTGAAGGAACTGGCACGGAAAAGCTCAGGACGCTGCTCGATGCGCGCCACGTCAGCTACCGCGGGCCTTTTGCTTCCATCAGGGATTTGCTCCTGGAACTGCGGGTAAACCTCAAAGACCCCGATGCCCGCAAGGTTTACGGACCGGTGAGCAGCAAGAACCCGCTGCCCATCGTGTTTTCACCGGGAGCAACTTCGTTCGGAATGTTTGCAAATGAATTTGACAGGGGAGAACAGTTCAAGAAGCAGGTGCGGGACTTGTTTTTCTAGAATGCAGTCGATGATGTCGGCTCCCCGTTACAGCTCTTCCAGCGAGAGCTGGTCTACAAGCTCGGCGCGGGTGGAGAAACCCGTCTTGTCGTAGATGCGGGAGATGTAGTTCTCCACGGCGCGCTTGTGGATGCCCAGACGCTCAGCTATCTGCTTGTTCGGCAATCCCTGCAGGACGAGGGTGAGGATTTCCTTCTCGCGGCGGGAAAAGCCCTCCACAATGTTCTGGTACGTCAGCAGCTTTGGTACGACGGAACGGGCAAGGTAGCTTTCCCCCGCGAGCACTTTGCCCATAGCCTTGACTAACTCCCGCTCATCGTCAGCCTTGGAAACGTAGGCACTTGCCCCCGCCTCCAGTGACAAGTTCACCACGCCCGCCGAGGCATACATCGAATAGACAATCACCTTTATGTCAGGATAGCGTTCGCGGCAAATCCGCAGCAGACGGATGCCGTCTTCCGTGTCTGTGCCCAGATTCAGGTCGGTGATAAGCACGGCGGGCGCTTCCCCCTGCGCCGCAAGCTGCTCCAGCATGGCGAGCGCCTCCTGCGCGTTGTCCGTGCATCCCGCGCAGCCGTAATCCCCTTCAGTGCAGAGATAGTTGCTGATGCCCTGCCGCATGAGCGAGTGGTCTTCAACAAGAAAGAAAGTCTTTTTCATATAGCTGCCCTTCCGTGAAGGTGCTTGCACCTTATTCTGTGTCTAATTTTCGTCCCCCCCCCATCGGGAACAAAGAGGGAAATTTCCGTGCCTTCCTCCCGCATGGAGTTAATGCCCAGCCTGCCGCCAATAGATGCCGCCCGCTGCTTCATGCCCCGAATGCCGAAGCAGCCGCCCGTCTGCGAAAGTTCCCCGTACTGCTCCGCGTCAAAGCCACTGCCGTTGTCGGTGATAAACACGTACAGCCCCCGCGCTTCCGCCGCCCGCTCCCTGCGCAGGATGACGGACACCTCCTCTGCCTGCGCATGCCGCTCCACATTCACCAGCGCTTCCTGCACGATGCGGTACACGTTCAGGCTCTGGAGCGGGGTGGGGAAGGAGTTCTCCAGAGTGCAGTTTACCACGAAGGACACATGCACGCCTGTGCGCTGCTGGAACGCCGAGCAGAGCGACTGCACGCTCGCGGCCAAATCCTGCACGGACAGGTCAGGCGGCGCAAGGCTGTAGCACAGGCGCCGTATCTTTCCGATGCAGGTGCGCAGCATATCGTCCAGCTCCGCGCGGAGTCCGGCGTCTGCCACCTGCTCGGCGATGAGCTGTAAGTAGCGCAGATCCTGCGCCACGGTGTCGTGCAGCTCGGCGGAAATCCGTGCCCGCTCGTCTTCCTGTGCCTGAATCACGTGCCGCAGGTGCTCGGACGATGCCTTTGAGTGCTCCGAGCTCTTTGAAATCCTGATAAGCGCGATGGTAATGACTACAAGTGCCACAAGGCTGAATACGGCGAGCAGGATGAAGAATATCGTAAAGCTGTGCAGCGTCTGGAGCAGTTCCTCCGTGTCAAGCTGCGCATCCATAGTCCCCCCATTTTCTTGTAAGCAGCAGGAAGATGCCGTAGCCCGCAAAGGTGGTGCACAGGCGGTCAAGCACGGTGACGGGAATCCGCGCGAAGGCGCAGCTCACGAAAATGCCCACGTTCTCGCCAAGAAAGGTACGCACAAAGTACTCCACGGGAGAGGCGTATGCCATGCCGTGGAAGTGGATGCGGTTGAAGGTCTCCACGCCCGCGCCGATGATGCTGGATGCAAAGGCGGTGAGCAGGGCGATGAGCACCAGATAGAGCGCCGTGATGTACCAGGTGATGCGGAAGTTCTGCTTGTCGCGCGAGAAGAACCAGGTGATGACGACGATGGCAACGCCGCACAGAAAGTAGAGTCCTTCCGAGGGATAGGTCTGCCTGTTCCCCGCCAATGTGATGAAGAAGATTCTGAGAAAGTTGTACGATGCCGCCACCGCCACGCCGGGCATGAACCCCGCGTAGAACGTGACCGCGACGGAGAACGCCGTGTCAAAGAAGAGCGGCAGGCGGCACACATCCGCCACAAGGAACGATGTCAGTAGATTGCCCGCCTGTGCGAGCAGGCAGAGCAAAACAGTAATGGCGATTTTTTTCATACTTTCTGCGCTTATTGTCGCTCAACCTTCCATTCGGTGATGTTTCGCTTCTTGCTGTCGAAGTTTGCGCCGACCTTGATGAGCACTCTTGTATCTGCCTTGTAGGATGCGGCATAGCCCTGCGCATCAATCTGGGAAAGGGCGTTGTCCGCACTGGAATCCCGCTTGAACTCGAAGATGTACACGTAAGCGTCCGTTTCCACAATGCAGTCCGCCCACCCCTTTGATGTGTGCTGCTCCACTTTGATGAACTGCCCAAGCAAAAGGAATACAAGGTAAATCACGTTCTGGAAGTCACGCTCCAAGGGCTTGTCGTCGCTCGCCGCCGCGCCTGTGGCGTAGGGCAGACGGGCAAAAATCGCAGTAAAGCGGTCTCGCAGGCTATCGGTATTCCCCGAATCGATGTCGCGCCCGAAACTCCGCACATCAAGAGGACTTTCGGCATTCAAATAGACCGGCGTAAGGCTCTGTGTAAAGCCGTACTTCACTTCGTCATTCGGGTAGCCCAGCATCAGCTCGTCATACCGTTCGTTGTAGCCCTTTATTGTCAGGTAGCCCGACTGGTACAGGAGCGGTACGATGTCCGGATTGTCGGGGCGGTAGTCGGTGATTTCGTCCTCGGAGATAGTCAGGCTGCCGTCGGAGAACCGGCGCGGATCAAAGTCTATGTCGTTCAACTTTTTGACCAGGAACGTCGGTGTGCCCGTGCCGAACCAGTACTTGCCGAACTTTTTGGTGCTGAACGCATTGATGAGGCTGAAGGGGTTGTAGATGTTCGTGCCGCCGTCAACGAAGCGGTAGCCGTCGTAGAATTTTTTCAGCTTTGCAATGCATTCCTCCCGCGTCAGCTTGTTGCGCTCCGCCATCGCGTCGATTTCGGGAGAAAAGTCGCGCTCCAGCTCCTCCTGCGTGATGCCGCAAATCTCGGCGTAGTCGGGGTGCATGGTGATGTCCTGCAGCTGGTTCAGGTCACTGAAAATAGATACTTTGGAAAACTTGGTCACGCCCGTGAACAGCACGAAGCACGTGTATGCGTCACAGTCCTTGAGCGTGGCGAAGAAGCCCTTGTACAGCTCGCGGTTCGCCTGCTCTTGCTCTCGGTGCGTGTCCATCGCCTTGAGCAGCGGGTTGTCGTATTCGTCCACGAGCACGGCAACTGTGCGCCCTGTCTTTTCCACAGCGTTTTTAAGCGCATACAGGAAGCGTCCGGGCAAGTCGCCGCCATCAACTGTGGGGAGGCCGTATGTCTCTTCAAAGAGGGCAAGCGACCTTGCGAGCGCGTTGCTCAGTCCGTCCGGCTTGGTGAACTCGCCCGACGCGAGGCTGAATTTGAGCACGGGGTACGCCACCCACTCCGTTTCGAGC
>ERZ842401.1184-NODE-1184-length-38142-cov-9.673432_pt1 | contig 38142 bp, 29 predicted proteins | sample MGYA00521270_ERZ842401 | MGnify/ENA primary metagenome ERZ842401 (study PRJEB31892, sample SAMEA3878208) | bioreactor metagenome | biome: Moose rumen | place: Sweden | collected 2011-10 | study: EMG produced TPA metagenomics assembly of the PRJEB12797 data set...
ATGTTAATAATTTCCCTTCATGAAAAATTTTTGAGTATCATAGCATAGAGAATTTCGGTGCAAAGTAAACTTGTCATGAAAAATTTTTGCGTTATGATTTTCTCATCCCTAACTATATTAATTTATCGAGAGAAGAAAAATGCATTTAATCACAAGCCATCTTAATACAGATTTTGACTCACTAGCAAGCATGATAGCAATTCAGAAATTATATCCTGATGCCGTAATCTGCCCTCCAGGTTCAATGAGCCGAAAAGTCCGCGATTTCATGTCCAAGCGCGGTCGGCAGTGGGCACAAAAAATTCTTAAGCCCAAGAAAATCCCGTTAGACGAAGTTACGTTAATGGTCGTTGTCGATACTCGCTCACGTTCAAGAATTGGCCCATTCGCAGCACTAGCAGGCCGTCAAGATGTCGCAGTTCACGTTTACGATCATCATCCTCAAACTCAAGATGACATTCCAGCCGAAGAATTTATTTATGAGCCAATCGGAGCCGCTACAACAATGATACTTGAGCATTTACTGAACGAGCGCAAGGAAATTACTCCCGATGAAGCTACGTTATTCGCGCTTGGAATTTACGACGACACTGGAGCAATGACCTTTGAGACTACGACTGAACGCGATATTGCGGCAATAAGTTATCTGCGTGAACTTGGAGCTGACTTGTCAGGAATTCTTTCACAGGTTGAGACTGATATGTCGGCTGATGATAGAAAATTGCTTGACGATTTAGCCGAGAATGCTCGCGAAAAATATATTAACGGCGCAAAAGTTTATTTAACATGGGCAGAAACTGAGAATTACGTTCAGGGGCTTTCAGTTTTCGTCAACAAGCTCAAGGAATATTGCGACTCTCACGTTACAATCGCTGTTGTGAATAACGGCGGCAAAAAGATTAACATTATAGCCCGAAGCGTCGAAAACGTTTTGAACGTCAAAGAGTTTCTTGAACCTTACGGAGGAAGCGGACATATTCAGGCCGGAAGCGCAACACTCACAGACAGGAACGCTCAAGAATTGCTTGACGAGATCGAGCAAAGATTACACGGAGCAATTCCCCAGATGATGAAAGTCTCGGACATTATGACTTCGCCGGTTATCGCCGTTGGAGTTGACGCAAGAGTTGATGAGGGCTATCGAACTATGCTGAGATTTGGCGTGAAATCTTTACCCGTAATAAGCTCTGACGGTGAAGTTGTCGGAATGATGACGCGTAAGGACTTAGACAAGGCACATTTACACGGACTTGACCGCGCTCAAATTTCGGATTTCATGACACAGGGAATTATCAGCCTAGCTTCAGAAGCATCGATTGATGAAGCTCACAGAATGATGGCAACTTACGGTTTCGAGAAAATGCCTGTGCTTGACGACAACGGAAAACTCGTAGGAACTCTTTCACGTGCGGATTTATTGAAGGCTCTCTATCATTCCGGCCAATTCGCAGGTGAGGACACTTCACGGGATTCAACGGGCTTCTTATGGGTTGAGAACGTTGCGCACCTCATGGAAGACGCTTTCAGCCTGAAAACTTTATCTCTCTTGCGTCGTGTCGGTGCAAAAGCTCAGGAGCTCGGAATGCGGGCTTATCTTGTCGGCGGAACAGTACGCGATATCTTAATGGGAGTTCATAACGTCGATATTGATATTTCTGTTGAGGGCGATGCTGAGAAACTCGTAACATCATGGAACGAACCGGGCTGCCGAACGGCTTTACATGGACGCTACAAGACAGGGACAATAATTTTTCCTGACGGCGAGAAAGTTGACGTAGCTACAGCGAGACGGGAATTTTACGAATATGCCGCCGCAACTCCGACAGTTCAGAACAGCTCACTTCGACAGGATTTAGGCCGCCGGGATTTCACGGTTAATGCAATGTCAATCTCACTCAGCGAGGACGATTGGGGAACTCTGACTGACAACTTCGGAGGACGAGGAGACCTCAAGGATAAATTGTTGAAGATTTTGCATAACTTGAGCTTTGTAGAGGATCCTTCAAGAGTTTTACGCGGAATTAGACTTGAGCAGAGATTAAACATGAGCTTTGAGGATAACACGTTCAGACTGCTTAAGAGTGCTGTGAAGGGCGGCTTGCTTGAGCTTTTATCGACTACAAGAGTTCGTGCGGAGCTTGAGTTATTCTGCAAGGAAGCGTGCTTCAGAAAAATTGTGATGAGAATGATGGATTTAGGCGTTTGGGAAGGATTATTTCCGGGCGTTAAGGTCACTAGCGATGCCGAACAAAGATTGCATGTTATGGAACATATCATTAAACACGTTCAGGCTCACGGGATTGACTTTAAGGGCATGGAATGGCTCATAAAAATGGCAGTCGTCTTCACGGAGTCCAAACCTGAGGTAAGATTTTCCGCAATGGACAGGTTAAATCTTAATCCCAACGAACGAGACCAACTCACGAAATGTTTTCAGCAATGGCCGAACGTCGAAAAGTTCTGCTCAAGCCGTAAGAACACGAAAAATTCGGAAGCATATTTATTCTTCAAGGATTACGGCCCCGTCCCGTTAATATACTGGACAACTTGCTTAAAATCTCCTGACGCTCGAAGATTAATAATCGAACACATGGAACTCTGGATGAGCTTCAAGGGAGAATACACAGGCAAGGACTTACAGGCTCTCGGCTTGAAGGGAAAATCAATCGGCGACGCGTTAAACCAAATCAAACTCGCAATAATCGACGGCGAAATTAATAATCATGACGACGAGATAAGATTTGTGAACGAGAAAATTTTACAGCAAGCATAAAAATATAACATGTTCTATTTTCTCGATGATTTTTTGCGGAGATAATAAAACTTGCTATAATTACGCATATTTTCAAACACGAAGGGAAGTAGTTAATCATGGCTGACATAGTAACGTTAGTGATGGAGTCCCGTGAGAAGACGGGTAAGGGCGAAAATGGAAGGCTCAGACGTTCGGGGTTTGTTCCTTGCATAATTTACGGGCCGGAAATTCCGGAGAACATCAAAGGCAAAGTGAACATGCGCGAGATTGAGAGAATTTTAGCCGGACGCTGGGAATCAACACGCTTAAACGTAAAATTACCGGATGGACGCGAGGAGCTTTGCTTAATCCGTGAGGCTCAGAGACATCCTTTGACCGATATGCCGCTTCACATTGACTTCCTGCATTTAGTGAGAGGCAGAAAAATTACCGTTAATATTCCTGTTGAGATTACCGGCCGCGACGCTTCACAGGGTATTAAGGACGGCGGAGTTCTTGAGAACGTTCATGAGCTTGAAGTTGAGACGTTGCCTATGAGCATTCCTGACGTAATCACGGTTGACGTTTCCAGCTTGAACATCGGCGACGCAATTCACGTGAAAGATTTAGCATTGCCTGAGAACGTTACGGCACTCGCTGATCCTGATGAAGTTGTTGCTATCGTTGTAACTTCACGCGGAGTTGAGGACGCTGAACCTGAAGCCGAAGAGACCTCAGCCGCTGACGTTGAAGTTGTTGCGAAGGGTAAAGCCGCTAAGGAAGGCGACGAGGAAGAGGATAAAAAGTAAATTCATCATGAAACTCATAGCCGGCTTAGGTAATCCAGGAGAACAATACGCTTTCACCAGGCATAACATGGGCTGGCTATGCGTTGATTTTTTCGCGGTTAATCATGATTTCGGTCGTCCACAAGAAAAATTTCATGCTGAGTTCTGGAAGTCAGGCGACGTAATTTTTCTCAAGCCTTTAACTTTCATGAACTCAAGCGGTCTTGCGATAAGTGAAGCCGTAAATTTTTACAAGATTGACTTGAATGACATATTAATAATTTATGATGATATGGCGTTACCATTTGGAAAGTTACGAATGCGCGCGCAAGGTTCAGCTGGAGGCCATAACGGATTAATCTCAATAATCGGAGCATTAGGAGATTTACACGTTCCAAGACTGAGAATAGGCATCGGAAAAGCACCGTCGAGCATGATAAATTACGTTTTAGGCCATTTCGACGACAATGAACGCGAGAAACTCCCGAAAATTCTTGAACACGCTGAACATGCAATTGATACGTGGCTCAAGAATGACATTCAACATGCCATGACAATTGTGAATGCAGAGCAAAACACGGAAGTAAATTAGATCTCGAACTCCGATTTTTCCGGCAAAACCTCGTTATAAACCTGCTGGAATTTACGCGATAACTCTTCAAAGTCAGCGTGATTTAAATTTTCACCGTCATTAATGCAGATAACTTTATGCCTGTGAAGTTTTATATCGTCAAAAGCTAGTGTTATGCAATGCGGCGATTTCGTCTTTTTGTAGTATGACGCTGAGAAATTAGGACTTCGCTGATAAAATTTTCCCTCTGCAATCTGCCAGTATTTTACAAGCCAGGGATTTACATCTGAACGATCTCGAAAACGATGACTTGAAGTAAGCTCCAGTTGTTCAGCCTCTTTTTCCCAGACTTCAATAAATGACGACTTCAAGAATGAAATCACCGAATGACTTTCATAAAATCCCGTGTAACATCTGAACGGAAGCAGTAAGAAAGTTTTCATCAAGTTCTTTATCCCGCAGCGTAAATTAATCCATTTTGGCCAGTGTGATTTGAATTGACGCATAAAGTTAAAATTTTGGTTAATTACGTGAATATCATTGAATATTACGTTGCCTATACCGAAACGGTTCATTTTCACAGGGGCGATATTCAGCGCAGTGCATTCACATGGAAGGTTATTCACAAAGAAATCTTCAGGACTAACAGGGGCATTCAGGAACATATCATCATTGAAATATACAAATTGTTCGGATAAATCTTTTATTCTGAACATGTTTAACTCTATCGCTCTTGAATTGAAAGTCGGGAGCCATTTTTCAGGCATAAAGTCCTCGTGTTTGACAAAATTTAATTTCTTGCAGTCAAGATCTAGCCAGCTCGGAACTTGTCCACATGTGATAAAGTGAATTTTTCTTACCCATGAAGCATATTTTTCCACTGCTCGGAACCAATAACGTAAGATACCCCAATCCCTGAAGCGTTCCTCTCCGAATTTTATCGATGAGCGTCTTTCATCTTCAATGTAAGAAGCCTTTAATTTCTGCCATTCCGGATCGAACCCGTCAACCCATGTAATTACAAAGTCAATTTCATTGTTCATAAGTAAAACGTCTCCTCAAAAAATTTCAGCAACTCGTCATGAGTATTATTAACTTTTTCGTCAACAACAGCTTCAAGCAAAAAGTTCAACGCCCGGCCAATTTCCCGCCCTTCAAGCCCCAGCGCAATCATATCATGACCGTTTACGGCTAAATCCCTGAGCTTAAGGCAATTATTCTCGTCTTCAACTTCATGCAATAATCTTTCAGCTTCATTATATTTTTCCCATTCTTGAGCGTTAAAGACATGTCCAGCCAGGTCATAGCCTTGAAACTCACGAAGAATTTTTACGTTCTCAAGCCCGAATTTCATTATCATTCGTCGCACGCATTTTTTACTCACAGGAAAACTCACACAATGTTTAGCCACGAGAAAATTTATAGTCTCGCGAGTTTTATTGTCAAATCGTAATCGCTCCATAATTTTATCGGCGACTTCAGCGCTTTTTAAGTCATGACCGTAAAAATGCCCTTGTCCGTCAGGGCCCATGAAGAAGCATTCAGGTTTAGCAATGTCGTGAAATAGCGAAGTCCAGCGCATAACCGGAGAATTGCTTGAACTGGCTAAAACTTTGAGAGTGTGAGCGAACACATCTAGATAGTGATGTGAATTATGCTGTTCAAAGCCGACCATTGGGGAAATTTCGGGAATAATCACAGCAATTACATCATGAAAATCTTGCAAAACTTTTTCAGCGTTGATGCCGCAAATAATTTTCGAGAGTTCCTTCTGCAATCTTTCAGGAGCAACGTAGCTTAATAATCCGGCCAATTCATGAATAGCCTGTGAAGTTTCAGCCTCAATGTCGAAGCCGAATGTTGAAGCAAATCTTAATCCCCGCAAAATTCTCAACGGGTCTTCCTGAAAGCGAGCATGAATATCTTCAACGCCGCGAATAATTTTGTTCCTGATGTCCGCAGTTCCTCCGAAATAGTCAATAATTCCCTCCGAAGGGTGATAAGCCATCGCGTTAATCGTGAAGTCCCTGTGTGATAAGTCATCTTTGAGAGTTTGCGCGCCGTCCCTGAACGTTGTAACTTCGAGGCCATAATCAACATCATCAACGAGGACTAAGACAGTTCCGTGTTTTTCGCCTGAGCCTATTGTCCGGTAATCGAATAAACTTTCGAGTTCTTGAACGCTTGCATTCGTGGCGATATCATAATCATCGGGCTTAATATTCATCAGGGAGTTTCTGACACAACCGCCGACAAGAAAGGCCTGATATTTATTCCGGTTAAGAGTGTCAATAATTTCTAAAGCAGATTGATAATGTTTTGTCATGCGCATAATAATATAAATCTTGACGCAAAAATACAAGTGGGATAAAATATCACTCGTGTTTTCGCCGGGCTGGTGGAATGGTAGACACACGGGACTTAAAATCCCGAGGGCGTAAAGTCCGTGAGGGTTCAAATCCCTCGTCCGGCACCATGAAACACAAAATCGCGGGGTGGAGCAGTTTGGAAGCTCGTCGGGCTCATAACCCGAAGGTCAATGGTTCAAATCCATTCCCCGCCACCAAGTTTTAATTATGGCGGTATAGCTCAGTTGGCTAGAGCACGCGGTTCATACCCGCGTTGTCCCCGGTTCGAATCCAGGTGCCGCCACCATAACTTTCAAAATCTTTCAGGGTATTAAAATACAGAATACAGAAATTAGAAGAACTTCCGTGTATTATAAGATAATGAGTTTTCACAGTCTGTATCATTGACTATAACAATAGTAACTCTGTAAAATATAAATGTAAATATGGAAAAATGCAGCAGTATCAACTTCACGGATTAATAGCCTTCTTGGAATTAGTTTGCATGTTTCCTTACATTCACACTTTATTCTAAATCAATAGCATACACGTATAATAAAATTATGGGAGGAAAATTATCGCGGTTATGGGAAATGAACATGCGAGGTTAGGGGACTTTAATGTTTTTCTGTCATATTCGCACGATGATAGTATATTAGTCGAAAAAATCGCCGAAAAAATTTCTGAAACAGGTTTTTCCTGTTGGATCGATAAAGATAAGTTACGTGCTCAAGAAAATTTCAATGCGGCTATCTTTGATGCTATTGATAAAGCTGACGTTTTTATTGCATTCCTGTCGAAAACATACGTAAATAAACCATACTGCACACGCGAATTTGATCGTGCCATAGATAAGCGCAAAAGTATATTAGTTGCTTGTATTGATGATGTGAGTGAAGATACCAACAGACAAAGCGCATATATGTTTGCGTTTAGTGCCGGTCATAATATTCTTGGGTTTGGTTTAGGAATAGAGTCAGAGAATGATATTGAAGCATTTGCTAAAAATATTGCAAGCAGCGTCCCGATGGAGTATTTAAAACGTTTTTTAGAGAGCGGTAACAGCAAAGATTATCCCCCTATTAGTACACCAGATTATATTATTGCATGTTTAAGGCTATATCATGAGAAACAGTATCAGCAAAGCGGTAATTATGCTCTGAGCGAAATTCGACGTGAATTGTTCCCAGCTATTAAAGATACAGAAATAAATATTTTCTATAAGGACGAGGAGAAAAAGAACGTTTCTTTAGTAAAATATTTTTCAGATAGTTATAACCAAATAAAAAACGAAAAACATATCTTGATAACTGGAGAGGGCGGTATAGGAAAAACCGTATCTCTGCTTAAAACATGCGAATACCTACTCAGAAAAAGAATTAATGCTATATATGTTCCTTTAAGTAAAATTAATGAAAATTTCACATTGGATCAGTATTTAGAGCGTGTCGTCTGCGGCGGAAATAAGCACATATGGGATGTATTACAACAGTTAATGAGTGCTGAATATGTAACTATACCCAATGTTATACTTTTATTAGACGGAATTAATGAAGTTCCCCTAAAATACATAGACCACTTTGTAAAGGGAATTCTTAAGACACAATATATTAGTTATCGCGGCATAAAGCTTGTTATGACTTCAAGATGGTTTGATAATTCATTAATGAACGGCCTTGAGCAAAACATAGTATCATTGGAAATGCAGCCTTTAGACAGGGAAGCTATTGATTCATATTTACAAAGTATGAACCTTCCCATTGTAGAAGATCAAAAGGTATTGTCAGTAATTAAGACTCCACTAATGTTAACGTTATTCGCTGATGTTGAAAGTCATAAAGATAAGTATAAGAATATCGAAGGAATTATCCTTGAAGATAACCCTGATACCGCCGGCAAAATACTTAGCAATTTTTTTCAGACACAATTATATCGAGCTGCAGGAGAGGAAAATTTCAATAGAGGAACGCATCTTATATTATTAGAATACCTTTTGCCGAAAATTGCATTCACCATGCTTAATAATCATAGCTTATACATAAAACAGGACGATTGGAAAATCTGTAAACGAAGTATTAAAAACGAAGAAAAAAACTTTCAATGGTATATTGATGATAAATGGAGTTGGATACTTCGCGGGAGATCTTCAGTTAATCCTTCTTCAGTTGAGCCTGATGAATTATTAGGTCTTGCTGAAACAGGATTACATTTTTTACATAAGACAAATGAAGGCTACGAGTTTCTTCATCAAAGTTTCAGAGATTATTTCGCAGCATATTTTATCGCAAATGAAATATGGGCATACAGAGAAGATAATAAACGCTTTAACCCGGAAGAATCTATTTTAGGAGTGGAAGTTTATTCGGATGAAATTTTAAGTCTTGTCTCAGATATAGTTCGCGAAGAAAACGCTTGTCCTCAGATTACCAATTGCGGTTATGAGTTTCCAGGAAAAAATAGCACTCTAGCTTCAAGCAAAAGTGATGTGGAATCATTGCTCACACTGTGGAGAGGTAAAGAAGGCGAGACTGCACAAAACGCTGTTGCTAATTTAGTGAATATAATAAAAATTGGCCGTAAGAATGTCTTGGCTTGGTGCGACTTCTCAAATCTCGATCTTAGAAAACTTTGGCTTAATAGATGCTACTTTACATTATGGTATCAAGATAAATTTTACTCTAGTATATTTGATGAGGCTTGGATTGATAGGGCAAATTTTCTTACTAATGGACATGAGTCCCAGATTAGCGCTATTGCTTTCGACGGCAAATCTAAAATATTTAGCGGAGATAAAACGGGCACAGTCAAGATATACAGCTTAACTGAACATTCATGGGATGATACTATTCAGTTACAATCAAGTGCTGTCATAGATCTAGCTTGGAACAGCAATGACGAATTATTAGCAATTTTATATGAAAATGTAGTGTTCTGCTATTCACTCAAAGAAAAAAACATAGTTAGTAATTATATAAACATAGTTAAGAGCAAGAGTTTTAGATATGTAAGATTTACTAGTGAAAATGAGCTTAATGTATCATTTGACCTAGAGCCATTAGTTTGGTGTGATACTGATGGAAAAGTACGCTTATCAGAATTGCCTTATGATGTCCCTGCTAGATGTGCAAAATGGAATCCCAGTAAAAAAGAGTTCATAAGAAGTAATATGCTGCAGCTGTTATCAGTGAACTGCTTCGATGAAGGAACATTATCTTGGGAAACGCATCCTGCATTGAAACAGAATAAAAATCCTCAAAAAGAGACAAAATCAAATGAACAGCTATATTTAAGTTTACGTGATGTTGGAGCTACTGGAGGAAGCGTCAGTTGCATTCAATATAACGAAGAAGGCTCAAAAGTTCTAATCACGATACAGAATTTATTAGTGGAATATGATACAGAAACATTTGAAGTATTGAACAAGAAGATTTTTCACTCAGCCGTTCAATGTGCATGTTATATGAAAAACGGAATAGCAGTTGGTGCTGGTACTAATATAATATTCTTAGATTTTAATTTTGCTGAAGACTACATATTACAAGGCTCTCAGACAAAATCTATAATGGTAATTTCTAATAGTTACGACGACAATGGATATTATATACTCTCCTCAAACGGTGAATTAAAAAAACTTAATCAAGAACTTATAGTTCAGAGCATGAGGTTCATTGTAAATAAATCTCAGTTTGCCTGGGTTCGGGATAGATTGACAAATAAAATTCAAATGGCTTTTCTTCCATCAGAACAATTCCAATTTGGAGCTAGATACACTTATGAAAGCGATATTGTAGAGCCTTTAGGTTGGCGGTATGAATTTGTTGATACTGTTTCCAGCGATGGTAATGATGACGAGCAGCAATTTTATAATATGCACGCTTCAATAATGCTTTTTGAAAGAACTCCTCCATACAGAAAAATTGAATTTACAAATTATACGGGGATTTGGATTTTTGGCTGTTCGTTTAAAAATATACGCGGCGATATGAAAACTCAGCAAAACATTAATTTTCTAGTTCAGAACGGGGGCATAACTAATGACTATGAAAGATAAAATAGATATTACATTTCATGATTTCACTGTAAAAACAGAAGCATTTGTGAGCGTACTAGTTCTAGCTTCGAATGAGTATATTAATGGTATTCGTCTTGCTCATGAGAAAGGTGAAAAAGAAAATATACAGGTGTTTATGCCCCAAAAAATTAAAGACCATTGGAGCAATGATTATATAGATTGGGATCGTCTAGTTGAGATAATAAAAAATGAATATAAAATTCAAGTATTAGAAGAACATAGCATTACTTCGAAAGTAGTAAGGGTAGAGTTTAATAATGTCAGGGAAGTAACAACTTGTATAGCGGATTTAAGGCTGACATATAAACTTTTTAATGGATTTAGAATAGAAAAAATCAAAGGTGAGAAAAAAATTATAATTTCTAAGCCGATATGGATGAAAAGTTGGAATTACGAAAAAATAAGCTGGGGTGAGTTGTGTTCAATTATAGCCGCTGAATATGATAAAGAAAAAAGAGAAATCACTATGCATAACAGTTCATTTCTGCAAGATACAACTTCTTCACCAGAAAGAGACTTTTTACAGGAAGACAGCGATCCTGATGAACCCAAGCAGACTCGTAAAGCTAGAGAAAAAAATGAGCTTGGCAGAATTAAAAATGCTGATAACTCTTCATTTATTTTTTATCCTCGAACTGTATTAAGAGCAGCGGAGGTATCTGGGACAAATGGCGGGACTTTTTCTAAAAAGCCTATTGACTTGGTTAAGGCTTTGAATAAAGGTTCTTTAGGCGGAATTGGTTCTTTTGAAATTAATCTTTTGGAATGGATTGAAAAGCTGCGTTATACTACGAATACGACATTATTGGATTTAATAAGAGCCGGTTATGTATCTTTCGGATGGAGAAATAATATTACACAAAAAAAGCTGAGTACTATCATAAGCAGGATGTCAATTTACGGCCTAGTTACATTAACTAGATTTATGACTGTAAATGATGACGGAACTCTCGAAAATGAAAAGCATTCAGTAATGAGAGTAATAACAATGGGCCAAAATGGGAGTACTTTATTGCATGAATTAGGGAAAAATACTTCACGTTTCAACCCTTTTGATACTTTTCAAGATGGGAACACTGTCAAACGGTATTTGACCGCTAATCAATGGCTGGTTTACTGGTTAACGACTTATAGAGAGGAAATAGGCGAAAATTACGAAACAAGCTGTATTTTGACGCAGAAAGGTACGAACTATACTGGAGCGAGGACGTATGCAACTGTAACGCTTAATAATTGTACGATGATTGCAGAGCCGATTAGACGAGTAGAAGATTTTGAAATAGAACATAATAAACAATGGCTTTGTGAAAAAATTGAAAGAATGATTCTTATGTTCAATAATATGGATCAACTTTATTACGGGAAATACAAGATAAATTTTCCACAGCGGCCGATAATAGTCTTGATTTGTGAGGATGATATGCATATTAATGAAGTTTGGGAAATTATCAGGCCAATTCTAGAGAATTATAATCAAGCAATTTGGTTTACAAGTGATCTTAAGATTTTTAACTATAATAAAAGAGGAGAACGTTTTCTTTACTTTGATGATAATAATCAACTTCAGAAAGTTAATATCAAAGCTATATTTGGCAAGGATAATGAAGCGGAGCAAGAAAACGATTAATAATTTTACGAACCTTGATATAAACTTTGGCAGCACTAAAAATTTTCCCCCAACTTTCACGCTGGGGGATTAACTTCATTCTTTATTTTACTTCATCGCTTTCGTCAACGCACAGATTGCACGGGCTTCTTTCGCGCTATTAAGACTTCTACACTCCGGGCATTCGTAAATATTAATGAGAACTCGGTCCGCATTTCACGATTTACTTCTCATAGGATAACCGGCCTCTTGAAGACTTAGCGCTTTATAACAACTGGACAAACTTTTTTCTTTAATCTCAATAAATCTCACCTTTCAAAATTTTCCGCAGTCATATCACGAGTTATTATGTTTGGGATTTTCAGGAAAACAACCCTTTTTACATGTTTAATCTGCTTCTTAGCTCGTGAATGCTCCATAACAGGCAGAAGCTGAGAACTTCTACAATTCCTGAGCAAATATCATTCTCGAGCATCAACAACCGCAATAGCACACAAGCCCAAGTATCAAGAAAATTGGCCAGATTTTTGACGTAAAGTCATATTCGCATCAAATCACAATCAGATGCAATATGCCGATAATAATGAAACTTACAAGTCCCGTGATTATTCCTGAAATATTCACGTTAAAAGCTCACTATGTCAAAGCATGAAATAGCCGAAAATTACGCAAGACCTGAAAATTTTCCCGCTTACGACATTTTCATGAACTCTAAAAATATCACAGCAATTTTTCCATATAATAATCTTGCTGGGTTAGTATTGCTGACATCATAATATCCGGAACTTTAAAGCTGAGGATTAATTTGTAAATATTTTTCCCGTAACATTCTCATGAACCATAAAAAATCATCGCATCAGGAACTCCCAAGCTCACGCGAAAAATCCCGAAAATCACGAATACACTCTCAACAATTACGCCCGGTCTTAAGAATTTTCACGTTAAAATCTTGGTGACTTGATAGTCTGTTAATGTCCAGAAAGAAAACGTTAAGATATTCTCAGCAATTCACTAGCAACGAGTTTTTCTCATAATCGATGAATGCGAATTGATTTTTTCAGAAAGATATACGAGAAAGCAAAGCCCATGTTTAATTTTATCTCAGCTGAATACAATTGTCTCGGTCTTCTTCTTGCTCCAAAGGAAAATTATTTTGCCTAAAATTTTACTTGAAGACTTCAGCAACCCTCACAAGCTCTTTGCGGATTTCAATATGCTGAGGACAAACCTGCTCACATTTTCCGCACTTGATACACTCTCCAGCTTTCTTATGCCCTGCCATGACAACGTTAAAATTAATCTGGTTCTCGGCAAACGGTTTATTTTTATAGAGCGTGTAAAGATTAAACGCGTTGAATGAGCCGGAAATCCCTATATTCATCGGACAAACTTTTGCGCAATAATTACACGTCGTACACGGAATAATCGGAAGTTTCGCAAGCTCCTCACGTGCCGCCTCAATAACTTTCTTTTGTTCAGGCGTTAAATGCGTAAAACCTTTCATGAACGAGAGATTATCCCGCATTTGTTCGATACTCGACATTCCAGAAAGAACCGTGATAACTCCCTCTAAATCCGCCGCAAATCTCACTGCCCACGAAGCACACGACGAATTAGGTTCAGCAGCTTTAAAAACTTTTGCTACATTCTCAGGAGGATTGGCCAGATTTCCGCCTTTGACTGGTTCCATGATTACAACGGGCTTATTATATTTTCGTGCGACTTCGTAACATCTTCTTGACTGTATCGAATGGCTGTCCCAATCCGCATAATTAATCTGCAACTGTACGAACTCGGCTTCAGGATGCTTTATCAAAATTTCCTCGAGCTGTTCAGGCGTTGAATGAAACGAGAAACCCAAATGCTTAATTTTCCCCTTCTTCTTCTCCTCAAGAAAATAATTCCACAGGTCAAATTCCTCAAATACTTTTGTACGTGAATCTCCTAAATTATGAAGAAGATAGAAGTCAAAATATCCTGCTCCAGATTGTTTAAGTGAAGTCGTGTATTGAGCAATCGCATCTTCACGAGTTTTACAGTTAATCCATGCCGCATTTTTCGTAGCAATTTGATACTTCTCTCGCGGATAACGTTCAACAAGAGCTTTACGCATTGCCTCTTCACTGCCAGCATAAGCCCAAGCCGTGTCAAAATATGTGAACCCCGCAGCAAGAAACTCGTCAACCATCTGTTTAACCTGCTCAACGTCAATCACATCTTCATTGCCCTCAACTCTCGGAAGACGCATTAACCCGAAGCCTAATTTTTTGATGTCGTCGCCTAACATGAAAAATTTACCCCCCTCGTAAAATTTTGCAGTTATAATAGCACTCTCAACTAAACTTTAAGCAATTAATGATGATTACACGCTTTAATTATTTTTTTCCAAAATTCTTTTTATGACGTTATCCATAATGTCCTGACGTTCTCGCATTGAAATACTCTCAATCGCCGCGTTAATCTCACTCAGGAGCTTTAAATCAGTTTTTCTCACGCCCGCGCATAATCCGTTAAAGCCCAAATCAAAGCCGTCATTCCGATGGATACATATGTTGAACTCCGGGAATTTGGTCAATAACCTGGTCAAATCTTGAGTCTTTCTGCGCAATAATCTTAGCTCCGTTGAAATCCCTCAAAGTTTTTCCGTTCCTATATTTGCTCAAGGTATCAATTAAATTGTCCCAGTGAATTTTATGGAACTCAACTTTTGCGTTAATCTTATTCGCCACCAATGCCGCAATCTGAACGTCATAACCTTCTGCGAGAAATCCGGGATTGTTAGCAATTGAGAAATTAGTATCACTTGAGATATTTTCTTCCCAGTTATAAGGCTGATGGTCGCATTCAACGCCGACACGTAGGACTCGCGATGTAGTCTTAGGTATAGTTGTGTAGATATAACAGGCCGAACCGAAGATCATTAGCAGCAAGAGTTTCAGAAAATAATTCTCCGTCAACGTCTCTTTTTCTCCTCGTCAGGATAAAGCCCGAATTTCGACAATCCCGCAATTCCCTGTTCAAGTCTGGATACAGCAAGAGGCATAAGCTCAACGATTACATGATTATCTTTCAGTCTGATTGCTCCGATTTCAGAACGTTCAACTTTTAATGCTCGGCACATCGCGTTTAATACTCGTCCTGTGTCTAATTCCTTGATTGCTTTGAAACGCTTGAAGGCTCCTTTTGGCTTTGAGGCTTGAACTTGCTTTGACTTCGGACGCTGTGAGGGTTTCTTCGTTCGTCTCTCCTGTTCACGCTGAAGTTCACGGTCTAAGCTGTAACCTTTATTACGTGCGCTCAAGACCGACAATAATTTTGCGATTAAGATTTTAGGTTCAGCACGAGTGATTAAGTCATTGGCCCATTTAACGCACTCGCCAAAATCAGCGTCAATAGGAGCCGCAAAAATTTCCTGTTCAGCCGAATCACGCCATGCACTCCGGATTTTCTCAATGCCGGGAATATCAAGCCATTCTGTTTTTATCTCAGTTCCTCGTAACATTTCCTTGAAACGGCCAATTTCAGGAGGAGCAAGCAACACGAGATTAACTCCTTCATGCCCGGCCCGTCCAGTTCTGCCGCTTCTGTGAATGAAAGTTTCTCGGTCATCAGGAAGTCCAAGCTGTATAACATGACTAACTCCCTCAATGTCCAAACCTCGAGCCGCGACGTTCGTAGCAACTAAACACGGAACTGAACCGGACTTAAACGAAGCTAACACAGCATTTCTCTCATTCTGGGTCATGTCGCCTTGAAGTGCCGCCGCGCTGAACCCGTGATCTTGAAGTCTCTGTGCTATTTCAATCGATTCCATTTTGGTATGACAGAATACGAGCGAACGTGAAGGATGTTCCCATAATAAAATATCAACGAGACCTTCAAAGCGTTTTTGCGAAGGAATTCTGTAAACTCTGTGCAAAATATCCTCGTGTTGAGTTCCTTCTTCGTCAACTGAGAGAATTATAGGCTCATGCAAATATTTTTCAGCCAACATTCTGACTTCATCAGGCATTGTCGCCGAGAAAAGCCAGCGTCTTCCTTTGGGCATAGCGTCGAGAATTGCTTCAAGTTCCTCACGAAATCCCATGTCAAGCATTAAATCCCCTTCGTCGAGTACAATGCTGTGAATTTCGCTAGTCTCAAAACTTTTTCGTTGAATGTGATCTCGAACGCGTCCGGGAGTTCCTGTTATGATTGCCGCGCCGTGCTTGAGAGTTCTTAACTGTGGGTAAATGTCCATTCCTCCGACTAGTGAAGCTACTGAAACGTGCAAAAATTTCCCTAAAAATTCGGCCTCGTCTGCTGTCTGTTGAGCGAGTTCACGGGTTGGAGCAAGAATTAGAATTTGAGGAACTTTCTCGCCTATCTTCATTTCCTGCAATAATGGTAAGAGAAATGCTAAAGTTTTTCCTGAGCCTGTTTTAGCCCGAACGATTAAATCACTGTTCCAGTCCTCAGAAAGTACGCGGTCCTGAACTTCCATCGGGGAATTAAAGCCGTGTTGTTCAAGTGCGTGTAATAATTCCTTCCTGAGGCCGTAAGAATTAAAATCTTCCATGCTGATAATATTAATATCTCCTAACAAAAAAATCAGGAAGCCGATAATAAACTTCCTGAGTAATATTATTGCACAAGTTTCATTCTTCTTCGTAAATCATTCGAGTGATTTTTCCGTTTTTGAGCTGAAAAGTTATCATCACGCCTTCAAGCTCATAATTCCATTCTTCTTCATCCCAGTGTTCAGGAGTTCCGATAACTTCTTCGAGTTTGTTTACGCCGTCGCCGATTGAAATATCTCCGAAAGTACAGCCTTCACGCCATGCTTCAATTTTTACGAGATTTCCAGCTTTATCATATTTTCGCTTAACATTTGGACCGTCATAATCGTCGTGTTCCTCAGTAAGTCCATATTCCATAAGAATGTCAAAGATTAATTTATGAATTGTTGATTGCTGGCTGGTTGTGTTAAAGAGCGGCCTGATATATTTTCCGAACACGAAGGCTGAATCTTGTCCGTGAGGATTTCCGATTTCGTACCAGACTTCACCGTCTACAGCAGTCTGACCGAACACGACAACTCGTTCTGGAGCGTTGAGCCTGCCTAAAATTTCGCTCTCAGTGTCAGGGTCCGAACGATAGCGAACGTAAGTTCCTGTGCATTGGCCGATTGCCGGGAAATTGATAAACCTCTCGACAGCTTGAGCAGGAAGCGTGAAAGTTACGATGAAAATTGTAAGAATAAATTTTGCGTGAAACTTTGACATGATTAAAAATTTTCTCCTAATATATTGTAATTTACACTTCAAGTTTAGCAGAATTGAGATAAAAAAAATCCCTCCCGTAAATTTCTTCACAGGAGGGACAAATCTTAATCTTCTTACGCAATCACTAAAAGCACATCGCCGGTATTAACGCTGTCGCCGGACTTCACACGAATTTGCGTAACTTTTCCTGATGCCGTCGCGAAGACTTCATTCTCCATCTTCATAGCTTCAAGCAATAACACCAAATCTCCGCTGTTCACGCTGTCGCCAACGTTGACTTTAATGCTCAAAATTTTTCCGGGCATTGGGGCCGTTACTGTCATAGCGCTTTCGTCAACTGGAGCCGGAGCCGCTGGAGCCTCTGGAGCCGGAGCTGGAGCAGGTGCTGCCGCTGGTGCTGGTGCAACTGGAGCCGGAGCTGAAGGAGCAGGAGCAGGAGCAGGAATTGACGCGCCCGCGCCGAGTGATTCGACCTCAACAGTGTAGGCCGTGCCGTCTACGATTACTCTATATTTATTACTCACGATTTATTTTTCTCCTTTCGTTAATGTTAAATTAATGCCACTTGCGATTTAACCTGTTCGAGTTAAGCCCTAACATTCCCGCAGTCTTCCAGCGTGATGTCCAGAAATCTCCAGGAATTTGTCCCGGACGTTCTGCCTCGACTGACAAAATTCTGAAGTCCGCGCTTCCTGTGAACTCGACAATAGCCGCCGTTATAGCCGCGATAATTTTCTTATTGTCAACGCTCATAACAGGAGCCGCCGTCTGAACTTTTCTCGCTGGAGCTGGGGATGATGGCTTAGCCGGAGTTACATCATTTTTTTTTTCGTCGCCGCCTGCAAACAGTTTCATTCCGTAAATTACTCCTGTTAAGACAAGCAGAACTCCGAAAACTATCGAGAATGCTACGATACTTACGTTAACTGCTCCCGCAAGTCCTTCAAAATGCATTTATTCTCTCCTCCTTACTGTCATTTATCATTCATTAATGAGGGATTACCCCGTGTTTCTTGGCAGGTCTGGTCTCACGCTTGCTCTCAATGCCTTCAAGAGCCTGATAGATTGATTTGCGCGTCTCTTCGGGCATAATCACGCGATCAACGTAGCCACGTTCTGCCGCTCTATACGGATTAGCGAATGCGTCTCTGTACTCGTCAATCTTCTCAAGTCTCTTTGCGCTCGGATCGTCAGCACCTTCAATTTCCTTCTTGAACACTATGCTTGCCGCACCTTCAGCTCCCATAACGGCGATTTCAGCCTGAGGCCAAGCTAACACGACATCAGCTCCGAGTGATTTGCTCGACATTGCGAGATATGCTCCACCGTATGCTTTGCGAAGAATTACGCTGATTAACGGCACACTCGCTTCACTGTAAGCATAAAGAAGTTTCGCTCCCTTACGGATAATTCCGTTTCTCTCCTGGTCAGCTCCGGGCAAATATCCGGGAACATCAACGAATGTTACGATTGGAAGGTTGAAAGCGTCACAATGACGAATGAAACGTGAAGCCTTATCCGAAGCATTAACGTCTAAACAGCCGGCTAAAACGTCAGCATTATTCGCGATAACTCCGACTGAACGCCCGCCAATTCTCGCATAACCGGTGATTATATTCTTAGCAAATCCGGCCTGAACTTCCGTAAATTCACCGTCATCGAAGACTTTCGCAAGAACTTCATGAACATCATAGCCCTTATTCGGATTAATCGGCACAATCTCGCGTAATGTCATATCCGCACGGTTTACATCATCATTCGTGGCCTTAAACGGAGCATCATCAAGATTGTTCAACGGTAAATATGAGAGAACTTTACGGACTTGTGCAAAACATTCCGCTTCGTCTTTAGCCTCAAAGTGAGCAACTCCGCTTACTGTGTTATGTGTCGCCGCTCCTCCGAGTTCTTCGCTGGTGATTGCCTCGCCCGTTACTGCCTTGATTACTTCCGGGCCGGTGATATGCATTACGCCCTCGCCGTCAACCATGAAGATAAAATCTGTGAGTGCAGGACTGTAAACTGCTCCTCCTGCTGTCGGTCCCATGATAACGCTGAACTGAGGAATTACTCCGCTCGCTAAAGTGTTGCGCTTGAAGATTTTTCCGTAACCGTTCAAAGCGTCAGTGCCTTCTTGAATCCTTGCGCCGCCGCTGTCATTAATCCCGATTACCGGACATCCCATCTGCATAGCCATATCCATAACTTTGCAAATTTTGTCAGCATGTTTCTCGCCGAGCGATCCTCCGAAAACTGTGAAGTCCTGACTGAACACGAAGACTTTACGGCCTTCGATTGTTCCCCAGCCTGTTACTACTCCGTCGCCTAAAGGTTTTCTTTCTTCGAGGCCGAAATTATTGCAACGATGCGTAACGAACTCATCAAGTTCAACGAATGAGCCTTCATCAAGCAGCTGTGCAATTCTCTCGCGGGCTGTGCCTTTACCTTTGGACTTCTGTTTGTCAACGGCTTCTTGTCCGCCGCCTTTGAGAGCTTCACTGCGTTTTTCGTCAAGTTCTGCGCAAAGCTCTTCTATTGTACGAAATCCCATATTCGACAAGCTCCTCCTTTTTTATGTTATGAAAAGTTTTGAATGTAAAGTAGAATATCATAGAAACTATTTCATTGCAAAGATTTACGCCGTCATATTAATATTCGCTGGCTATATGAAAATTTATGTAGAAATACGCAGGAAAATATTCATTCATAAACTTTTTCTCAGAAATTAACGATATAGACACGCTAAAAACTTGTTGTATAATACAGGCAAGATTTAATTCATAATATTTATTCCCACAATGACAAATTATAATTGCTCAGAAATTTTTTTTGCGAAAGGAAATTTTTACAGATGCTCAGTAAGAAACTTTCAGCGTCATTAATCTTTTTACTATTAATAATCTTCACAGCTTCATCATCATATGCAGCAAAAAAAGTAGAAAAAGTTGATCCGGCATTAAAAGCCTGGTATCACGAAACCGAAGCCCAAAATCGAGAAGGAGATCAAAGTCTCAAGCTGAGAATAACATATTACTCAAACGAATACATCGACAACCTCATAACCACCGAAGCCGAAAAAAATTTGTGGACAGCCGATGAAACCGAAAACTTCAAATACACCTTTTTGAAAAATTTAAATCTCTCTGAAGCAATCCCCTTCCATGTTGATTTATACGTTACAGGAACTCCAATGTACGCAGGTCCGTTCGATAAGCATATTACCATGATGGTTGGCGGCAGGAAATATCAGCCGATTGACTATGATAAACGCTTCAACTTCAAGATTTTAGGCGCTCGCGACGGAATGGTATTTTTCCCTCGTTATGACCCGAAGACTGGCAAGGAAATTTTAGCCGGTGCTAGGGACGTGCGAATAATCTTTGACAGCTCAATTAGTCATGCTCTCGACGGAAAAAAGGATATTCTTTACGTCTGGGATTTATCGAAGGACAGACCGAAAATCGGTGGAGGTAAAGCCGCGAATAGGCTCGAAGTTGACAGGCTTCTCAAGAGAACTGACAAGCTCGAAGAAGAACGCAAGGCATTGCAGAGACAGTTAGACGCTCTTAATAAAGAATACGAAGAAGTTAACACGAGAATTGACGAGTTGCAAAGTGAATAAAAAATTTTGCAGAAATTAATAAATTCACGAATAGACTAATTGCACACTGACTAGATAAAATAATTAAGTTTTCTAAATAATTTGACAGCAGAATGAAAGGAAGTAAATATTACTATGATTAAGATGGACCGTATCGCTGTACTCACAAGCGGAGGAGACTCACCAGGAATGAACGCCGCAGTCAGAGCCGTAGCCCGCACGTGTATGTTTAACGATAAAGAGTGCATCGGAGTAAGACGAGGCTATGAAGGTCTCATTGAGGGCGATTTTATCACTCTTGACCGTGCTGCAGTGGGCGGAATTATTCACACGGGCGGAACGATATTAAAGACAGCCAGAAGTGAACGTTTCAAGACTCCAGAGGGCCGCGAAGAAGCTGTGAACAAAATGCGTGAGGCAGGAATTGACGGCCTTGTAGTAATCGGCGGAGATGGGTCATTTCACGGAGCAAAGGCTCTTCACGATATGGGCTTTCCGACGATGGGAATTCCCGGCACAATCGATAACGACATTACCGGAACTGATGAGACAATAGGCTTTGATACGGCTGTGAACACTGCTCTTGACGCGATTATGAAGCTCAGAGATACAGCCTCAAGCCATGAAAGATTATTCGTTGTCGAAGTCATGGGACGTAACGCGGGATTTTTAGCGCTTGAAGTTGCTGTTGCTACCGGAGCTGAATACGTCGTTGTCCCGGAATTGCCTTTGAGCATTGGAGATTTGACGAAGAGGCTCAAGAACTCTTACGCTGAACACCGAAGCCACACGTTAATTATTCTCGCTGAAGGCGTAATGACGGCGGCCGAGATGCGTGAACAGCTTCAAGACTCCGGCGGATATGACGCTCGTGTTACGGTTTTAGGCTACATTCAGAGGGGCGGACATCCTACGTCATTTGATGTTGTGCTTGCTACAAGAATGGGAGCTTTTGCAACGGAGAATTTATTAATCGGCAAATCAGGAATGATGGTCGGCAATATCAATCATAAACTCGTATTAAGCCCGTTAGAGCGAGCATGGAGTGAACATAAATCATTGAGCCCGGAGATGTTGAGCTTGATGAACAAGATGAATTAAGAGTTTCATGCGGGGGGTGATTAATTCATGCTCCCCGTTTATTAATATTTATGTAAGGAAAAAAGTTTTAATGCCAAGAAAAGCAAAATCACAGGAACTAGAAACAGAAGAACTCACACAGGAAACACCAGAGCAGATAAAGCCTCGTGCACGAACAACCGCACGCCGAACCCGAAAAATTGAACCTGACGACACCAGCGAACAATCAATGCTTCAGCCTGAGTCAGAACTTTCACCCGAAGAACTCAGCGAAGAAGTCAGGGGAATTCATGAAGCAGCTTATGATGACGTTGTGAGTGAAGAGCCTATTATCGACGATGAACCCGACGATTCCGAAGAGCCGGACGAAACTGAAGAGGAAATAACTCCCTCGCCGCGAAGGAATAATTATCAACGAGAGATGATCCAGCATCCCAAGCCGAAATACACTTATGCAATGCTTTCTTCGAGGAACACTACGGAACTCCGAAGGCTTGCGAAGGAACTCGGCGTCACACTTCCGATGTCAATTCGCAAGGATGACTTGATTATCGCGATATTAAAGTTTCAGGCTGAGAGTATGAATTATCGTTTCGGCGGCGGAACTCTTGAGATTTTACCTGAGAATTTCGGCTTTTTGCGACCGAAGGGAATGCTCCCGACTGACAGTGACGTTTATTTATCTGCATCACAAATTCGGCGTTTTGGTTTACGAAATGGCGATGTAATTTGGGGATTAATCAGGCCTCCCAGAGATCAGGAACATTATGAAGCGTTATTGCGCGTTGAGACTGTAAATTTCTCAGACCCTGAATATTCCCGACGTAGACCGTTATTCTCGCAATTAACGCCGATTTTCCCGAACGTGAGATTGAGCCTTGAATATGAGCCTAAGGACTTAGCAACTCGGCTTGTGAACATGTTCGCTCCAATTGGGCTTGGTCAGAGGGCATTGCTTGTTTCGCCGCCTAAAGCAGGAAAGACGACGTTATTAAAGCGAATAGCTCGTGCGATTTCGGCCAATTGTCCGGATATTATCATCATGGCGTTGTTAATCGATGAACGTCCTGAAGAAGTTACGGATATAGCGCGTTCGATTGACGGTGAAGTTATCGCGTCGACATTTGACCGTCCGGCTGACGAGCATATCAGGGTTGCAAATCTTGCGCTTGAGAAGGCAAAACGACTTGTTGAGGCAAAACGTGATGTAGTGATTTTGCTTGACAGTATTACGAGATTAGCGAGGGCTTCAAACTTGACAGTGCCACCGTCAGGACGAACATTATCTGGAGGACTTGACCCGTCGGGATTATATTTCCCTAAGAGATTTTTCGGTGCTGCGCGTAATTTCGAGGAGGGCGGAAGTCTTACGATTATCGGGACGGCTTTGACTGATACCGGCTCAAGGATGGACGATGTAATTTACGAGGAGTTCAAAGGCACGGGCAACATGGAGCTTCATTTGTCGCGAAAATTGGCCGAACAGAGAATTTTCCCTGCAATTGACATCACGAAATCCGGAACTCGACGTGAAGAGCTTTTAATGCCCGACGAAGAGTTAAAGCGTTTATGGATTTTGCGCAAGAGAATAGCCGGAGTTGATGAGGCCGGAGCGTTGAATTTAATTCTTGACAAGCTGAGACAGACTGAGACGAACGCGGAATTTCTGAACTCGATTAAATTAGCGTAATCCCCTAAAATTTTATATTCCTGATTTCTTCCTGCGTGTAAATTTTGTTGTAGAATTATGCAAAATTTTACTTTTCAGGAGGCATATTGTTTTGCGCGAAAAAATTTTATCGGAAGCACAGAAACTTGAAAGCTCTATGGTTGAAGCTCTTGCACGTTTATGCAGGAAACCGGCAATCTCCCCTCATAATGGCGGCTTAGGCGAAGAGGCGAAAATTCATGAACTCGAAGCAATTATCTCTGAACTTAACCTGAAAAATATTTCACTCAAGATTGAGCGTGTCGAAGATGCAAAATCCCCGACCGGCAATCGTCCTTCACTCTTTCTTGAATGTCCGGGCAAAAAAGCTCAGAGATTATGCATTCTCACACATATTGATGTTGTCCCTGAAGGTGATAGATCTTCGTGGACGCTTGACCCGTTTAATCCCGAAGTCAGGGGCTCAAGGCTTTACGGACGCGGCGTGAGCGATAACGGGACGTGTTTAATCTCGTCATTATTCGCGTTGAAAGCTCTCCAGAATGCCGGAGTTGAGAACAATTACACGATCTTTCTTGCTTTCGTAGCTGATGAGGAAATGGGAAGTCATTACGGACTTGAACCGCTGCTTGAGAGAAATTTATTCAAGAGTGATGATTTAGTCGTCGTTCCTGATTCTGGCAATGACGCGGGAGATTTCATCGAGATTGCGGAAAAAGCCATGTGGAGACTTTCATTTGAAGTTATCGGCAAACAAGTTCATGCGTCGCTTCCGAATAAGGGGATTAACGCCTGCCGAGTTGCTAACATGCTGGCATATGAAGTTGACGAGGCTTTGAACAAGGCATTTCCTCAGGTGAACAAAACTTTTGATCCTCCCTTCTCAACTTTTGAGCCGACACGGAGATTTGCGAATGTTCCAGCGACTAATATTATTCCTGGACGTGAGAGATTTGAATTTGATTGCCGAGTTTTGCCTGAAGTTTCGCTTGATGATGCGTTTGAAGTTGTCGAGAAAATCCGTAAAGACATCGAGCAAAAAACAGGAGCTAAGATTATTCTTGAGGTTGACAGGACTGACGCGGCGACACCGACAAATCCTGATGATGAAATTTGCAAGCTCTTAGTGAAGAATGTCCGTGAAGTTTTCGGGATTGAGCCTGTTACTGGCGGAATTGGCGGAGGGACTTTTGCGGCGTTGTTCAGGCGTAAGGGAATTCCTGCGGTTGTCTGGTCTCAGGAATGCGGAGGAGTTGCTCATCAGCCGGACGAGTTTACGGAGATAAAGTATCTTGTGAATAACGCGAAAGTTTTTGCCTTAATGATGGCCGAATAAGTAAATTGGGGGTTGACAAAATGCAAAATTGCCTCATAATTGACAAGACAAGACAAGCAATCCTATTGTCGAAATTCCTCATTAGAATTATTAAGAATTGTCGGGATGTTAATGATAATTGCGCATCATTTTGCTGTTCATGGAGGATTTAGCTTTCCGATAAACTCAATCACAATAAATAGACTATGGTATCAATTTATCATTATGGGTGGAAGTCTCGGCAATAGTATTTTCGTGCTGATTTCCGGCTATTTCCTCATAAAATCACCGGTAATAAATTTTCGCAGAATGTTCAACTTATGGCTGAGGATATTTATTTACTCGGTGATAATTTTTTGCGCGTTTATATTTTCTGGGCTTGAGGCTTTTTCGCTGAAGACAGCTTTGAAAGTTATTATGCCTATTACCAAGTCTCAATGGTGGTTTGCAAGCACATACTTTGTGATGTATCTTGTGCATCCTTATATTAATATTTTGCTGAACGGCTTTACTCAAGATGACTACAAGAAATTCTTAATTGCGATATTTATTTACTGGAGCATAATTCCGACGCTGACGAAATCAGATTTTCAGAGCAACGCATTGGTAAACTTTATATGCTTATATTCTCTTGCAGGATATTTCAGGTTGTGGGCTTCAGACTTTGGAAACAAGAAATTTATTCTTTACGGGATTACTTGCATTCTTGTGAATTATGTATCTGCGATTTTACTTGATGTTATCGGCTTGAAAATTCAACTTGCGGCCAGAGGCTCAATATACTTTTTCGGAATGATGAGGCCGTTCACGATTTTAGGCACACTCTGTTTACTGCTTGGGTTCAGGAGCTTGGAAATTCCTCACAGTAAAATTATTAATCTTCTGGCTTCGGCGACGTTTGGAGTATATCTCATTCACGACAATAATTTTGTTCGTCCGTTTTTGTGGCATAAAGTTTTCATGAACGCGTCATTTCAGAACAGCCCGTATTTAATCCCGTATTCGATCGGCGTAGTTTTGCTCGTTTATGTCATGTGTACATTGATTGAGCTAGCTCGTTCACGAATATTCAAGGCTTTATCACGCGGCTATTTGTCATAAAACAAGTCTTTCATATGCGGGGTGGGCGGGTGGGAGCATATGAAAGACTTTGCCGACGCAGTCGGTACACCAGCGATAACTATGAAAGTCCTAGTCGGTACTCAGCAAGAATAATTGCAACAGATACACCGTTGATATCCAATAATGACTATTGTGGTTAGTACACAAATAATAATCCTGTAAGAAAAATTTTCTTTTACTTACCGGGTTTCCCAAGCAGCTTGAACATATTAGCTTTATAGAACTCAACTCCAGGCTGATTAAACGGGTTAATCCCGCTGATATATCCGCTTACTCCGCACGCAAACTCGAAGAAGTAGAATAACTCGCCTAAAGATTTCTCGTCCTGAGCAGGAATATTCACGACTAAGTTCGGAACTCCACCGTCAACATGAGCCGCAATTGTGCCCTTCATCGCGCATTGATTGACCCAGCTCATATTTTTGCCAGCAAGATAATTCAAGCCGTCAAGGTCGTTATCCTGAGCCTGAATCTGGAAGTCCTTACGTGCGTTCTCAATGTTCATGACTGTCTCGAACATTATTCTTGAGCCGTCCTGTATGAATTGGCCCATCGAGTGCAAATCCGTCGTCAAGTCAACACTCGCTGGGAAAATTCCGCGCTGGTCCTTGCCTTCACTCTCGCCGTAAAGCTGTTTCCACCATTCCGAAATATAATGCATTGAAGGCTCATAGTTCGCGAGTATCTCAATCATTTTTCCCTTACGATGTAAAATATTTCTTAATGCCGCATACTGTAACGCCGGGTTCTCTTCAAACGGCTTATTCAACGCAACTTCACGTCCTGCCGCAGCTCCTGCCATTAAAGCGTCAATGTCAGCTCCACTCACAGCAATAGGAAGAAGTCCGACCGCCGTCAACACAGAAAATCTTCCGCCGATGTCATCAGGAATTACGAAGCATTCATAACCCTCTGTGTCAGCTAAAGTCTTCAAGGCTCCGCGTGCTTTATCGGTTGTAGCGTAAATTCGTTTAGCCGCTTCTTTCTGGCCGTATTTCTTGATTAATAAATCACGGAAAACTCGGAAGGCTATTGCTGTCTCGGTCGTCGTTCCTGACTTGGAGATTACGTTAATTGAGAAATCTTTTCCCTCGAGCAAGTCAATTACATCCTGAATATACGTGCTGTTCATCGAGTTGCCAATGTAATAAATTCTCGGTGTCTTGCGAGCTTCTGGGGTCATCTCGTTGTAGAAGCCATGACGTAAGAACTCAGCGGCTGCCCTTGCGCCTAAGTATGAACCGCCAATTCCAGCGACGAGAAGAACATCTGAATCACTCTGAATTTTTTTCGCGGCAACTTTAATCCTGTTGAACTCTTCTTTGTCATAATTCACCGGTAAATCAATCCAGCCGAGAAAGTCATTGCCTTCACCTTTACGGGATTTAAGACGTTCAGCGGCGTTGAGGGTGATTGCTTTCATGCTCTCGATCTCGTGTTCACGTACGAACTTCATAGCATTAGAATAGTCGAAGCCTGTCATGAATAAAACCTCCTGCTAAAAATTTTATGGGAATGCATATATTATAGAATACTTTTGCGCAATTACTGATAAAAATTTTCCGGCTTGTGCTCCCACCCTCCGGCTACGCGCACGACACATGCCCGTGTCGTTGCCCCGCCTGCACAAGCCGGCAGTTCACACATTAACCATCACTACAGACTTTCGCAAAACTCCTGCATTTTGTCCATAGATTGCATTAACGTTTCCATTGACTGAGTGCAAGCAATCCTGATATATCCTTCTCCGGTTTGACCGAACGCGCTTCCGGGTAACACAGCAACTTTCGCATTATTGAGAAGCTGCCAGGTAAATTCTTCGCTCGTTAAGCCTGTCCCTGAAATATCCGGGAATAAATAAAACGCTCCTTCCGCCGGATGACACTTCACGCCCTTCATAGCGTTTAATCTTGCTTCGACGGCCTTCATTCGTTCTCCGAAGATTTTTGCGCGCGCTTTAACTTTCTCGTCCTGAGTGTTCATTGCGTAGGCAGCAGCTTTCTGTGAGAGAGCGTTTACGCCGTAAGTCTGGAATGATGAGAGCTGACACATAACGTTGATTACGTTCTGAGGAGCAAAGAGATAACCAATTCTCCAGCCGGTCATACAGTGACTTTTCGAGACTCCGGCCGCTAAAAGTGTACGTTCCTTCATGCCGGGAATATTCGCAAAACAGACGTGTTCGCCGTTAAAGACCATTGACTCGTAAATTTCATCGCTCAAGACGAATAAATCTCTTTCTTCGACGAACTCCGCAATCTCCTCAAATTGTCTCACTGTTGCTGTTCTGCCTGAAGGATTGCCGGGATAATTCAGGATTATTCCGCGAGTTTTTGGGGTTGCCGCCGCTCGTAATTCCTCAATGCTGGGAGCAAAATTATTCTCTTCACGCGTCTTAATCGTTACAGGAACTCCACCATTGCCGCGAATTTGAGCTTCATACGGTGTGAAATACGGCTCAATCAACATAACTTCATCGCCCGGATTAAGCAGAGCTCCGAAAGCAAGCCAAGGAATATGTAAGCCACCGACGGAAATATACACGTTGTCCGGAGAAGATTTATAGCCGTGATGACGTTCCCAATATGCACACGCGGCTTCTCGAACGTCAAGATAACCCTGTAACGGCGGATAATGAGTGAAACCGTCTTTTGCTCCTTGCGCTCCTGCGTCGATAATGTCGGGTTCAGTTACAAAGTCAGGTTCACCGATACTGAGATTTAACACGTCTTGCATTTTCTCGATGGCCTGAAATACTCGTATCATTCCTGAAGGTTTTTGAGTTGAAAATTTTTTTGCGAGTTTCATAATATATTCTCACACTTCCATCTTAATAAAAACTGAAAATTGATTCTTTATATTGTACATGATATTATGATTTTAATAATGAGTTTGATTATACATACATTTGTACTTGGGAGTGTTTTATTTTGCAGAAAGTTTTTTCGATATTGAACGCTATTTTAGGAATTTTAACCGCACTAACGCCCTTTATTTTATTCCCTGTATGTTCAGGAATGAAACCCGACGGAACTCACATGCCTTGCTTTAACACTGGAATAATTATAACTGTAATAGGAATATTGATTTTGATTATTTCACTTTTATCCTTGCTCATGAATTTCGTAAAAGGAGAAAAATAATTTATGTCTCTTCGGGAAATAGCACGAAAAAATTTCCAAAGACAATGGGGACGAAGTTTTTGCCTCGTAATCGTAATAATGCTTCTGTCATTTTTTCTGTTCATCGGATCAGTTTTGTCATTAAGCCTTTCAAACGGTGCTGAAAGTATGGCCAATCGACTCGGAGCTGATGTTATGATCGTTCCTGAAGGTTATGATCCTCATGTTGGCAGCATATTATTAGCAGGAAGTCCATCGACTTTTTATTTGCCTGATTACACACTGAATGAAATCGAAAATCTCAAAAATGAACTTGGAATTGATTTAATTTCACCCCAAACTTTTCTTGCAACTTTACGAGCTTCATGCTGTTCATATCCTATTCAGATTCTTGGAATTGATTATGATTCGGATTTTATAATAGGTTCATGGCTTGAAGAAAGTATTTACCATTCACTTAGAGATGATGAAATTATAGTCGGCTATCATGTATCAGGCTGGCCAGGTGATGTGATTAAATTTTTCAACAGGGATTTGAAAGTTGCAGGCAGGCTTGAACAAACAGGAATGGGATTTGACTCGATGGTCTTTACGAATAGAAACACAATCGCAAAATTATCAAAAGAAGCCGAAAAATTCGCGGGAAAACCTATGCGTAATGACGGCAGTTTAACGTCTGTAATAATGTTAAAGTTGAAACCTGGTAATGATGCTGTAGCTGTTACTGGAGAAATTAACAGGAGATTAAGTTCCAAAGGAATTTACGCACTGTCAAGCAAAAAATTTGTGAACAATATAGGAGACAGCTTAAAAACAGTTTCGTTAATCATAAAATCCGTAATAATATTTTTATGGCTAATCTCAATGATAATCATAGTTTTAATCTTCGCATTGAGCCTGTCGGAACGTAAAAAAGAATTCGGTATTCTACGAACTATCGGAGCAACTAGGGGAAAATTGATTAAATTATGTTTGACTGAAATTTTGATGATAAGTTTTTACGGAGCTGTCGCAGGAATAATTATTGCTAACGTCGTTACGGCAATCGGAAATTCATTCGTAAGTGATGCCCTGCATTTACCGTTTTTAATGCCCAATTTGAAAATTTTAATTTATCTCGTAATTTTTTCGTTTTCAGCTTCGATTTTGACGGGAATTTTCGCAGGAAGTTTTGCAGCATTCAAAGCGAGCCGTTTAGATATTCATGAAATTATGAGAGGCTAAATTATGATTTTGAGGATTAAAAATCTTTGCAAGGAATATAAGCGCAATAATCTTTCGTTCATGGCCGTTAATAATGTTAATCTCGAAATTGAAGAAGGCGATTTTGTCAACATAATCGGGAGATCAGGCAGCGGAAAATCGACGTTATTAAACATTGCGGCAGGAATGTTAAGTCCATCATCAGGAGTTGTTGAATTTAACGGAGAGAATTTAACGGGAAAAAGCGACTACGAACTTTCAAGAATACGAAATGACAAAATAGGATTTATTCCGCAGGGAGCTTCAGCTCTTGGAAATTTGACAGTGATGGAGAATATCGTATTGCCGTTTTATTTGTGGCCTCATGGAGGAGATGCAGAAGGACATGCGAGAATTTTGCTGGAGCGTTTTGAAATTTCAAATTTGGCTGATTCATATCCTTCAGAACTTTCAGGAGGAGAGCTGAGACGTGTTTTAATTGCCCGTGCCTTAATCAACGATCCTAAAATAATAATTGCTGATGAACCTACTGCGGACTTAGATTCAAAATCATCTGAGAACATAATGAAAACATTTGCAAAACTTAATCAAGACGAAAATATTACGTTATTAATAGTGTCACATGATTTAGATACTTTGAAATATGGAAAAAGAATTTTGGAGATGAATGACGGAAAATTATTTTCAAAATCCTCCGCCATTCAATGAGATAAAAATTACTTGCCTGATAAATATTCGTTCATGCTCGCAGCAGCTCTTCGGCCTTCACCCATTGCAAGAATAACCGTTGCTGCTCCTAAAACTATATCGCCGCCAGCCCAAACTCTAGGAATGCTGGTTTTCTGGTTCTCGTCGACGATGATATTTCCGTATTTAGTAACGTTAAGGCCCTTCGTAGTCTGTGACATTAACGGGTTAGAATCATTGCCGAGTGCGATTACAGCCGCGTCAATATCAAGGACGTGTTCAGTTCCCGGAATTGCTACAGGTCTGCGTCGTCCTGACTGGTCAGGTTCGCCAAGTTCATACGTCAATAACTCAACGCCGGTTAATTTTCCTTTTTCGTCGCCGATAAACTTTGTCGGGTTCTCTAAGAAATGGAAATCAACGCCCTCTTCAAAAGCGTGTGCAACTTCCTCAATTCTTGCCGGCATCTCAGCACGTGTACGACGATAGACGCAGTAAACTTTTTCCGCTCCAAGCCTTAAAGCTGTTCTTGCTCCGTCCATTGCGACGTTACCGCCTCCGAAAACTGCTACTCTCTTCGCTGAATAAAGCGGCGTATCAGCGTGTTCGGTGTCGTAAGCCTTCATTAAGTTTGAACGCGTGAGATATTCATTAGCGCTGAAAACTCCGATTAAGTTCTCGCCCTCAATATGCATAAACTTCGGAAGTCCTGCTCCTGTTCCGATGAATGCCGCGTCATAGCCGTCCTCTTCAAGAAGCTGATCAAGCGTCGCCGTGCGTCCAACTAAGAAGCTCGTCTTGAACTCAACGCCCATTTTCTTCAGGTTCTCAACTTCTTTTGCAACGATAGCCTTCGGAAGTCTGAACTCAGGAATTCCATAAACCATAACTCCGCCAGTCTTCTGGAATGCCTCAAAAACTGTAACTTTATGTCCAGCTCTGCGAATATCTGCCGCAACTGTTAAGCCTGCAGGACCTGAACCGATTACAGCAACTTTCTTGCCGGTCTCTGATGCTGGTGTCGGAACTGTGATTAAATCATTTGCGCGTTCCCAGTCAGCAACATAACGCTCAAGTCGGCCAATTGCTACAGCTTTTTCTGGGGACTTCAACATTTTACCGACGGTGCAGAAGCTCTGACACTGTTTTTCTTGCGGGCAAACTCTTCCACAAATTGCCGGAAGTAAATTTGTCTGTTTAATCGTGTCAACAGCTCCCTTGAAATCTCCGGCTTGAATATGCTTGATAAACTCAGGAATTGGCACCCCAACCGGACAGCCTTTTTTGCACGGAGCTCCTCCGCACTGAATACATCTCTCAGCTTCAACCCGCGCTTGTGTCTCAGTGTAGCCTAATGCAACTTCTGACATGTTATGAGCACGAACCATAGGCTCTTGTGAGGGCATTTCCTGCATAGGTATTGCTGTTCTGTCTTTGGGAGTTAATTTTGTTCCGGCTGATTTTTTCGCGTCAATATCCGCCCAAAGTTTCGCGGCTTCTTCCTGCAACATTTCCGTAGTCTTGTGTTCACTCATGATTTACGCCCCCTTCTTCGCGGCATCAAGCCCAACTCTGCATTTATGATCTGCTTCACGCTCTTTGTCCTTGAAGGCCGTCATTCTCTGCATCATGTTGTCAAAATCAACTTCGTAACCGTTAAATTCCGGGCCGTCAACGCACACGAACTTCGTCTTGTCGCCGACTTTTACGCGGCAGCATCCGCACATTCCCGTTCCGTCAATCATAATCGTGTTAAGCGACGTTGTAATCGGAACTCCGAACGGACGTGCAGCAGCTACACAGAATTTCATCATGATAGCCGGGCCAATTGAGACTATCTCGCTGACTTTTTCCTTCTCGCAAATTTCCGTCAACGGTGCAGTAACTACAGCTTTGCGGCCGTATGAACCATCATCAGTTACAACGATAAGTTCATCGCTGGCGGCTCTCATTTCGTCCTCAAAGAATAATAATTCCTTCGTACGAGCACCGATAATCGTTACGACTTTATTGCCGATTGCGTGATTGGCCTGAACAATGGGATGTAACGGAGCTATTCCAATTCCACCGCCGACGCAGAGAATTAAGCCGTCCTTCTTCTCAATGTGCGTAGGCTTCCCAAGAGGCCCAACGAGAACCGGGACATTATCGCCGACGTTGAAAGTAGCGGAAAATCTGCGTGTTGACGCTCCAACTGTCTGGAAAACTATTGCGATCCAGCCTTCTTCAGCGTTAGCATCTGCAATCGTCAAAGGTATTCTCTCGCCGTAATCTTCATCAATCTGGAAAATTATGAACTGGCCGGCTTTACGGTTGCGTGCGATTTCAGGAGCTTCAACTTTGAAGTAATAAACGCTCTGATCTCTTTCTTTATCATAAGAAAGTTGACGTTTCTCGAGTATCTTATTCAAAAAGTATTCCCCCTCGTTTGTTGTGTATATAATAAGACATGTTTAAACTTGTAAATGATAAGCCCAAAATTCGCAGATTACAAGCATTTTTCACAGCTCAAAATTGTAATCCGAAAATTTTTACGCCGTCAGTAAAATAGAACATGTTATATTTTATCGACAAAAAATTTTACACGCGATAAATTACTCACTATTTCAAAAAATTTCTCACACGAATATAATAAAGCAAATTTTTCACGAAGGGATTTAATCACATGAAACATTTTGTGCTTCATTCAAATTGGCCGCCCTCAGGAGATCAACCCGAAGCAATTGAAGCCCTCACTAACAGCCTAAAAAATAAAAATCGCTTCCAAACTTTAATGGGAGTTACAGGCAGCGGAAAAACCTTCACGATTGCAAACGTCATCGCAAATCTTGACCGTCCGGCTTTAGTCCTAGCACACAACAAGACTTTAGCCGCGCAATTATACAGCGAGTTCAAGAGTTTTTTCCCTGAGAATGCCGTAAAATATTTCGTGAGCTATTATGATTATTACCAGCCGGAAGCATATATCCCTTCGAGTGATACTTATATTGAGAAAGACGCTTCGATTAACGCAAGAATTGAGAGATTGAGATTATCCGCGACGAAAGCATTAATTGAGAGACATGATGTTATTGTTGTAGCGAGCGTATCATGCATTTACGGCTTGGGAATGAAGGAGACTTATGAAAGCGCAATAATCTCTTTTCACGTTCATGATAAAGTTGATATGCATGAATTTCTTGAGCGTTTAGTCGGGAATTATTACGAGCGTACGGATTTTACGCCAGAGCCTGGAAAATTCCGAGTTCGAGGCGATACCGTTGAAGTTTTCCCGGCATATGAAGATGATATTTGTATACGCATAATTTTCTTCGATGATGAGATTGAACAGATTGATATCACTAATCCCCTGACTGGTCATGTAATCGAGAATGTCAATGAAGCCTCAATTTTTCCCGCTCAACATTACGTAACTCAGACCGACGCAATCACTAATGCAGTGCCTGGAATTGAAGATGAACTTGCGAGGATTGAGAAGGATTTTGTTAATCGTGGAAAACTCGTGGAAGCTCAGCGAATAAAGATGAGGACGCTTTATGACTTGGAAATGTTACAGGAAGCCGGATATTGTTCAGGGATTGAGAATTACTCAGTTTATCTCGACGGAAGAAAACAAGGTGAGCCGCCTGGAACGTTAATAGACTTTTTTCCGGAAGATTACATTATGATAGTTGACGAGTCGCATATAACCCTTCCGCAAGTTCGGGGAATGTTCAACGGAGACCGAGCGCGTAAAAAAGTTCTAGTTGAAAACGGGTTCAGACTTCCTTCATGTCTTGACAACAGACCTCTTGAGTGGCGGGAATTTGAAGATAGAATGAGGCAGGCAATTTTTGTCTCAGCAACTCCGGGAGATTATGAGCTTAAGGCTTCACGTGAGATTGTCGAGCAAATTATACGTCCGACGGGAATTCCTGACCCTGAAGTTGAAGTTGCTCCGGCCAGAACTCAGATTGACGATTTAGTTGACAGATTACGAGACGCGGCCAATAACAACGAACGCGCTTTAGTCCTGACACTCACAAAGAGAGCTTCTGAGGATTTAGCTGATTATTTGCGGGAATTAAAGTTTAAGGTGAAATATATTCATTCTGAGCTTAATACTTTTGAGCGCGCTGAATTAATCCGGGATTTGAGAGCCGGGAAAATTGACGTTCTTGTCGGAATAAATCTTTTGCGTGAGGGAATGGATTTGCCGGAAGTTACTCTTGTTGCAATTCTTGACGCTGACCGTGAAGGTTATTTGCGTTCGTATCGTTCGTTAATCCAAATCATGGGACGAGCCGCGAGAAATATTAACAGCCGGATTATTCTTTATGCTGACGAGAAGACCGAGAGCATAAGTAAAGCTGTGAACGAGACCAAACGACGACGAGAAAAGCAAATTGCGTTCAACCAGGAACATAATATCACGCCTAAGAGCATTATTAAGGATATTTCGGACTTATTACCGCCGGAACTCGCACAAGCCTTCGGAGATGAGAAGGGCGAAAAATCTTCATCGTCAAGTTCAACCAGGAAAAACCCCGCGAAATTGTCAATCTCTGAACTCGAAAAATTAATGTGGGAAGCGGTAGAAAAATTAGATTTTGAACGTGCGGCCGTAATCCGTGATGCTATTGCTGAGATGAAAGCTGAAGTTAAAGCGAGATTGTGAAATTGTGAGAGTTTATAATAAAATTACTTGCGAAAAATTTATAAAATATCAGGGGGAATTGATACAGCATGTACAAAGCTATTCAAGTTAATAAAGATACATGGTGGACAGGAGTAAATGATTTCGAGACTGATTTATTCGAGTCATTATGGCCGCTTCCTCAGGGAGTTGCTTACAACGCTTATGTCATAACCGGAACAACAGCGACGGCCGCGATTGACACGGTTAAAGGGCCTTATCTCGACGACTATATCAACAAACTCAAACAGGCTCTTAACGGCAGAACGTTAAACTATCTCGTTGTTAATCACATGGAGCCGGATCACTCGAGCTTAATCTCACAACTTCAGACTATGTGGCCCGAAGTAAAATTAATCGGCAACGCTAAGACAGTTCCGATGTTAAAAGGCTATCACGGAATTACTGAGAATATTATCACTGTGAAAGACGGCGACACTTTGGACTTGGGCGGGCATGTCCTGAAATTTTACACTGTTCCGATGTTGCATTGGCCTGAGAGCATGGTAACTTTTGACACGACGACGGGAGTATTATTCTCGAACGATTCATTCGGCGGCTTCGGAGCACACGAGGGCGGAATTTTCGACGACGAGAAGAATAAATCACGCTGGGAAGATGAAATGCTGAGATATTACGCCTGTATAGTCGGGAAATACTCAAATATTGTTCAAGTTGCGTTAAAGAAACTTGGCGGACTCGACATAAAAAATATTTTCCCGTCACATGGAACGTTATTCAGGAAGGACATTAAACAGGTTGTTACGCTTTATGACAAGTGGAGCCGCTTTGAAGGAGAAACCGGCGCGGTCGTCGTTTACGGCACAATGTACGGAAATACCCGGAAAATGGCGGAAGCTGTGTGTTCGGGTTTAGCGAAGGCGAAAATTCAGGACGTGAGACTTTACGACGTATCACGCACGGATCCTTCATATATTTTGCGCGACATTTGGAAGTTCAAGGCGTTTGCACTGATGGCTTGCACGTACAACACGCTGTTATTCCCGCCGATGGAAGCATTATGCTCAAAACTTTTAAGCCGGATGCCGAAAAATAAATTTGTTGGTTTAGCCGGAAGTTACAGCTGGAGCAAAGGAGCATTGACAGCATTGCAGGATTACGCGGAGAAGAGCAAGCTCACGAAAATTGGCCCTGAAGTTGAAGTTTACGCGTCACCAACGGCTGAAGACTTAGAGAAATGTGTTGAACTCGGTGTAAATTTGGGTGAAGCGATTTCATGAGCGAATACGTAATACGACCGAAACGGAATAATGACTTATGGCTGAATGAGTTTAGCACCGACAATCTCAAGCTCTCACTGAGGATAAAAGAATTTCTTCATTCGGAGAAAACTCCCTATCAGGAATTGTTAATTGCTGACACTTACGAATACGGCCGAACGTTAATGCTCGACGGTGCTTATCAACTCACGGAGAAGGACGAGTTCACATATTCCGAGATGATGGCTCATGTTCCGTTATGTGCGCATAAAAATCCTGAGAAAGTTTTAATCATTGGCGGCGGCGACGGAGCGATTATGCGTGAAGTTCTGAAGCATGAATGCGTGAAAAAGTGCACGTTGATTGACATTGACGAGAGAGTTATAGAATGCTCGAAAAAGTTTTTGCCGTTTGCTTCGTGTTCGTTCGGTGATGAGCGGGCTGACGTGAAATGTATTGACGCGCTGAAATATATTCGTGAGACTTCGGAACGTTACGACGTTGTGATAATCGACAGCACTGACCCGGTAGATTTTGCGGCCGGATTATTCCAGGCAAATTTTTATGCTGACGTTAAACGCGTAATGAACGATGACGCTATGTTATCTGAGCTTACGGAGTCGCCGTTCACTGATAAAGATATAATGCTTCAGGCCATTCATGAAATGCGAAAAGTTTTCCCGATCGTAAAAATGTACTGGGGAGTTGTTCCGACTTATCCTTCAGGAATGTGGACGTACGGGCTTGCTTCGATGAGTGATGACCCGGCCCGGCCAATTCGAGAGATTAAGCCGACGAAGTATTACACGCAGGAAATTCACAAGGCTTCGTTTATTCTGCCTCCGTTTCTTGCTGAGATGATAAAGTAAATTTAATCCCCCTTGCTCGTCATGAACTTGGGGGAATTCTTTTACAGCCTTGCTTTGAGATAACTCACGACATCTTCACGAGAAATTTTTTCTTGCGAGCCTTCATTGAGATTTTTCACAGCGACGAGATTATTAGCGAGTTCATCCGGGCCAATTATGCAAGCAAATTTACAACTTCCCGCAATTTTCATCTGAGCTT
>ERZ842401.1186-NODE-1186-length-38045-cov-9.772861_pt1 | contig 38045 bp, 28 predicted proteins | sample MGYA00521270_ERZ842401 | MGnify/ENA primary metagenome ERZ842401 (study PRJEB31892, sample SAMEA3878208) | bioreactor metagenome | biome: Moose rumen | place: Sweden | collected 2011-10 | study: EMG produced TPA metagenomics assembly of the PRJEB12797 data set...
CGCTCTTCCGATCTTCGGCAAAAAATTCTTACTCTCCTCCGTACATTTGCATTGCTAAGAGTGAGCGGCGATGATACATATCTTCCTCGATCTCATCAGCCTGTTCCTCAAGCATGAATTTATCCTCAAAGACTGTATTACCCGCAACATCCTGACCCTTGAACGCTCCCTTAAGAACTATCGGAGTTATTATCGTACAGACGATTATCATTATGATTATTGGTCCAAGATAATTTTCACTTATCAAGTTCATGGACATTCCTTTACCGGCAACGATTAACGCAACTTCTCCTCTGCATACCATGCCTAAACCGACTTGATAGCTCTGACGATTACTGAAGCCGCAAATTCTCGCTCCAATTCCGCAGCCGCCAAGTTTCGAGATTACGCTGACGACAACTAGCGCGATTGTGAAGATTACGAGGTCATATGACATTTCAGGCAATGTAACTTCAAGCCCAATATTCGCGAAAAATATCGGTGTCAACAATAAATATGCTATCGTGTCAAACTTGCTCGCAATATACTGACCTTTAGGCGACATCGCGATAATCATTCCTGCCGCGAAAGCTCCGATTATGTCAGCAATCCCGAAGACGACTTCAGCCGCCCAAGCCATGAAGAGACAGAACGCGAAACCCATTACAGGATAACGCCGTAAATTTCTCTCGGCTTGAACTCGATCCGACCAGACCATAGAGCGGTAATATGCATAGCCGGCAATCACAAGAAAAACGAAGAAGCCCAGAATTTTCACGAGAACAAGCGTTAAATTCACGGATTCTCCAGCAATTCCAGTTATAATAGTCAAACAGATTAAGCCCAAAATATCGTCGATTAATGCCGCCGCCAAAATCGTATTGCCGACCTTCGTTGACATCTTGCCGAGTTCCTTTAACGTCTCGACCGTTATTGACACCGACGTTGCAGTCAGAACAGCTCCGACGAAAATAGCCGACGCAAAAGTTACGTTATCATCGAAAATGTACATCAAGCCCGCGCCCATTCCCAACGGAACAAGAACTCCGGATAACGCAACGACAAATCCGACTTTTCCCGACGCTTTAAGCTCATCAATATTCGTCTCCATTCCGGCCGTGAACATGATTACGATTACGCCGAGTTCTGCCATTCGTGAGAGAAGCTCAGTAGGCATTAAGCAAAACTGAACTCCGAAAAATTTACTCGTCAACGCTCCAAGCACAGCAGGACCGAAAAATAATCCCGCCATCAATGCACCGACAACTTGCGGAAGTTGAGCACGCCGTGAAATAATACTGAAAAGTTTTGTGGACATCAGAATTACGCACAAGCTCAACAAATAGTTATAACCTTCCAAAATGTATTACCTCCCTAAAAATTTATAATTCATAATCATCGCCGGACGCTTCACCTAATAATGCCCCAACCTGATGTCTCCAAGGCATTGATGGATGAGCTCCGATTTTCGTACAGGCCAATCCTCCGCAAGCTGAAGCAAAACGTGCCGCTAACTTTATCGGCCGTCCCTCGCATAAAGCTACAGCGAAGCCCGCACAAAAAGCATCACGTGCTCCAGTATGATCCACTGAACGAATATTAAACGCGTCAAAAGAAAAATGATCCCCGCCGTTCACGAAGACCATTCCACCTTTTGCGCTTTGAGTTACGACCAGACATTTTATGCCTTTTTCAAGTACATCGTGAGACATTGCGATTATAGAATTTTTTCGTCCTGCATAAAAACTCAGAGCACGTTCATTGAGGATTAAATAGTCAATATTCTTCCAGGCTTCTTCGGGCAATGAAAACGGAGGTTCAGCAGATAAAAATGTCTTGCATCCGTTTTGTCGTGCGAGTTTTAGCCCGGCTGTTATAGTCTTAGGAGGGCTTTCCATTTGAAATAATGCGCAGTCAGATGAAGTAAAAATTTTCTTGGCTCGCAAAATTGCATCTTCATCGAGAAGTGCATTAGCTCCCTGACAAATTACGATCGAGTTTTCGCCGTCATGAGTTACTGTGATTACTGCTGTTCCTGTTGCGGCTTCTTTGCGAGATTGGAGATGTGAGCATTCGACTCCGTTCTCCGTCAAGACAGCTTTTAATCTCCGGCCGAAGTCATCATCGCCGATACAACCGATCATGTGAACTCTTGCGTTTAACCTTGCTGCGGCTAATGCCTGATTTGATCCTTTTCCTCCCCCTGCCATTCCGAACGGTCCGCCTACTACAGTCTCGCCTTTTTGCGGACAATGAGGAGCGCGCATAACCAGATCAATATTTAGTGAACCTACTACTGCAATTGCTGCCAAATTTTGGTGCCTCCTAATTTATACTGGTAAATAATTTTCGTATAATAGCACAAAGATTAATGCAGTGTATAAAGTTGCAAGAAATTTTTGACAGTGTAATACTTTTCAGCCTGGCGTTCAACGTTACAACTCAAACTTGATATTCCCATGTCTAATTTTCCACTCTAACGCAATACACGCTATAATATTTTCATCCAGATAATAATAAAGAGGGGGAAAATTTTTCATGAAGATTTGTTTTTACGCCCTGCGAGAATACGACGAATTAACTTTCTGTGAACAGATGAAAGAGAAATATAATATCGAGTTCGTTTACTCAACTGAATATCCAAACGATAAAAATATCTCGATTGCTTCCGGCTGTGAAGGTGTAAGCTGTACTCCGTGTGATATGTCCGCTCAAGCCCTGAAAAAGTTTCATGATGTCGGTGTGAAATATATTTTAACTCGTTCAATCGGTTATGATCACATAGATTTACAGGCGGCTCGTGAACTCGGAATGAAAGTTGATACGGTCTCTTACACTCCGACTGGTGTAGCTGATTACGCAATTATGTTGATGCTGGCGAGCGTACGGAGATTTGCGCATATTCTGAAACGTACGGAGCTTCAGGATTACTCGCTGAAAAATAAACTCGGCCGTGACTTTTCACAATGCACCGTCGGCATAATGGGAACCGGCAGAATTGGCACGACTGTAATTAAGCATCTTTCGGGCTTCGGCTGTAAAATTCTGGCTTATGACATTTACGAGAACGACGAGGCTAAAAAGTTCGCTCAATACGTCTCACTCGATGAAATTCTCGCAAATTCTGACATAATCACTCTTCACATGAACGCTAACGAGCAAAATTATCACATCATAAACTCTCAATCAATCGCCAAAATGAAACAAGGAGCCTACATCATCAACACAGCACGAGGAAAATTAATCGACTCTGAAGCCTTAATCGCAGGGATTGAATCCGGAAAATTGGGAGGAGCCGCGCTTGATGTTGTCGAGTTTGAAAACGGCTTGTATTATTATAACCTGATGGGAGAAGTCATGATTAATCCGAAACTTGCAATTTTACGCTCATTCCCTAATGTAATCTTAAGTCCGCACACGGCGTTTTATACGGCTGAAGATGTCTGTGATATGGTCGAGGGGAATTTTAGGAGTTTATACGAGTTTGAGACTGGGAAAAAGTTACACGGAGTTGAAGCAAAAAGCGGAGCCTGACACTCAAGCCCCGCTGAAAATTTTTATTTCTTCTCTTCTTTGCTGACCATAATAAAATATGTTGAACCTTCACGCTCAATCATCAGCACTAAAGCGGTATCTTCGGCTTTCACGGCCTTTGCTAAGTCGTCGAGCGTCTTAATCTCCTGAGCATTAACCTCACGTAAAATATCTCCCTCGCGTAATTCTCCTTCAAAAGAGGCACGGGAATTTTTATCAAGCTCAGTGATGATTACTCCTTCTGTGTCGGAATTGAGCCGGTAATTTCTCCTGAGAGTGTCGTTAATCTGGGCTGTCTTCGTAACTCCGAAATCCTTTAACGCTTCACTTCCGCTTGAAATTTCTGGGGTTTCGTCTTTTTTTTCCTCAGTCTCTTTCACGCTCCCGTCGCCGGTGCTGTTACGTTCGGCCAATTTTACGCTGAAATCTAACTTTTTGCCTTTTCTGACGATTACGAGTTTTGCTGTAGAGTTTGGCGCGAGAGTTCTTACCTTCTGGACGAAATTATTTGCATCTTTGATTTTCTCGCCGTTAAGCTCAATAACAACATCACCGGGCTTAATTCCGGCCTTGTCCGCAGGATCTCCCTTGAAAACGTCACCAATCATAGCCCCGTTAGTCCCTTCAACGCCGTAAACTTTCGCCATCTGTTCGTTAATATCACGAACGCTAACACCGAGCCAGCCGCGTTTAACTCTTCCGTAAGAGACTAAATCGTTCATAATCTCTTTTGCCTTATTCACTGGAATTGCAAAGCCTAAGCCTTGAGCGTAAGGAATAATCGCCGTGTTAATACCTACAACTTTACCGTCCATGTTCAGCAATGGGCCGCCCGAATTTCCGGGATTAATCGCCGCGTCAGTCTGCAAGAAATCGTCAAAATTTACGTCCTGAGTGTGAATGCTTCTGTTCTTGGCAGAAATTACTCCGGCTGTTACAGTCTGCTCGAAACCGTAAGGATTTCCAATTGCTACAACGAACTCGCCAACTTCGACAGCGTCAGAATCTCCAAGCTCAAGCACAGGCAATGTCCCGTCAGGCTCAATCTTAATCACAGCCAAGTCATAAGTCGGATCGCTGCCAATAATTTTTGCGTCGTAGGTCTTCTTGCTTCCATCAGCGAGCAAAACAGAGACCGTAATTTTTTCCATTCCTTCGACGACGTGATTATTCGTAAGTATCTGGCCTTCTTTCGTTACGATAAAGCCTGAACCTCTGCCCTTCATCGGAACTGAACGCGTGAACTCCTTGAAGGAATCTCCGAAGAAACGCTTGAAAATCGGATCGTCATCAAACGGGAACGGCGAGAATGAACGTTTTTCAGTCTTCTCAACATCGATATTGACGACAGCGATTGATGTCTTCTTGACGATTGAGACGACAGGATTATTCTGATTGGCCGCAAAAGGTGACAATGCCGCTAATGCACTCCCTGAACTCACAAGGATTAATGCAAGCGTGAGAATTAACGCTAAAAGTTTTCTGGAATTTTTCAAATTCATTACCTCCATAAAAATTTTTTCTTAACACGGCGTGATATTTTAGTCTCATCAATAAAATACTTCATGCCTAGAATGACCAATTTTAACCTAAGCAAAATTATACGCAAAACCTCAGCAAATAAACGGAAATTTTCACATGCTCACAGACTTTCTCAGCTTGAACACGCTATAAATCAGCCACATCAACGCGAACGGAAGAGCTAAAGTTATTCCCCGATAAGTCCAGGCATATTTAATCATCTTCAACAGCGGCGTATAATCCCTGAACGAGACAACTGCGAACCTCATTAAGCCGTAAAGTATCAACGTTAACGGAGCAATCACAGAATAATAATTTCCCCCGTTTTTCCTCTGAATGGGCAAAATTTTCTTCTCGACGTAAAGCAAGATTATCACGATTACAGACGCTATGACCGAGTAATAAATTTGCACAGGATGACGGAATAAATTTGCATGATCTCGGGGAAAATGAACGCCGGTAAAAAATTTCGTCGGAAGTCCTACGCAGCAACCGTTGAGAAAACATCCCCAGCGTCCGATTGCGATTGCCAGCATAGCAGGAGGAGCCGCCGTGTCGCATAATTTAGCGAACGAGATTTTCTTGTTGAACGCGCATAATATCAACGCCGATAAAAATGCTCCAGCAACAGCCCCGAACTCGTGAAGTCCTCCTCTGTTCAAGTCAAGCAAATACGAAGGATGCTCAACGTAAATTTTCCAGTTCGCAATATACTCATATGAACGCGCTCCAAGCAACATGAACAAGAACGAAATTGCCATAATCCGCCGGGCCTCGTATTCGTCGAGTTCGTAAATTTCCAGACGCTTAATAGCCCAGATTATCGCGATTGACAGGGCTATGAACCATACGACGCTGTACGTGTCAACTCGAAAGCTCCCGATATAAAATAACGTCGGGTACATTAAGATTTATTTTCCTCGTCATAGAAGCTGCTGCCTTGTGCGTACATTTGGCGTAATTTCGGCTTCTCAATTTTACCCGTCGGATTTCTCGGGACATCAGCAAAAATTATCTTTCTCGGACGCTTATATCTCGGCAGGCCTAAACAATAACGGTCAATCTCTTCTGTTGAACATGACATGCCTTTTTTCACCTGGATTATTGCCGCAGGAATTTCACCGAGTCTAGGTTCAGGAAGGCCAATTACAGCGACATCATGAACTTTCGGATAAGCGCTCAAGAAATCCTCAATCTGAACAGGATAAATATTTTCTCCGCCCATTATGACAACGTCTTTTTTGCGGTCAACAAGCCAGATAAATCCGTCGTCGTCCATTCTCGCAACATCACCGGTGAATAACCAGCCATCTTTAATCGTCTCATGCGTTGCTCCGGGATTATGATAGTAGCATAACATTACGCCGGGCCCTTTCACGCAAAGTTCTCCGGGTTCACCCTGCTTTACGTTCTTGCCGTCGTTGTCAACAATCTTTACTTCCCATCCGTAGCCAGGAACTCCGATCGCTCCGACCTTGTGAATATTTTCTATTCCCAAATGAACACAGCCAGGCCCGGTTGATTCTGAAAGTCCGTAATTCGTGTCGTATTTGTGATTAGGGAAATAGTCGAGCCAATGTTTTATTAACGACGGAGGAACAGGCTGAGCACCGATATGCATTAACCGCCATTGTGAGAGATGACGGCCTTCAAGTTTCAAATCTCCTCTGTCTAATGCCGTCAAAATATCCTGACACCAAGGGACTAACAACCAGACTATCGTGCAATGTTCCCATGAGACTACATCAAGAATTGCTTTCGGTGATGTTCCCTTGAGAATTACCGCTCGGCTTCCAGTAAAAAGTGAACCAAACCAATGCATTTTTGCGCCCGTATGATAAAGCGGAGGAATGCACAAAAATACGTCCTCATGCGTAGTCTCGTGATGTTTAGCTTCCATTCTTGCAGCTTGGAACAAAGCCGTATGATTATGCAAAATTGCTTTGGGAAATCCCGTAGTCCCTGATGAGAAATATATTGCGGCCTCGTCGGTGTCCTCGATTAAAATTTTCGGGGCTGATGACGGACAATTATTAACGGCCTCATTGTAACTTTCAGCGAATGATGGGCAATTATCACCTACGAAGAATAACAGGCATTTTTCACCGAGCGCAAGTACAGTATTCTCAACCCTGCCGATAAATTCCGGGCCGAAAAATAAAATATCAACGTCAGCTAAATTCACGCAATACTCGATTTCTTCGGAAGAGTAACGGAAATTCAACGGTACAGCGATTGCTCCAGTCTTGAGAATACCAAAATAGATTGGCAGCCATTCAAGACAATTCATAAGTAAAATTGCAACCTTCTGGCCTTTCTTCACTCCGCGAGACAAAAGCATATTCGCTACACGATTGGCCTTCTCGTCGAAAACTGACCAGGTAATTTCACGTCTATACGGTTTTGATGAAGTCGGCTGAATTAAAGCGTATTCCTTCCATGTAATTCTAATCGGTTCTTCCTGCTCCGGGTTAATCTCGACTAGAGCAACTTCATTCCCATAAAGTTTTGAGTTTCGTTCAAGTAAATCTGTGATGGGCAAAATCTATTTCCTTCTTTCGTCAAAATAGCAAAATTATTCTTCAAAGCAAAATTTATGTCAAGAAATCAATTGTGAGTTAAAGCCTTCAATCTTTTCAAACTTTCTGTACCCTTCAACTTCGGATTTCCGGCCGCGTAATTCAGAGCCTTATAGCCCTTAGCGTCAGGAATATTCACGTCAGCTTCCTTGTCGAGCAGCAATGACAAAATTTCCTCGTCCCTGTAAGCCGCCGCCAAAATTAAAGCTGTGTAGCCTCTCGCGTCCTGAGCATTAATATCCGCGTCAGTGTCAAGCAAAATTCTCACGGCCTCCGGAGTGTTATATTGAACCGCGAACATTAAGGGGGCTGATAAAGTTTTAGCGCTGTGAATATTTACGTTTACGCCGGAATTGACATATTCGGAAATTTCTTCGGGAGTTCCGGACTTGCAGAGTTTCAGGAAGTGTTGATTGAGGATTAGGACTAAAGCATGCGAACCCTTGAGGCTTGATTTGATTTTCGCGATGTCAACAGCACGATGGTCTTTATTATTGCGAAGCTGTAAGTTCGGCCCGGCTTTGATTAAAACTTTCAGGATATTTTCAGCGTCATTGTCATTCCTTACAGCGGCCATTAAAGCGGTCTCGCCGTCGTTGTCCTGTAAATCAAGTTCCGCGTGAGCTTCGAGAATTGCGCTAACAACTTCAGCATTGTTGAACTCCGAAGCAATAATTAAGGCCGTTTTGCCGTCATCATTTCTCGCGTTAATGTCCGTAGTCCTCTGTAATAATTCCCTTATAGTTTCAACCGGTTGTTTTTTCGCGGCAATCATCAGAGCGTTATTGCCCTTGCTGTTCGTGATATTGCAGTCGGAATTGGCCTCAATCAAAAAGTTCACGGTCTCTTCACTGTTGCTTAAACATGCCGTCATTAAAGCGTTGTTGCCTGTTTTGTCGACGGGATTAACATCTGCTCCAGCGTTGAAAATTTCCCTGACAATATCGAAGTCGTTATAACGTGCCGCCGCTATCAATGCCGTATAGCCTTTGTCGTTGGCAATATCAATTTGAGGCTTATGCTCCAGAATTACGTTGACTGTCTCAGGGTTAAGCGCTGCTGCCAAAGTTAAAGCCGTATCTCCGTCCTTGTTGTGAGCGTTAATATCAATTTCCAGTCCAAGAAGAATTTCTGCGGCTTCAGCACTGTTCTTCTCTGCGGCAATCATCAACGTAGTATTATTATTCTTATCTTTAGCGTCAAGATTAGCCCCGTTAGTGATAGCTTCTGTGATTTCTTCGGGAGTTCCTGAAGCGCATAACTCCAAAAATTCTTCATCGGTCGGCGGAATTATGAGCATTCTGATTACTTCCGAGCCTTCAAGTCTGGGATTACTCACGGCGTAATCATGTGCAGATTTATTTTTCCCGTTGGTCATCGAGATATCAGCGTCATGTTCAAGCAAAGTTTTCACGACTTCAGGAGTATTTGACATTGACGCGAGGATTAAAGCTGTGTTGCCCGCATAATTCACGGAATTAACTTTTGCTCCGGCTTCAACGAGAATATTTATTGCTTCGGGATTGGGATTATGCAGAGCCGCCATCATTAGGGCTGTCATCCCTGATTTATTCTTAGCATTTACATCTTCGACGGCTGATAATTTTTCGCGAATTTCTTCGGGTGAAGCATTTGCACAGAACCTGGCAAATTTAATTTCCTGAGGAGCGTCCTTAATCGACAAAATCATATACGGATAACGCGACGGATTGAACCATTTTACGCGCGCTTTAATCTCCTCATGAACATTAGGCTTTTTATCGCCGTATTCGTTCTCAGGAATTCTTGCTTCGGTCGTCTCATAAGTTCCGCAGATCTCAACAGTCGCTCCGATATCCTTCTCAACTCTCGTAACTTTAACTTTCAAGTCCTGCCCAATTTTATATTTCTCGTAACGTCTTGCAGCATTAATCCAAGGATTTGTATAAACTTCCTTCAAGCTGAGATTAATTTTTTCGCCGTCAATCCCCGTAATCTTGAAGATTTTTCGTTTGCCGATTTCTGCGCTGTCAAGTTCCTCGCCCTCAACAATCCCTTGAAATCTTCCAGTCTTAACATCAATATTATTCTCGTTGACGCTAATAATTTTTCCCTTGATGAAATCTCCCGGCGACATTACGAACTTGAACATCCATTCACATAACGGCAGAGCTTGAGCGATTAAGTCCCGGCCTTCTTCTTCGGAGTTATAGCGGCTGTGAACTGCGTCATTGCGGGCCATCCTGATATTGTGAAGAATGTCCCGGATTTCTTTGTCGATTATTCCCTCGCGATAAAGAATATTAATTTTGTCGGACTGGTCATTATCATGAGGATTAAGATTTATTGCTTTAGCGTTGAGAAGGAAATTCACGACAGCTTCACCGATATCACCCAGACAAATTAGAGAATAGCGAGTGTTAGGCGATAAATTTTCCTCAGCTTCACGGCCGTATAAAGCTAAATCAGCGAGCGGAGGAATTGGCGAATTTTCCGGGAATAAGTCAGCCAAAAAGCTAAATTTACTCTCGAGAGCGTCAGACACAAACCATCTGCATAACTCTTCAGCCGTCAGCATTAATCTTGAGCATGCCATTTCAGAATTATATTCAGAGTTTGCGGCTTCTTCTTCGATTTCGAGTAAAGCGTTAATCTTCCTGTAAATATTTTCGTCAATAATCCCAAGTCGTAACAATTCGTCAGCATCATCGTCGGGGATATTATTATGCTGACATAAAATTTTCGTGATAGTCTCAGCAATTCTCCCAAGATTTAACAGGCAAATATTATTATCGATGTTCAAGCTCTCTTCAGCTTTTCGGGCGTAATCTGCAAGTTTGGGAAAATCCTCTTCAAGAAATTCAAACCTGTTCTGCATGATTAATAATTCTCCATTAAGAAATTTTTTTACGAACGCTTAAATTTTAATGCATGACTGAAATTTTGACATTAGCCGTTATATTGTGCTTGGCTTGAGGCTGTCAGGTTGGGAATTGTGATATTAAGGATGTCAAAGATTAAGTTGTGCTATGTTATGTTGATGACGAGAGCAGAAGGCCGGATATTTGGTGAGGTCAAAATGCTGCTGACAAGGACAAAGGGGATTAATGAAAACGTTGGGTGAGATAGACGTGAAGATTTTTGTCGGGGAAATATAACACGTTCTATTTTCGTGATGATATATTTTATGTGCAAATGATTTATTAATGATAGATTTGATAAGCAAAGTATAATGTTAAAATTCACACAATTTCAAAGGGGGATAAAAGATTAATGAAACGATTGATGCAAGGGAATACGGCGGCTGCACGAGGATTATATGAAGCAGGCTGTTGCGTTGCGTCAAGTTATCCAGGAACTCCGAGCACTGAGATTACGGAAGAAGCTGCGAAGTTCGACGAGATTTACTGCGAGTGGGCACCGAACGAAAAAGTTGCTATGGAAGTCGCGTTCGGAGCGAGCTTAGCGGGAAAAAGAAGTTTTTGCGGAATGAAGCATGTCGGCTTAAACGTTGCGGCGGATCCATTATTCACGGTCTCTTACACTGGGATTAACGCGGGAATGATAATTTGTGTCGCTGATGATGCCGGAATGCACTCAAGCCAGAACGAACAGGACTCACGACATTACGCGAGGGCCGCGAAACTTCCGATGTTGGAGCCGTCGGATTCACAGGAAGCGTTAGAATTTTTCAAGCGGGCTTATGAGCTGTCAGAAAATTTTGATAGTCCCGTAATCCTGAAGATGTGTACTCGTGTTGCTCATTCTCAGTCACTTGTTGAAGTCAATGAACGCGTTGAAGCTCCTGAACGAGAATACGAGAAGAATATAGCTAAATACGTAATGATGCCCGGAAATGCGATTAGACGACATCCGTTCGTTGAAGAGAGAATGAAGAAGTTACAGGCTCTAGCAGAAGAGATTGACATTAACCGGATTGACGAGGGAAAAGATAACTCAATTGGGATAATTACGTCGTCAACGAGCTATCAATACGTGAAAGAAGCCTGTGGAGATTTATATCCTGTCTTGAAACTCGGAATGATTTGGCCGTTACCTGATAATAAGCTGAAGAGTTTTGCGTCAAGTGTTAAGCGTTTAATCATCGTTGAGGAACTTGACGGCTTCATTGAAAATTATTGCAAGTCAATCGGGATTGAATGCGAGGGCAAAAATTTATTCGGTTGTCTCGGGGAATTAAGCCAGAATATTATTGCTGACAAACTCGGGATTGTGAAATTGGCCGGAAAAAAACTCGATGACGTGAAAATCCCTCCTCGTCCTCCTGTAATGTGCGCTGGTTGTCCTCACAGGGGAATGTTCTTCACGTTGAACAAGCTCAAGTGTACGGTTCTGGGCGATATTGGCTGTTACACACTCGGAGCAGTCGCGCCACTCTCAGCAATGGACATGACATTATGCATGGGAGCTTCGATAAGTGCAACTCACGGTTTCAACAAGGCCAATCCTGACGCTAATAAAAAAGTTGTAGCAGTAATCGGCGATTCCACGTTTATGCACTCAGGAATGACGGGATTAGCGAACATTGCGTACAATCAGAGTAATTCAGTCGTGATAATCCTTGACAACTCAATCACAGGAATGACCGGACATCAGCAAAATCCGACGACCGGCTATAACATTAAAGGAGATCCAGCGGGAAAAATTAACCTTGAGAATTTATGCCGAGCGATGGGATTTAATCGTGTTCGAGTTGTTGACCCGTATAATCTCGCTGAATGTGAACAGGCCGTGAAAGAAGAGCTTGAAGCCGGAGAACCTTCCGTGATAATCTCGCGCCGTCCTTGTGCGTTGTTGAAATACGTAAAGCATAAGCTGCCTCTGAAAGTTGACGTGAAAGAATGCGTAGGCTGTAAGTCATGCATGAAAATCGGTTGTCCTGCGCTGTCGATTAAAGACGGGAAAGCTCACGTTGACGAAACTTTATGCGTCGGTTGCGGAGTTTGTAAGCAATTATGCAAGTTCGGAGCATTTCAGGAGGGCGAATAAATCATGAAGACGAGAAATATTATGATTGTCGGAGTTGGCGGACAAGGAAGCGTTTTAGCGAGCAAATTACTGGGGCATTTACTGACGACGCAGAATTACGACGTAAAAGTCTCAGAAGTTCACGGAATGAGCCAGCGAGGAGGAAGCGTTGTAACTTACGTTCGATATGGCGACAAAGTTTATTCACCGGTAATCGACAAGGGAGAAGCTGACTTCATCGTCTCGTTTGAACTCTTAGAGGCTGCACGATGGCTTGAGTATCTTGCTCCCGACGGTCAAATCGTAACGTCAACACAACAGCTTGACCCTATGCCGGTATTGACGGGCGTAATGTCATATCCTGAAAATTTACTCGCGAAAATTCAAGCGTCAGGCGTAAAAGTTGATGCTCTGGACTGCGTGAAATTGGCCGAACAAGCAGGAAGTACGAAGGCCGTAAATCTGGTTTTACTTGGACGGTTAAGTCATTATTTCGACGACGTAAAACTCGAAACTTGGCATGAAGCAATAAATTCTTGTGTGCCCCCGAAATTCTTAGAGTTAAACATGAAAGCGTTTGATTTAGGTCGTAACGCCTGAGAAATAAATTGTAAAGAAGGAATAATTTTTTATGGAAAGATATTATCAGCCGGAAATTGAGACAATGCCCCATGACAAAATTGAGGAGCTTCAAAACGAAAAGTTCATGAGGCAAATTCGTCACGTCTGGGAAGATGTGCCGTATTACCGCAAAAAAATGCAGGAGAAGGGATTAACTCTCGATGATATTAAATCGAAGGATGATTTGTACAAGCTCCCGTTTTTGTCGAAGGCAGATTTACGCGAGGCATATCCTTACGGCCTGATGGGTAAACCGTTGAAAGATTGCGTGAGAATACAATCAACTTCAGGAACGACGGGACAAAGGGTTGTAGCATTTTACACTCAGAATGACTTGCATATCTGGGAAACAATGTGTGCTCGTGCGATTGTAGCGGCTGGAGGAAGCAATGAGGACGTTGTGCAGGTTTCATACGGTTATGGATTATTCACGGGCGGTCCTGGTCTCAACGGCGGAAGTCATTTGCTTGGTTCATTGACGATCCCGACATCTTCAGGCAACACTGACAGGCAAATTATGTTCATTAAAGATTTATCGGCGACGATATTATGCTGTACACCGAGTTACGCGGCTTTTATCGGCGAAAGAATGAAGGAAATGGGAATGAAGCCTGATGATATTCCGTTGAAGGCCGGAATTTTCGGAGCTGAAGCGTGGAGTGAAGAGATGCGTCATGATATTGAAGCTACGATGGGAATTAAAGCCTATGACATTTACGGATTGACTGAACTTTGCGGGCCCGGAGTTTCGTTTGAGTGTTCGGATCAAAAGGGAATGCATATCAACGAGGATTATTTTATTGCGGAGATTATTGACCCTAAGACTGGTGAAGTTTTACCTGAGGGAAGTTTAGGCGAACTCGTTTTCACGACGCTTGATAAGGAGGCTTTCCCGTTAATTCGTTACAGGACACGAGACATTACGAGCTTAAATCATGAACACTGCCCATGCGGAAGAACTCATGTTCGCATGACGAAACTTAAGGGCAGAACTGATGACATGCTTATTATTCGCGGCGTTAACGTGTTCCCGAGCCAGATTGAGACGGTCTTACTCAATCAGGGTTATCCGGCCAATTACCAGATTATTGTTGACAGAGTTAATAACACTGATACACTCGACGTTAGAGTTGAGATGACTCCGGAAATGTTCACGGATAATCTCGGCGTTGTAAATCAGCGTCAGGCAAAACTCGTTGAAGGCTTACGCTCAATGTTGGGATTGACGGCGAAAGTTACGCTTGTTGCTCCGAAGACGATTGTCAGGAGCGAGGGTAAAGCAGTAAGAGTTATCGACAACAGGAAAATTTAAGAGGGAGTGTGAGAGATTATGAGTGTTAAGCAAATTTCTGTATTTCTGGAAAATCGTCCTGGCTGTCTTCATGAGATGACGAAGGCACTTGCTGATGCTAAAATCGATTTACGCGGTTTGTCATTGGCCGAGACCAGCGACTTTGGAATTGTGAGATTAATCGTTGATGATATTCTTGCGACTGCAAACGTCTTGAGAGAGGCGGGTTTTGTTGCGAGCTTGACTGATGTATTAGCCGTTGAAGTTCCGAATGTTCCGGGCGGCTTGAACAATGTGCTTGAAATTCTTGACAGTGTAGGAATAAACATAGAATACATGTACGCAATTCTCGGCAACAAGAAATCTGATACGGCATATATGATCTTCAGAGTGAATGATAATTCTAAGGCTGGAGCGGCTTTGAAGGCTGAAGGCGTGAAGATTATGGAGCCTGAGGAGTTATCGGCATTATAATAAGCGCAAATAATCTGAGGCTGTCGCTTTTACAACGGCGGCCTTTTTTGTTAAGAGGGGGGAAAATTTATGAACGTCAAGCAAATCTCAATTCGTATTGAGAATAGGCCGGGAACAATTCTTAATATTGTCGAGGCTCTTGCAGAAAATGATATGCATATCAGAGCTTTAACCTGTTCAGCTTCAAATGAGATCGGAATATTAAGGCTTCTTGTCGATAATGTTTTGTGGGCAGCCTCACTCCTAAAAAATTTGGGTTATGATGCTATGCTCAAAGATGTTGTGTTAATAAACGTCTCAGGAGTAACGGGAGGTTTCAGCCGAGTTCTTGAGGTCATGAAGGATTATGATATAAATGTTACGTATACATATTCCATAATGAGCAGGAAAAATCAAGGCATGCATGAAACATTTATGATATTTGAGGTTGATGATTATGCAAAGACTGCTTCCGTGATGGCACAAAAGAATATTAAAATTTTAAATCAGCAGGAGCTTGCGGATTTGTGAGCTGGGAAAATGTCTCCCGCTGAAGTTTTAACGGGAGGATTGCCATATATTCGTTAATTTGGGAAGGATTTTACTTGCAAACTCGTCAATATCAAAAATTAATACTTTCTTCACAAATGAACCTTCAACCTTATCAAGCTCAAATTTAGGACAATCGACTTTCGATTTATTAGCGCGGGCAATTGCAACTTTGTCTAACGAGTTAAAATCAGTACGTGAAGAGTTATACACGAGCACGAAGATTAAATTATTTCTGGTATTCTTCAAAGTTTTATGGCACATATCACATAGTATTAACAGGCTGTCCCGTATTTTCAAGTTTATTTTCGCGGCTTCAGTTTTGCAATTTCCGTTCTTAAACTCAATCATATAGAATAAATTATCTTTTCCTCTCGCAAATGCATCTACTGAGTGAGCTTTTTCTTCTGATAATCCCAATTTATTCATGTAATCCGTCTTGACATCATCAAAATTAGTTACTAGAAGCTGTGAATCTGTCATATATTCATCATGTGCATCATCATATGATGTCGCTTTCAATGTGCTTATCTTTCCCAGATTGAAGAAGTCCATGCTTTTAATTCTCCATCTGCTTATACAGCGACAAAAACGGAGCAGAAATCGAAGCGTATAATTTCTCTTTGTCATCAGTTATCTCATTCATAACAGCATAAGGGAAATCTTCAGGATCTTTTGCCTCCTCAAGTTCAGCAAGATAATAATTGCAAGCGTCTTCAATCTTGTATTTCTGCGAGAAGTAATCAATTGCGCTAAGAAAATCCATGCTGTGAGTTGTTAAAACGATATTTAACTTGTAAATTTTTTGAAGCAGCACGATAATTTCAGCGAACTTTATCTGCCATTCAGGATGTAAATGAACTTCAGGCTCATCAACAATCATTATGCCGTTTTCCTCAAGCATTCCGTCCAGCAGTAATTTCTTCAGAATAACGAAAGTTTTTATTCCTGTTGAGACGCTTTGAAGGCTTAAACTTTCACGAAGCCCTGAATGTTTATACATAAATTCTCCGTTCTCAAGGATTAAATTACCGTCTGAAACTGAGTTTATCGCTTTGATTATCTCCTCAAGTTTATTGGCCGCAATTACTTCTTCTGAGGCTGTGCTGTTTCTGGTCTTCATCATGAGGGTGAGTATTTTACTGCGATGATCTGAATTTTTCGGGTTAACGTATATATAAAAATTTTCGTTGATGTCATCTAATATGAACGGGTTATCTATGTATATTAAGTTTTTGTTCAGGCTGAAGTATTTTTCAAGCACAAGCCTTCTATGACTGCTCCCAATAGAATAAAATTTTATGCTTTCTCCCTTTATGATTAATTCTACAACGGCTCTTTGTCGCGTGTGATTTACATTCCCAAGTTTTGAACCGAACTCGGCAGCAATACAACGCATCAAGAAATTCCTAGCTATATCATCATTGCTTGTGTTCCGGATAAGATTAATTCTGTCAATATCTATATTAATTTTTTCGCCTGCAAATATTTTTCTCAGCCTATCAAGTATCTCTTTCTCCGTAATATTTTTATCAATAATATCTTCAGCAAGTTGTTCGATTAATGACGCTGTATAACCTGCATGTTTATAGTTTAATGAGAAGAACTCAATATGATTGATTACAGCCTCTAATTTATCGTTACGAATATTTTTTCTGAGATCATGGAAAGCCTCATAAATGCAGTAAAGAATTTTCCCGATTGTGCTTTTCCCTGTATTATTATTTCCGCAAATTACAGTTAGACCGTTAATTTTCACCTCAGCTTGTTTAAGGCGGCCTGTATTTTTCAGTTTCATGAGCATTTGATAATATCAGAACCTTTCGTGCAAAAATTTCCAGGTGCAATTATAATCGAAATCCCCCGTAACTCCGAAAAGCTGCGGGGGAAATTTTTTATTTGCTTAATCCTAAGAGTTTAGCTGAGTTCTCATACAGGATTAAATCCTTCTCACGTTCACTTAACGCCGAAAGCTCACAGAATTTCTTGACATACTCACTCTGAGAGGCCCAAGGCGAATCCGTACCGAATAAAACTCTTTCAGCTCCGAAACTTTTTATCACACTCACAAACTCTTCATCGTTGAGCATTACACACTCTTTATGACTTGAATAATACCCGTCTCCGTTCGGAACAAACTCACCATGAGAAAACGCCGTATCAATGTAAATATTATCTCGTCCCGCAAAAATCTCTTGAGCCTCCTGCCAGCATCGCCAGCCTCCCATATGAGCAAGAATAATTCTCACGTTCCCCGCAGATTTTAACGCCCGCAAAATTCTCTTTGGATGAGCAAAGTCATTATCAGGGAAGCCAATATCAAACCCGGCATGAAGCATAACGATTAAGCCAAGTTCGCCAGCACAAGCCAAAATTCTCACGAAGCGTTCATCGTCGATATTAACGCCCTGATAAACCGGATGAATTTTCACGCCTTTAACGCCAGCGTCAGAAATTCTTGCAAGCTCACAAGCATAATCTTCAAAGTCCGGATGAATTGCTCCGAACGAGATTATATTTGCATGTTGAGTGTTAAGCCTGATTGCTCCGTCATTAATGTGTGAAACTTGTTCAGGCTTCGTCGCAACCGGCTGAAGAACTGAGAACATAATTCCCGCGTCTTTCATCGAGTTCATAAGTTCGTAATTCGTTCCGTCCGAGAATGGCCGAGTATGACTTGTAGCACTGAGCTTCTCAATCGCTGAACGTGCAATCTTCGCTGGGAATGTGTGAGTGTGAATGTCAATAATTTTTCTCACTCAACATCTCCAAGTGCCTTAGACTGTCTGACTGTTACGGTCTTCGTGTAGCATGAGAAAGCGTCCTCAAGGAATTTCTTATCAGGTTTCGGAGTTATTATGCTGACGACCGGGACGATTACGAACCCTGCGAGCATGCAGAAAGCTCCGGCATTAATCGGAGAACGAAGCAATTCGGGAAATTCCGGCCTGATGAAAATATTCGCGACCATTACGACGCTTGAGAATATGAAATTTACCCAGCATGATAATTTCGTTACGCCCTTCCAGTAGAGACTATACATGAACGGTGCTAAAAACGCTCCGGCCAATGCTCCCCATGATACTCCCATTAATTGCGCAATAAACGTAACGTTTGATTTATATTGAATTAGCGCGAGGATTACGGAGATTGCTATAAATATAACGATTAAGATTTTCATGATTGATAACTGCTTCTTCTCGTCCATATCTTTAATAATATGCCCCTTCAGCAAGTCAAGTGTCAGTGTTGAGCTTGAAGCAAGAACAAGTGAAGAGAGTGTTGACATTGAGGCTGATAGAACGAGAATTACGACGACACCGATTAACAAATCAGGCAAATTTGATAGCATAACGGGGATTACGGAGTCATAGCCTTCAACAGGAATTCCAGCACCTGCCGGGTCTAATTGCGACGTGAATAATCTTCCGAAACCTCCCAAGAAGTAACAGCCTCCAGATACAACAAGCGCAAATAATGTTGATATCACTGTACCTTTCGTAATGTCGCTTTCGTTCTTAATCGCGTAAAACTTCTGCACCATTTGAGGAAGTCCCCAAGTTCCTAAACTCGTTAAGATTACGACACCGAGAAGATTAACCGGATCAGGCCCAAAGAATGAAGCAAACACTCCCGGAGATTTTGCAAGAGGAGTTGCAGCGTGAGGATCAGAAATTTCCGCAATTCCGGCCAATGCTGAGAATAATCCCCCTTTGCTCTCAAGAACTGCGATAATTACCGCGACAATTCCGATTAACATTATTATTCCCTGTATGAAATCATTAATCGCCGTCGCCATATATCCGCCAGCGACAACGTAAATTCCCGTCAATACAGCCATGAATATAACACAGACCGAGTAATCCACGCTGAAAGCCATTCCGAAAAGTCTGCTTAAGCCGTTATAGAGTGAAGCCGTGTAAGGAATTAAGAATATGAAGCATATCAACGAGGCCGCAATTTTGAGAGCATCACTGTTAAATCTTTTTCCGAAGAAGTCGGGCATTGTTGCACTGGATAAATATTGGCTCATAATTCGCGTACGTCTTCCAAGAACTGCCCAAGCCATTAACGAGCCGATAAAAGCATTGCCAAGTCCTGCCCAAGTTGCCGCGATACCGTAACGCCATCCGAATTGGCCCGCATATCCAACGAATACGACAGCCGAGAAATAACTTGTTCCGTAAGCAAACGCCGTGAGCCAGGGCCCAACTGAACGACCGCCGAGAACGAAACCGTTAACGTCCGTCGAATGTTTACGACAGTATAAACCGATTGCAAGCATTAAGCCGAAAAATATTACAACCAACAAAATTTTGATGAGCATATTTTTATCTCACTTCCGTAAAAATTTCGCGAAAGAATTTAACCCTTTATACTCTCAAAATCAACAATCATAAATGTACAAATCCTATAAAATAAGCAAAAAGTTTCTTGACGGCCGAAAAATAAAATTATATTCTTTACTCGCATCCCACATTTTTTACCAGCCTAAAATTTATTAACAGGAGGCAATTCATGATGAAAAAGCTGCTTAGTATTATTATGGTTTTATTACTTGCGTCCTCAGCTTTTGCTTACACGCCCGGAACTTACACGGCAACTGCAAAAGGTAACAATGCGGACGTTCCTATTCAGGTTCAGGTTATCTTTGACGAGAACAAGATAATCAAGATTGACGTAATCGCTCACGAGGAAACTCCAGGACTTGGCGATAAGGCATTCGAGAAGATGATCCCCGCGATAATCTCAGCTCAGAACACAGAAGTTGACGGAATGACCGGCGCGACGATGTCGTCAAACGCGTTAAGAGAGGCTGTGAACGACTGCATAGCTCAAGCGTCAGGAAAAGTTTCTGAAGTCGTCAGCACGTTCAAACCCGGCGAATATTCAGCGACAGTAACAGGACATAACGGCCCAATGACGGTAAAAATGACGTGCGACGAGAACAAAATTTTATCGCTTGAGACTGAGAACGTTGAATCTCCGGGAATTGGAACGGAAGCAATTAGAATACTTACCGGTGAAATTCTCGACAATCAATCTTTAGCCTGTGATGCCGTCAGTGGTGCGACTGTTACGAGCGGCGCGTTTTTATCGGCAGTCCGTGAATGCGTCAAACAGTCCGGAATAACTCTTTCAGTTCTTGAAGCCCGTGAAATTTTTTACCCGGCTAAACTCGATAAAGTCCTCGAATATGAAGCTGACGTTATCATAGTCGGAGCTGGCGGAGCTGGATTTGCGGCGGCAACTGAAGCACTCGAGAACGGAGCGAGCGTAATTATCCTTGAGAAAAACGAGATGATCGGCGGCAACACTGCACGAGCCGGAGGAACTCTGAATGCTCCTGACCCGGAAAGACAGAGCAAGATGAACCCTCCTGTTGAGGACAGCGTAGAACTCTTCATTAAGAATACTCTTGAGGCCGGCGACAACAAAGCTGACCCCGAACTCGTGAAAGTTTTGTGCAGTAATGCTCTTGAAGCTCGCCACTGGTTAAGCGAACACGGCACAAAATGGACTGAAATGGTTTATCAGACAATCGGCGGAATGTGGCCTCGAAGCCTTGATGAGGTTGACAAAATTGCGTTCAACGGTTTTATTGTCCCGTTAGCTAAGAAAGTTGCTGAACTCGGCGGAAAAGTTATTCTGAACTGCAAGGCTGACAGCTTAATTCCCAATGAAGCAGGAAAAGTTACGGGAGTAAAAGCGTTTGACGTTAAGAACGGGCAAGAGTTCAAGTTCACAGCTAAGAAGGCCGTAATCCTTGCAACAGGAGGCTATGCGGCGAGCAAAGAAATGGTTATGAAGTATAACTCTTTGAGCGGACTTCCGACATCGAATGCTCCGACTTCAACAGGCGACGGAATTAATTTAGGCTTAGGGGTTGGTGCGGCTCTCGAAGGAATGGAATACATTCAAATTCATCCACATGGAAACCCTGTAACCGGAGGACTTCAGAGCCATTTTGCGGGATTACTAAAGAACGCAATTTATGTAAACCGTGAGGGAAAACGTTTTGTTGAAGAAACCGGACGACGTGATGTAATCTCTAATGCGACGATTAGACAGACGGATCAGGTTATGTTCTCGATATTCGACAGTGAAGGCGGCTTTTACGCTGGAGTGAAGAAACCTGCTGACCTCGACAACTTGAAGGCTAAAGGCTGGGTTTATGAGGCTGATACGCTCGAAGACTTAGCAAAACAGGTTGGAATTGATCCGGAAGGCTTGAAAGCGACCGTAGCAAGATACAATGAGCTTGTTGCGTCTGGAAAAGATACGGACTTCGAAAAAGATGAGGTTGAGCTCCCAATCGGCAAGGCTCCATTTTATTGCGTGCCGTTATCCCCGACATTACATCATACAATGGGCGGCCTGAAGATTAACACGAACGCTCAAGTTTTGCGCGATGACGGAAGCGTAATTCCGGGACTTTATGCGGCAGGAGAAGTTACAGGAGGAATTCACGGAAGCAACAGAGTAGGCGGAAATGCTTTGACTGACTGCGTAGTATTCGGAAGAATTGCAGGACGCAATGCCGCTAACGAGAAATAATAATTAAAGCTGAAAAAGTTTAGAATTAGCCTTGTTCATTCATGAGCAGGGCTTTTTATTTTATGAAGTTAACCTCCCCATTTCTGAGGAGGCATGTAATTATTTTCCTTCTGCCGCTCTATCACGCAGCACTCTTCGTAAGATTTTTCCTGTTCCTGACAATGGAAATTCCGTAACGAACTCGACGCTTCGAGGGACTTTGAAGTGAGCAAGTTTCTCTTTCGCGTAACGGATAATATCTCGGTCTGTAGCTTCGGCTCCTTCTTCGAGGATGATATAAGCCTTCGGGATTTGTCCGTTAATCTCATGCGGCATTCCGACAACGACGGCCTGATGGACAGCGGGATGTTCGGCTAAAATTTTCTCGACTTCCTGAGGATAAACGTTAAAGCCTCCTACGATGATAATATCCGTAACTCTGTCTAGAATGAACACGCATTCTTCGCCGTTATGAGTTTCGAGCTTGACGTAATCGCCGGTGTCAAAAAAACCTTCAGCGTCAAATCTCTCTGCCGAAATTTCCGGAGCATGCAAATATCCAGGTGTAACAGACGGACCTTTTACCCATAATACGCCTTCTTTATCAGTTGTCGGTTGACCTTCACGAGTTTTCAGCTTGTATTCGTAGCCAGGAATTACCGGGCCTATGCTTCCTGTGATTTGTGTCTCGCAGTCGTGATTTACGCAAATAACCGGTGAAGTCTCAGTAAGTCCATAACCTTCCATGATGTCGCGGCCTAAAAGTTTTAAGGCCATCTTGTGCAAATTCGGGTTGAGCTTGTCGCCTCCTGTGCAGATTACGCGGATTCTTGCAAGAGTTTCGGGTGCTAACTTTCCTTTTTCGACGGACATTAACAGGAATGACATTATTGCAGGCACGACGAACATAACATCAACTTTTGCTTCGGTGATTGCCCTTATCGTTACGGCCGGAGGAAGGAATGACGGGGCTATTGCGAGTTTTGCACCGATTACCAACGGAAGAATTATCGTAACAGTGTAACCGAACGAGTGAAAATTCGGCAGGACCGTAAGGAACGTATCATCAGGATTTAATGACGGTATCATTGCTGAGACGGCTTCACAGTTGCTGTATAAATTTTCGTGCGTCAACGGTACAGCTTTGGGATTGCCGGTTGTTCCTGATGTTGCGAAGATTATTGCGAGATTATCGGGCTCGATGTCCTGAGTTTTTCCCGTGAATGCCGGTAAACTTACGCTGTCTAAATCACACGAAATGCACGGCCAATCTTCAGCAAGTTCATTAATCTTGTGCTCAGCGATGACTGCAAACGGCTTAATCAGGCTCAATGTCCCCTTCAGTGAGGGAATTCCTGCTTTCTCGTTCAATGGGCAGAAAACTCCTCCTAATTTCCAGACTGCAAGAGACAATGCCGGAATTAACGGGGAATTTCTCAGCATGACGACTAACTTTTGTCCGCGTGAAAATCCTGCGTTGCGTAAAACATTCTCACAGTTGCTGACGAGCGCGAGTAAATCTTTGCAGGTGTAAAATTTTCCGTCCCACCAATAACAATTTTTTTCAGGATTGGCCTGAAGTTTCGGGAGTATGATGCTTTCAAGTCTTGTCATTGTTTATCACGTTCTTTCTGAATGTAAAATTTTATTTCTCACTTTTTCTCGCGTTCCTGTTGACGTAAAACTCTTCGTAAAATTTTTCCTGTTGCTGAGATTGGGAGGCTGTCGACAAATTCAATGCTTCGAGGGACTTTATAGTGTGATAATCTCTCTTTGCAGAATTTCACGAGTCCATTTTCGCTGACTTTTGCACCCTGAGTTTTTATCACGTATGCTTTCGGAACTTCACCGCTGATGTCATTAGGCATTCCGACGACGACAGCTTGAGCTACAGCCGGATGTTCGGACAAAATTGCTTCGACCTCCTGAGGATAAACATTGAAGCCGCCGACAATGATTATGTCAGTTACTCGGTCAAGTATCGTAATGTAGCCGTCCTTGTCAATTTTTACGTAATCGCCCGTGTTAAACCAGCCGTCAATAAATCTCTCACGGTTAATCTCCTCAGCATGATAATATCCCGGTGTTACGGAAGGCCCTTTTGTCCACAAAACTCCTTCGCCTGGAATTGGTAAAATTTCGCCGCTCTCAGAACGTAATTGCAATTCAAATCTCGGTAAAGGCGTTCCGACCGTTCCAAGTTTACGCACTGACGGTTTCGGGTTGACAGCAAGAACCGGTGAACATTCCGTAATTCCGTAACCTTCGATTAATGGAACTCCGAAAGTTTTAGTAACTCTGTCGTCCATCTTGGGATTATATCTATCTCCGCCAGCAATCAATAATTTTATTCCCGTTAAAGTTTTTCCCTGACGTTCAAGCATTGACGCGGCAAATCCTACCATAGTCGGCACAAGAAGCAGAATGTTTAACTTTGTCTCCTCAATAGCTCTCAATGTGTTAGAAGGCGGCATGAAACTTGTAACTAAAACTTGAGTTGCGTCGAGAATAAACGGAAGAACACAGCCGATTGTGAAGCCGAACGCGTGAAAGTTAGGCAAAACGTTCAACAAACTATCTCCAGGCCTCAAATCAGGAACATGCTCAAGACAGGCTTTAACGTTGTCAATAATATTTTCGTGAGTTAACGGAACTGCTTTCGGATCTCCTGTTGTCCCTGAAGTCGAGAAGATTACGGCTAATGTCTTGTCGAAATCATCAGCAGGACGGGTTTCCCCGACGAAAGTCTCGCCGCCGTCAAAATTAAAACGTGCACATATCCAGCCCGATTTTTTCAACGCAGCTTCAAGGTCATCTTTAACGCCCGGAGAAATTATCACAGCAAAAGGCTTCAATAATCCCAGCGTCTTGATTAACGAAATTTCCCCCGTCTTCTCGTTCAACGGACAAAACACGCCGCCAAGTCTCCAAGTCGCAAGCATAATTGCTAACATCATCGGAGAATTAGGCATTAACACGGCCAATCTTTGACCAGCTGTAAAGCCCGAATCCTTCAAACGAAGAGTGCATCTGTCTGCTAAATCCTTGAAGTCCTTGCGAGACATCCAGTGATGATTAAACCAACAGCATTTTTCCTCCGGCGCAGAAGTAAGATACTCATCAATTAACTTATTCAGCATAAAATTACTCCTTTCTATTAATAAACAGCAAAATTATTCCAGCAAGGCCGATTAATGCAGAGTTACAGCCTCCGCCCCCGCTTGAATGTCCTACACCTCCATTTATATTATTACTGCCTGTAACTTCGACATTAAACGTCTCACTCATTCCTTCTCCGCTTGGAATTGGCCGAACAGTAACAGTAATATCGCATGAACCGGCATTATCGCCCGCCATAATTCTTATACTGTCTCCAGAGATTACCTCAGCAGTAGCAATATCAAGCCTCGTAGTCGCAGGAGTGTCAAATTTGTAGTCAACTCCTCCTCTGACATTATCAAGTTCAATTCCGTTTATGCTGAGTTTCACTTCGGGCTTAATGACTTTATAACTTCCTGCATTCATCGCTACATTGTCAATCTTGGAAATTGTCGCTTGTGTCGCCTGTCTTGCTTCGGTGTCGACGTAAACCCTGTAAGCATTGGCCGATTTTCTCGTGTGAGATCCGTTCTCGTCCCATCCATGAACTTCTGCCGTGATTAATGCCTCGCCAACTCCAATAGCTTTAACATGTCCGTAATTGTCAATCGTTAATACTGAAGTATTGCTTGATACCCAGATAATTCCTTCCGGAGGATAATCCTTAATATTCAACGAAGCATCTTCGGGGTAAATATCAATGCTGAAGTTCTCTTCTCCGTTAATCTGAATGTAAGGAACTCCGTAAATTTTAACCGTCTGAACTGCTACAGGAACCGCCTCATAAGCTCCTGCGTCATAAGCCGAGAGTTGAGGCCGTGAATTTCCTGCTTGGTCAATGCTCAAAGTGTAATTCGAGTTCGCTGGCACAAAGTCAATTGCTGGTGAAGTCCTTGCGAGTTTGAAAACTTTTACGTCGTTGACTTCCTCAATGCTCGTCTTGAGTACATTGCTGAAAGTTTCTCCGGTTTTGTCGTCAGTGATAAGATTAATATTCGCTGAACCCATAACGTTATATCTGCTCCGTAAACTGCCGGTTGAAGCCGCATAAATATCTGTGCTGGCTGTGTTGCCAAGAATTATTGACGAGAACAAACTCATTCCGCCCTCGATGAGTGAAACTCCTCCGCCGTCTTGTGCAAGATTTCCGGCGATTGTGCAGTGCTTGAAAGTTGTAGCGTTGACCTCAGAACCTTTTGTTACGCTCACAGCTCCGCCGTAATTATCAGCGCGATTGTCATAAAACGTGCAGTTGTTGAACTCAGCCGAAGCGTCATCATTAGCGATTTCCACAGCTCCGCCGTTTCCTGCAAAAGCCCGGCCTTTCATGAAAGTAATTCTGTTAAAAATTGCCCGCCCCGAAGTAATTCTAAACAATCTCCTGTTATAATCCCCTTCAATCGTTAAGCCGTTACCGTTAATCGTGATATTTTTCTCAATTGTAAGTTCGCGAGTGAGTGTGATTTTTTTTACTGAGCTGGTAATGTTAATGACGTTGTCTCCTCCTTGATTGGCCTGCTGAATGCCCCATGAGAGTGAACCGTTGCCGTCTGAATTATCATTGACGACATTATAAGCAAACGAGGCAGAAGCTAGAATGACGATAAAAAGTAAAGCTGATAAAAACTTTTTGAGCATGAATGAATAAAACCTCCTGAATAAAATTTTGCCTAATATCATACGAGTAAAGAAATATCTTCACAATAAAAAATTGACGCAATAATAGAACGTGTTATATTTTTATGTTGATGATGAAAAAATTTATGAAAAATTTCCCCCCTTTTTACACGCTAATATTACATGATGAATGAAAAATTTACGCGCTATATTTTATTTTATTATTGTTTCAATTGTAGTAGAATACTCAATAGCTTATATATTTTCACAACTTAAAAATTTTCATAAAATCCAAGAGGGAGGGTTTTACTTTTATGGCAAAACGTAACTGGAAAACTATGGACGGAAACGAGGCAGTCGCTCACGTTGCATATGCTTTCTCCGAAATGGCCACAATTTACCCGATTACACCATCATCACCGATGCCCGAGCATATTGACGAATGGGCAGCACATGGACGTAAAAATATTTTCGGGCACACCGTGAAAGTTACGGAAATGCAGAGTGAGGCCGGAGCGGCTGGAGCATGTCACGGAGCTTTATCAGCAGGAGCATTAGCCAGCACTTACACAGCTTCACAGGGCTTGTTATTAATGATCCCGAACATGTACAAGATTGCAGGAGAATTATTACCCGGAGTCTTCCATGTAACGGCAAGAGCTATAGCAATGCATGCGCTTTCAATCTTCGGAGATCACAGCGACGTAATGAGCACAAGAATGACCGGCTTCACGATGATTGCGGGCGGATCAGTTCAGGAAGCTCACGACATGGCGGCAGTAGCACACTTAACGGCGATTAAGTCAAGCGTTCCAGTTTTGAATTTCTTTGACGGCTTCAGAACTTCACATGAAATTCAGAAGGTTGACGCGTTCGATTATGCCGATTTAGCTAAACTCGTTGATTATGACGCAATCGAAGCATTCAGAGACCGTTCAATGAGACCTGAAAAGCCCTACACTAAGGGAACAGCTCAGAACCCTGATATTTTCTTCCAGGCAAAAGAAGCATCACAACCATTCTATGACAAAGTGCCGGATATAGTCGCTAAATACATGGCTGATATTAAGGGAATTTGCGGCCGTGAATATCATCCGTTCAGCTATTACGGAGCTCCTGACGCTGATAGAGTAATCGTCGCGATGGGGTCAGTATGTCAAGCAATCGAGGAGACGGTTGATTATCTCAATGCTCGCGGGCAGAAAGTCGGAGTTGTTGAAGTTCACCTTTACAGACCGTTCTCACCGAAATATTTCTTCAGAGCATTACCGGCAACAGTGAAAGCAATCGCAGTTCTCGACAGAGTTAAAGAGGTTGGAGCACTCGGCGGACCGCTTTATGAAGATGTATGTTCGCTTTTCGTAGGCAACGCAAAAGCCCCGAAGATTGTCGGCGGACGTTACGGGCTTGGCTCAAAGGACACGACACCGAGCGACTTGAAAGTTTGCTTCGATAACTTGAAACTCTTTGAACCGCGCAATGATTTCACGCTTGGAATTATCGACGACGTAAACGACAGCTCATTAATTCCTGACGAGCACATTAACGCGGCCGCAGAAGGAACAGTTTGCTGCAAATTCTGGGGACTCGGCTCAGACGGAACAGTCGGCGCAAATAAGAACTCAATCAAGATTATCGGCGACCACACGGATATGTACGCTCAGGGCTATTTTGACTATGACAGCAAGAAGTCCGGCGGTATCACAATGTCCCACTTAAGATTTGGCAAATCCCCGATTAAGTCAACATACCTCATTGACAACGCTGACTTTATCGCATGCCACAAACAGGAATATGTAAATCAGTACGACTTGTTACAGGGAATGAAAGAGGGCGGAACGTTCCTGCTTAATACCCAGTGGATGACAATGGAAGCTCTCGAGGAACATTTACCGGCAAGCCTTAAGAGAAAACTTGCAAATCTCGGTTGCAAATTCTACATTATTAACGCAGTCGACGAAGCACAGAAAATCGGACTTGGCTCACGTACGAACACGATAATGCAGTCAGCATTCTTCAAACTTGCTAATGTTATTCCGATTGACGACGCAGTGAAATACATGAAGGAAGCAATCGTAAAGTCATACGGCGCGAAGGGCGAGGACATTGTAAAGATGAATTACGCGGCTGTTGACGCTGGACTTGCTGGGCTTGTTGAGATCACGGTTCCTGAAGCATGGAAGACAGCAGAAGATGAAACGCATAAACGCCCCGGACTTCCGAGTGAAATTCCTGGCTTTATCAGCTACCAGGTTGACACGATTAACGGCCAGAAGGGCAACACGTTACCTTCAAGCGCATTTGTTGACGGTTACGAGGACGGACATTTCCCGGCAGGCACAAGCAAATACGAGAAACGCGGAGTTGCTGTTAATGTCCCTGAGTGGAACGGAGCAAAATGTATTCAGTGTAACCAGTGCTCAATGGTATGTCCGCATGCGGCAATTCGTCCGTTCTTACTTGATGAGGCTGAACAGGCGAGCGCACCTGAAGACTTCGGAGCTGTTGACGTTAAGGCCCCGAAACTTAAGGCAGCAGGCTATAAATACAAAATGCAGGTTGATGTTCTTGACTGCTTAGGCTGTGGAAATTGCGCGGATATTTGCCCGGTTAAGGCTCTCGAGATGAAACCGACAGCTTCACAGAGTGCGGAAATTGACAGATGGACATTCGCATTTGAGAACGTTGCTGACAAGAAAGACGCGGGCGACAAGTTCACGGTTCAGGGTTCACAGTTCCAGCGTCCGTTATTCGAGTTCTCCGGAGCTTGTGCGGGATGTGGTGAAACTCCATACGCAAAATTAATCACACAGCTTTTCGGCTCAAGAATGATCGTAGCCAACGCTACAGGTTGTTCATCAATTTGGGGCGGTTCGGCTCCGTCAATGCCTTACACCGTCAACGCAGAAGGACACGGCCCGGCTTGGGGCAACTCACTTTTCGAGGACGCGGCAGAGTACGGAATGGGCATGAAGTTATCGCTCAACGTTATGGTTAATTACCTGACAACAGCGGCTGAAAACTTAATCAAGATGGAGAGCGGAGTTCCGGCAAAAGCGAAAGAGATTTTACAGGGTTGGCTTGATGCTCATCTTGACGGCGAGGCTTCAGTAGCGGCGGCGGCAAAAGTTGAGGATATGCTCGAGAAGATTTTCTGCGGTTGTGAGGAATGCGCGGAAGAGTGTGCGTTAATCAGCGACGAAGCTATGAAAGAGTTTGCAGTTCTTGCGCAGTATCATGATTATCTCGTGAAAAAATCCGTGTGGATATTCGGCGGCGACGGTTGGGGCTATGACATTGGTTACGGTGGACTTGACCACGTACTCGGAAGCGGTGAAGATATAAACGTCCTTGTCCTTGACACCGAAGTTTATTCGAACACTGGCGGCCAGTCATCGAAGTCAACACCGACAGCGGCAATTGCACAGTTCGCGGCTTCAGGCAAGAGAACTCGCAAAAAGGATTTAGGACGTATGGCAATGACTTACGGAACTGTTTATGTTGCTCAGGTTGGAATGGGAGCCGACAAGAACCAGCTTCTCAAAGCTCTCAAAGAAGCCGAAGCTCATAAAGGCCCGTCGTTAATCATCGCTTACGCACCTTGTATCAATCACGGTATTCGTGCAGGAATGGGCAAAACTCAGGAGAGAACGAAACTTGCAGTCGAAAAAGGTTACTGGCATCTCTACAGGTATAATCCTGATGTCGTCGGCAAGAACCCGTTCACGCTTGACAGTAAGGCTCCGAAGTCGTTTGACAATGAGGAAGAGTTCCTGAAGAATTACAAGGAGTTCTTACTCGGTGAAGTCAGATATTCATCGTTAAAGCGCGGCTTCCCGGCGATTGCTGATGAACTGTTTGACAGGAACGCGGCTGAAGCAAGAGAACGTTACGAGACATATAAAACTCTCGCTGAGATTGGAGCACAACCAGTAGCGGCGAAGTAGTTTACACGAAACTATAAATCATTGGCCGGGTGTGAAAATTCATGCTCGGCTTTTTTCGTTTAGGAACTCTGTACTTAATGATATAATTTTCATACTTAATTAAAACTTTTTACCCTATTTCATCGTACTTTTCTCAATTTTAGGGACAATAAAAAGGAGAATTACAATCATGAAAACTTTCAAGCGCAAGGGGTTTACATTGGTTGAACTGTTAATCGTTATCGTCGTAATCGGAGTTTTATCGGCAATGATGATGCTTGCAAGTAATGAGGCTGTTACTTCAGCTAAGGCCTTAAGAATAATTAATGATTTGAGCTTGATTAAGCGGGCTGTTAATGCCTGGTATCTCGATAATCATCAGAGACTTGCAATTACTACGGCTAATAACGGATATTTTATCGACGCTAAGAGAAGGACAGACGGAAAATATGAAGGCGGAACAAGATTACATGACTATTTGAACAATCATCCTGAAGAGATCGCAAAATACTTCAGCACAAACAATGTCGGTATCAACATGAGCAAAGGAAATTGGACACATGCAAGCCGAGACCAGTATTACGCGACGACAGGGAATTACGGCATTTATTTCGGCTACAGCAACACAATCTGCTACGTCTTATACAAGATTTCGGATCATAACGACGACATCGAAGCCAGACTTAAAGCGAAGCTCAAAGCACGAGCGGAGTCGGCCGGACTTTTGGTGTATGATTATCTCGCCGGAAATGTGAAGCATAAATATTACGACGGGAAAAGTGCAAATGTTTTCATGGAAGCATTCAAGCTCAACTAATAATTTTATTTCTGACGTTAAGGGAACTCCATAAAAAGCGGAGTTCTATTTTTTTGTGCTGTATAATGTGCATTATCCCGTTTCTTTAAGGAGGAAGATTAATGCAGTTCAGACGCTTCGGAAATAAATATTTTCTCAGGATTGACAGGGGCGAAGAGATTTTAGCGACGCTCAAGAAATTTTGTGAACGTGAAAAAATTACGCTTGCTGAGGTCAAAGCACTTGGGGCAGTTGATGACTTCAACGTCGGCTTATTCGATGTCAAGGAGAAAAAATATCACAAAAATCACTTTACTTTCCCAGCTGAAATTGTAAGTTTATGGGGAACAGTCACGACTAAAGACGGGGAATTTTACGCACATATTCACTTAAGCGCCGGAGATGAAAAAGGTAACGTCTTCGGAGGACATCTCAACAGTGCAAGGGTCAGCGCAACTTGTGAGATGGTTGTTGATGAAATTCCTGACGGTGCAATCGAACGCAAATTTAACGAAGAGGTCGGCTTAAACCTTTTCGAGTTCGTCAACTAAGAAACTTTTTATGCTGGGGCGTAATCAAGACAGATTAACCGGCCTTCTGACTCGTGAGGGATTTATTGAGTTTTCGAGAAAATTCACGGGACAAGACGGCCAAGCTGTTATCTGGTTCAATCTCGACAACTTCAAGATGTTCAATAAGCGTTTTGGATTTACTCGGGGCGATGAAATTTTGAAGGAGATTGCGTTAATTCTTGATGGTATTTTTCCTCGTGATGAGAACTTACTCGCCAGATTTTCGGATGATAATTTTGTGGTATTAACTAACTGGATTTCAGCTGAGATTAATATTGACACTGTGCAGGAATATTTATACTCGCTTCATGAGGATGTAACGTTGAGATTACGCGCGGGAATATATTTTCCGTCTGATGATGAAGATATACGTTCAGCGTTTGACCGTGCAAAATTGGCCTGTGACAGCATCCGGAAAAATCATTCAGTGAGTTCATGCATGTTTCATAACGGGATGAGCAAGGAATTATCGCTTCAGCAGCATATTCTTGACAATTTAGATTACGCCTTCAAGAATGAGTTAATCACTGTGCTATATCAGCCTATTGTCAGGCTCTCAACTGGGAAAGTCTGTGAGGCCGAAGCATTAACGCGATGGAATGACCCTGAACTCGGCTTAATTTCTCCGGCTGAGTTTATTCCGACGCTTGAGCAATACCGGGAAATTCACAAGCTCGATATTTTTGCGATGAAGAAAGTCTGCCATGATTACAAAACTCGCAATGACAACGGGCTTAAACTTTTGCCGACTTCCGTAAATCTTTCACGTCTGGATTTTGAGCTTTGCGACATTATACAGGAGATTGAGTTAGCTGTAACGTTGAATAATATTCCTCGTGAGATGCTGAGAATTGAGATAACAGAAAGCATTAACGAGGAAGATATGACCGTGTTAAATCTTGGGATTGAGAAATTGCGCACAATGGGCTATCAAGTTTGGATGGACGATTTTGGCTCCGGTTATTCTTCGTTGAACGTGCTGAAGGATTATAACTTTGACACGATAAAATTCGACATGAAATTTCTGCGGGGCTTCGACGTGAATAAATCCAAGAAGGCAAAATACATTATCAGCTCCAATCTCGAAATGGCGCGTTTAATGGGAATGCAGGCTCTTGCTGAAGGTGTCGAGACGGAAGAGCAACTAAGATATTTGCGTTCAATTGGCTTTGACAAGGTGCAGGGATATTATTTTGGGAAGCCCATGAAACTTGATGAGATTTTCGCGTTGAATATCGGCGTTGAAGAAGTTCATTCGTCATAGCCCGACCGAGTTAATCTTAATCTTACCAGCTCAGGAATGAATAAAGCGTTTGAGAGGATTATTGCGCTTCCGTTTGGAGCAGTTCCACGTGAGCGTAAATTATTGTCGAACTCGAAAATTGCGTCAATTCCTTCTGTTGTGAGCATTCCGCCGAGCTTGATTATCTCTTTTGCTTCAGCTTGAACGTTCAGGAGTTCCGTAATTCCTTTTCGTGTCGCAATTCCTGTGTCTTGATTTTCGGCCATAATATTAATCAGAGTGTGAGTGCATTTTTCCCGAAAAGTCAGGTGTGAATGAGTTGCGTTCAGAGTTCGTAAAGTTTCGAGAGCCTTTAACGTTTCCTTGAAGCCGTGTTCAGCTTCTCCCCTTATGCCTTCGAGAGCGTAAGACAGCCAGGCTTTTTCTCCGGGAGTAAACATTGTGCGGTTTGAGTCTTCGAGCGTCCATAATTCCCTTTCAGTTATTCCACGAACGAATGACGATGCAGTTAACGTAATCGCGGCGGGCGTTAAAATTCTCTTTTGCTTGATTAATCTTCCAGCTGCCGCACTCATAAGTCCCAAGCAAAACACAAAACCCTTCATTTTGAGCCTGCCTCTTGTCGCCGTAAGAACATCATGAAGGCCAATTTTCGCCGTGCCCTTAAGGATATTGAACGCGTCTTCCGGTTTAATATTCTCCGTGTCAATTCCAACGGAAGCACAGTTCACAAAACATTGGAATAATGACATTGCGCCGTCGATTAAAACGGGAAAATCTGTGCCGTCAAGTGCGCTGTTGTCAATCGGAGTGATTAATCCCGGCTTTGGATAAACTGAGGCTGTGTTGATTATGGCTTTCACTGCGAGTTTAGCAATGTTGAATATGAATATTTCTCCCAAAGTTTTACGTTCCTCTATGAATTAACATGATGTATATTTTACACTGTTTCAAGCAAAAAATTTTTCGCTATCACATATTTTATTGATTGCCGTATCGTAATTTATTGATAGAATTTACTTACGTTCACAAATTTTTCACAGGAGGTAAATTATTTATGCGCTTAACGTTAAAAGGCCTTCAGGACAAAGCGGCATGGGAAAAAGCCGGTATTCGACTTCCGAAGAATGACATTCAGAAGATGCGTGAACTTACGGCGAAAAATCCAACATGGGTACACTTCGGAGCTGGAAATATTTTCAGGGGATTTATCGCGGCATTACAGCAGAATTTGCTTGATGAGGGATTAGCTGAGACGGGGATTATTGCGGCTGAAACTTTCGACTACGAGATCATCAAGAAAATTTATGAGCCTTTTGATTGTTTGACGCTCATGGTAACTCTGAGAGCTTCGGGGAAAATGGACAAGAATATTATTGCTTCGATAGCTCAGGGTATACGTGCTGACAGTTCGGACGCTGAGGAATGGGCGAAACTTAAGGCAATTTTCGTAAAGCCCTCGCTTCAAATGGTCAGTTACACAATCACAGAGAAGGGCTATGCTTTACGTGATGTTAAGGGTGAGTTACTGCCTGTTGTCGTGAGTGACATGAAGTCCGGGCCTGATGCTCCCAAACATGCGATGAGCGTAACGGCTTCATTATTGCTTGAACGTTTCAGAGCTAACGCACAGCCTATTGCGGTCGTCAGCATGGATAACTGCTCACATAACGGTGAAAAGTTACGTGCTTCAGTTCTTGAAGTCGCAAAAGCATGGGTTGATAACGGCTTCGTTGATAAAGAGTTTTACGCGTGGATAAGCGATGAAAAGCAGGTTAGCTTCCCATGGAGCATGATTGACAAGATTACTCCCAGACCTGCTGAAGTCGTCGAAGCTGATTTGAAGGCTCTCGGTGTCGAGGATATGTCCCCAGTTATCACGAACAGGAACACTTACATTGCCCCATTCGTCAACGCTGAAGCTCCGCAGTATCTCGTCGTCGAAGATAATTTCCCGAACGGCCGTCCAGCACTTGAGAAAGCCGGAGTTTACATGACAGATCGCGACACAGTCAACAAGACCGAGCGAATGAAGGTTACGACATGTTTGAACCCGTTACATACGGCAATGTCAGTTTACGGCTGCATGCTAGGTTACACGAAGATTGCTGACGAGATGAGCGACCCGGAGATTAAGAAACTTGTTGAACTTGTCGGCTACAAAGAGGGACTTCCTGTTGTTGTTAATCCTGGCATTCTTGACCCGAAGAAATTTATTGATGAAGTTGTCGGTGAGAGACTTCCGAACTCGTTCTTGCCTGACACTCCACAGAGAATTGCGACCGACACGAGCCAGAAAATTCCTGTGAGATTTGGCGAGACACTGAAGAGTTATGTTGCTGACGACAAACTTGATGTGAAATCGTTGACGGCGATACCTTTAGCATTGGCCGGATGGCTGAGATATTTGGGCGGAACTGACGACAAGGGCGAAGCTATGCAGGTAAGTTCAGATCCTATGCTTGAAGTTTTGCAGAATGAGCTGAAGACACCTGAAGGCTTTAAAGCAATTCTCAGCAATAAAAACATTTTCGGTGTAGATTTATACGAGGCCGGATTAGCGGAGAAAGTTGAAGGATTTTACAAGGAACTTAACGCCGGGCCTGGAGCTGTTCGTGCAACGTTGAAGAAATATTTAGCGTAAGAAAAAGTTTATGCCTCCTCTGAAATATGGGGAGGATTTTTTTTTGCGCGTAATTTCACCTATTGAGTTAAACCAGACTTCACAGTTTATTTTTCTCTCATAAATCCCAACAAGGAGGAAAAATTTATCATGAAAAGTTTTATCACAGCGTTATTGCTCGTTATAGTTTTCGCTGGTTCAGCATTCGCGGCCTCAGATGTCTTCTTCACGAAGGAAATTACTCCGGCGGGCTTAATGGCGATTTATAATAAGCTCGGGCGTGAAGCGTCGGGAAAAGTCGGAGTTAAGCTCAGCACTGGCGAGGCAGGCAACACGCATTATCTTTCGCCTGAATTAATCGGTGAACTCGTCAAGAAAGTCAACGGGACAATAATCGAGGGCAACACAGCTTACGGAGGATCACGAGCTTCAACGGCTATGCATATGCAAGTTGCTGAAGATCACGGCTTCACGAAGATTGCGAAAGTTGATATTCTTGATTCAGAAGGGGAGATTGAGCTTCCTGTTGCGAATGGTAAACATCTTAAAGCTGACGTTGTAGGCTCACACTTTGCGGATTATGACTTCGTTTTAGTCTTGACGCATTTTAAGGGGCATGCAATGGGAGGTTTCGGCGGAGCGTTAAAGAATATCTCAATAGGGATTGCTTCACCGCGCGGAAAAGTCAGAATACACACAGCGGGCACAAAAGATTCTGGCTCAATCTGGTACGACAAGCAGGATGATTTTCTCGAGTCAATGGCGGAAGCGGCAAAAGCAATTTCTGACAGTCTCGACGGCGGAAAAAGAATAATGTACATCAGCGTAATGAACCATTTGAGCGTTGATTGTGATTGCGACGGAAGTCCTTCTGCTCCTGACATGCACGACATAGGAATTTTAGGCTCATTAGATCCGGTTGCGCTGGATCAAGCCTGTGTTGATTTAGTCTATAAGGCTCCGGACGGAAAATCTTTGATTAACCGCATGGAATCCCGGCACGGCATTCACACGGTTGAACATGCCGCAGAAATCGGACTTGGAACTCGTGATTATAACTTTGTGAGCATTGATTAAGATTTTTCACAGGGAATTTATTTATCTCTGGTATTATTTCACTTTACAGCTTGAGCAGATTTATGCTTATTGGCTGTTAGGAATGGCGATAGGCTCGTTCGTCTCAGTATTTGGGAAAAAGAGAATTCATGAGTTTGTTGCTAGTTTGAGTGAAAGGAAATTAAGCATCTTCGGGATTGTTCCGGCGTGTATTCTGGGCATTGCGTCGCCATTGTGCATGTACGGGACAATTCCGATTGCGGCTTCGTTCAGGGAAAAGGGAATGCGTGAGGACTGGCTAGCTTCGTTCATGATGGCTTCGATTTTGCTTAATCCCCAGTTGATAATTTATTCTGCCGCGCTTGGTTCGACAGCTTTAATCGTGAGAGTTTTATCATGTTTCTTCTGCGGAATTTTTGCGGGGCTTTGCGTTAACCTTTACGGAAAATTTTCAGGGAATAAAAACTTTTTCACATTCTCAGGATTTTACGAGAGCAATAATCATGACACGGACCCGAATATTTTCATGAGATATATTAAGAATTTCGGGCGAAACGTGAGAGCGACGGGAATATATTTCCTGCTTGGAATATTCTTGACGGCGTTGTTTCAGCGTTATGTTCCAGCAGAGAGCTTTGCGAGATTATTCGGGCGTAAAAACGGTTTCGGTGTCCTGATGGCGGCGACAATCGGCGTTCCGTTGTATGCTTGCGGAGGCGGAACAATCCCTTTGCTTCAAGTTTGGCTTGCTGACGGAATGAGTTTAGCGAGTGCGAGTGCGTTTATGATTACGGGGCCAGCGACGAAGATTACGAACTTGGGAGCGTTGAAAATTGTACTTGGAGCTAAAAATTTCATGGCTTATCTTGCTTTCGTGATAGTTTATTCGCTAGTGAACGGCCTGATTGTTGAATTATTAGCATAAAAAATAACTCCCGGCCAATTTTACACCGGGAGCCTTCATTCTTTAAGCCTTCCTGAAATACTCGCAAGCTCCTTCAAAAAGTTTCATGTCATAATTTCCCGGAACATTCACGTATAAATTTTTCCCGGCACGTTCAACATGTCCCATTCGTCCCAG
>ERZ842401.1187-NODE-1187-length-38003-cov-47.607779_pt1 | contig 38003 bp, 27 predicted proteins | sample MGYA00521270_ERZ842401 | MGnify/ENA primary metagenome ERZ842401 (study PRJEB31892, sample SAMEA3878208) | bioreactor metagenome | biome: Moose rumen | place: Sweden | collected 2011-10 | study: EMG produced TPA metagenomics assembly of the PRJEB12797 data set...
TCACCAACTACGACCCGCTCTACGTGAAGGATCGCAAGGAGTGGCTCAAGCTCTATCTGCCCGCCCGCTCGGCAGTGGTGCTGAAGAAGAACTAAAGGCTGCGCACCACGACAATGCAAAGCCATCACTCACAAAGCGCATGGAGCGAAGCAGGCACCACCATTATGGTGTGTGTCCTGCTTTTCTTGTCGTTCTGCTTCTGCTGGCTCTATTGGTTTCAGGCCGACGTGCTGGCTGTGGCGCAGCACGTGCTCAGCGGTGGGGTGACCACCTACAACCCGCTGGTGGGTGCCATCATCATTACCATAGCGCTGCAGGTGTTGCAGTTGCTTGTGCAGACCATCTGCCGGCTGCGGCGCCGTACTCATGCGCTGACCTATCTGCCCTCGATGCTTGCGCTGGCCGTGGTTAGCGACATCAATGCCAATATCGACCGTCATTTCTCATGGGGCGCATGGCCTTGGGTGGTGCCCATCGTGCTGTTGGCATGGGGCGGTGTGGTGTGGCTGGCACGCCAGGTGATGCCTTTCGGCAACGGCAAGGAGCCAACAGGACTCTTCTCGCAGCGCGTATGGATCAACACGCTCATCATGGTGACCATGATGCTGGGCGTGGCACTGGTGGGCAACACCAATGCCGTGTTCCACTATCAGGCTCATGCCGAGTATGCCTTGAGCCACGGCGACACAGACGAGGCACTGCGCACGGGCGACCGTTCACTGGAGACAAACGCCGACCTTACCATGCTGCGCGTCTATGCCCTTTCTAAGGAGGGGCAGTTGGCAGAGCGCCTGTTCCGCTATCCCTTAGCGGGCACCAGTGCCGACATGCTGCCGCTGAGCGACAGTCATGCACGCTTGATGCTGCTCTCGCCCGACTCACTGTGGCGCCATCTGGGCGCAAAGCCTTCGGCGGCAGTAACCACCGCACGCTACTTCCAGGTGCTTCAGCGCGACTCGCTGGCCACTCCTGCAGTGGCCGACTACGTGCTTTGCGGTCGGCTCATTGACCGTGACATAGATGGCTTTGCACGCCTGTTGCCGCAGTACTACGCAGTGAACGATTCGCTGCCCCGCCACTATCGTGAGGCGCTGACGCTATACACCCACTTGCGCGCCCATCCCGTCGTGGTCTATCAGAATGCCGTGGCCGACGAGGATTGGGCCGACCTGCAGAAACTCGAACGCACCTACACCAATCCCAGACAGCGTCGCGCCAAGATGGCCGAGCGCTACGGCGGCTCCTATTGGTACTATTATTACCTTTGAATAAGGTGCAGGGTATAAGACTTGAAGGTTATCTGATAATAAAGGTTTGAAGCTTGGCCGGCGTCACTGCGCGTAGCCAAGCTTCAAACCTTAAACTTTGCTTTATACTCCAAAACGTCAACAGCACATTAGTCTGCCGACTGGAACTCTTCGAGGAAGCGCGTGTCGTTCTCTGAGAACATGCGCAGGTCACTTACGCGATATTTCAGGTTGGTGATGCGCTCCACGCCCATGCCGAAGGCATAGCCACTGTACTTCTTCGAGTCGATGCCGCACAGCTCCAGCACGTTGGGGTCTACCATGCCGCAACCCAGTATCTCCACCCATCCGGTGTGCTTGCAGAAGCCGCAACCATCGCCGCCGCAGATGAAGCACGATATGTCCATTTCGGCCGAAGGCTCAGTGAAGGGGAAGTAGCTGGGGCGCAACCTTATCTTAGTGTCGGGGCCGAACATCTCCTGAGCGAACGACAGCAACACCTGCTTCAGGTCGGTGAAGCTCACGTTCTCATCGACATACAGACCTTCCACCTGATGGAAGAAGCAGTGAGCACGAGCGGTGATGGCCTCGTTGCGATAGACTCGGCCGGGGCAGATGATGCGTATGGGAGCCTTCAGCTGGCCGTTCTCGTCGTGCATCTGCTCCATGACGCGAGCCTGCACACTCGAGGTGTGCGAGCGCAGCAGTATGTTCTTGGTCACGTCGCCGCCGCTGTGCTGGCTCACGAAGAAGGTGTCCTGCATGTCGCGGGCAGGGTGGTCGGCAGCAAAGTTCATCTTTGTGAACACGTGCAGGTCGTCTTCCACCTCGGGGCCGTCGGCCAGCACGAAGCCCATTCGGCTGAATATGTCGATAATTTCGTTGGTGACGATGGTGAGCGGATGGCGCGTGCCCAGGGCGATAGGGTAGGGTGTGCGCGTCAGGTCGGGCACCTCGTTGCTGTCGTCGGCCACCTGGCAGTTGTCGCGCAGCTCGTTGATGCGCTCTGTAGCAAGCTGCTTCAGCTCGTTTATTTTCATGCCCACGGTTTTCTTCTCGTCGGCTGCCACGTTGCGGAAATCCTGCATCAGGGCAGTAATCTCGCCTTTGCGGCTCAGGTATTTCAGGCGCAGCTGCTCCACCTCTTCGGCGTTCTTGGCAGTCAGTGTCTGTACTTCTTTCAGTAGTTGGTCAATCTTGTCGAGTATCATAACTTCAATGATTATTACGGTGCTATAGGGGCTTACAACAGTCGTTGTGTCCCAAATCGGCTGCAAAGTTAGTCATTTTCTTTGAGAAACCGTGCAACTTAGGCGCAAAAGTTGGCTGCAATATCATAAAAAGCCACATTGTGGGTCGCTCTGCATCTCCCAGCCCGCCACCACGCTGGCCCCTCGCCGTGTGATAAAAAAGCGGCAATCGTTTGGCCGTCTCGCGTTTTTTGTATAATTTTGCACGCTCAATAACCATTATCTTGCAACCATGCAAACAGAACAGAAGTATATATATATATTAGGTATAGAGTCCAGTTGCGACGATACCTCGGCCGCTGTGCTCTGCAACGGCGTGCTGCTGTCAAACGTCACGGCATCGCAGGCCGTCCACGAGGCCTATGGTGGCGTCGTGCCCGAACTGGCCAGCCGTGCCCATCAGCAGAACGTTGTGCCTGTAGTGAGCGAGGCCATCAAGCGTGCAGGCATCAGAAAGGAGCAATTGTCGGCAGTAGCCTTTACACGTGGGCCTGGCCTGATGGGGTCGCTGCTTGTCGGCGTCAACTTTGCCAAGGGCTTTGCCCGCTCGCTGGGTATACCCCTCATCGACGTGAACCACTTGCAGGGGCACGTCATGGCACATTTTATAAAAGCCTTGCCAAGCCCCTCCAAAGAAGGTGAACAGACACCCTCGTCATTGGAGAACCAAGGGGAGGATTCACACCCTCCCTATCCTTTCCTCTGTCTTCTGGTCTCTGGCGGAAACTCGCAAATAGTGCTGGTGCGTGCCTACAACGACATGGAGGTGCTTGGCCAGACCATCGACGATGCTGCAGGCGAGGCCATCGACAAGTGTTCGAAGGTCATGGGCCTGGGCTATCCTGGCGGCCCTATCATCGACAGGCTGGCTCGTCAGGGCAATCCCAAGGCCTATCAGTTCTCAGAACCGCACATCCCTGGTCTCGACTACAGCTTCTCAGGCCTGAAGACCTCGTTTCTCTATTCGCTGCGCAAGTGGATTGAGGACGACCCGCAGTTCGTGGAGCACCACAAGGAAGACCTGGCCGCCTCGCTCGAGTGGACCATTGTCGACATACTGATGAAGAAGCTGCGCTTGGCCGTCAAGCAGACAGGCATCAAGCATGTGGCTGTGGCAGGGGGCGTCAGTGCCAACAACGGGTTGCGCAATGCCTTCCACGACCATGCCCGCCGATACGGCTGGAAGGTCTACATACCCAAGTTCTCTTATACCACCGACAATGCTGCCATGATTGGCATCGTCGGCTACTATAAGTATCTCGACGGCGAGTTTTGTTCCATCGACGCGCCGGCATTCTCGAAAGTAACGTTTAGTTGAAATATAAAGTATTGAGCATAAACATAAGAAATATGGATTTTGAAAGCAAGATTATCAGCAGGGAGATAAGCCAGCTGCTCTGGGAACAAGAGAAAACCGTAGCTACGGCCGAGAGCTGCACAGGCGGACGCATTGCCGAGGCCATCATCTCGGTGCCTGGCGCCTCAAAGTACTTCAAGGGCGGCATCATCTCCTACGTGAACGAAGTGAAGGAGTCGCTGCTCGGCGTGTCGCACGACGTGCTCGAAGAGAAGACCGCCGTCTGCGAGGAAGTAGCCGTGCAGATGGTGATAGGTGCCTGTCGGACGCTGCATACCGACTATGCCATCTCGGCAACGGGCGTGGCTGGGCCTGGCGGCGGCACGAAGGAGATACCCGTGGGAACTATCTGGCTGGCCTGTGGCAACGCTGACCACGTGGTCACCTGCAAGGTGGAAGAGGACCATGGCCGCGACATAAACCTGGCCATTGCCACCAACAAGGTCATGCAGATGTTTCTCGCCTACCTGAAAAGCACGATAAGCGAAGAGACCCCAAGTGAAGCATGACCCCATCCAAGTAACGTCGCTGACCGATGAGCGTGTAGCTATGTTCAGCACGCTGACCGAGGCACAGCTGCGCAACAAGCTGGAGCCTCGGCAGGGTATCTTCATTGCCGAGAGTCCTAAGGTCATCCGTGTGGCCCTCGATGCGGGCTTTGAGCCTGTGGCGCTGCTTTGCGAGGAGAAGCACATCACGGGCGATGCTGCCGACATCATAGAGCGTAGCCCTGATACCCCCGTCTACACTGGCCAGCGCGAGCTGCTGGCCCAGCTCACGGGCTATACCCTCACGCGCGGTGTGCTCTGCGCCATGCGTCGGCCAGCGCCATGCACTGTTGAGAGCGTGTGCCGCGATGCCCGCCGTATAGTGGTCATCGACGGCGTCACCGACACCACCAATATCGGAGCCATCTTCCGTTCGGCAGCTGCCCTGGGCATCGACGGCGTGCTGCTCACCCCCACAGCCTGCGACCCTCTTAACCGTCGAGCCGTGCGCGTGTCCATGGGGTCGGTGTTCCTTGTGCCGTGGACATGGCTTGACGGCCCGCTACCCTCGCTCCATCAGTGGGGCTTCAGCACGGCGGCGATGGCCCTCAGCCGCGACTCCATAGCCCTTGACGACCCCCGCCTGCGCAGCGAGGAGCGTCTGGCCATCGTTATGGGTACCGAGGGCGACGGCCTGCCTGCCAGCACCATTGCCGAGGCCGACTATGTGGTGCGCATACCTATGGCGCACAACGTTGACTCGCTCAACGTTGCCGCTGCCGCTGCCGTTGCCTTCTGGGAGCTGTGCAAGCGGTAGCTTCACTGGCTTTTTACAGACTTTTACAAACCTTTTGTAAGACCATTACAAACCGTTTGTAATGCCGTTACAAAGCGTTTGTAAGACCATTACAAACCGTTTGTAAAACCTTGGAGAACGGCCTGCACGATTAACGTACTTTTGCAGAAAACAAACTGAGCTATGCTTGTCTATATCTTCGACCGTACACTCGACGGCCTGCTTACTGCCGTTTTCGATGCCTACGCGCTCCACGAACTGCCAGAGACACTGGTGGGTGAGGGCGAGGTGTTGCCCATGTTCTGCGAGCGCACCCACACCGTAGCCACCGACGACGAGAAGGCTCGCCGCGTGTGGACAGGCCTGGAGAAAAGGCTGTCGCGCGAAGCGCTCAGAATGGTCTCTATCAGTTATCTTGCCGAAGATAAGCAGCTCGACACGCCGTTGTTTAACTATGTCTACAAGTCGTTCAAGACTGCACCCTCCGATAGCCTGAACTTTGCCGATGCCGATGTGCTTGCGGTCTACAACACCTTTCGGCGTGTGATGCACGAGCAGCTGCGCATGAAGCAGTTCATGCGATTTCAGAAGGCAAAGGACGGCACCTATCTCGGCGTTGTCTCGCCCGACCACAATGTGCTACCGCTGGTAGTCGACCACTTCAGCGACCGCTTTGGCGACCAGCCGTGGCTCATTTACGATGCCCGCCGTCGCTATGGCTACTACTATTCGGTGGGCGATGTGCAGCCGCTTCGCATCACTTTTGCCGACGATGCTGCGCTGCCCTTCAGCCTGGATACGGGGCGCCTGGATGACAACCTGCTGAGCGACGACGACCAGCAGATACAGGCATTGTGGCGTACCTACTTCAAGGCCATCTGCATACGCGAGCGGCTCAACCCGCGCAAGCAGCTAAACGACATGCCACGCCGCTATTGGAAATACATGACCGAAAAGCAATAGACTTAAAGAATCTTAAAAGTAGACAAGTTTGTTTAAACATCCCGCATCATAGGCAGTCATATCTGTAGCAAACTAAACCAACATACTGCTGAACAGATGCAACATCGTTACTCATTATTACTGCTATTCACAGTGCTGGGCATGCTCCGTGCGTCGGCGCAGACCGATATAGTGACTGGCCGCGTCATTGACGCCGAGAGCCGCGAACCCTTGGAGAAGAGCACCTTACAGCTGTATAGGGTGGCCACCACGAAGGGACGCAGGGACACCACCTTTGTGCGTGGCACTGTCTCCGACAGCCGTGGCCGCTTTGTGTTGAACGCTGTGGCGGCAGGCAGCTATCTGCTGAAGATGAGCTATCTGGGCTATAAGGAGCAGTGGCAACAGCTGACCAAGCAGCGCGGTCGTGCGCTGGCACTGGGCGACATTGCCGCTGAGGCCGATGCTGTGCAGCTGCAGGAGGCTGTCGTTACGGCCAATGTGCCGAAGATGGTCATCAGAGATGACACGGTGGTGTATAATGCCGATGCCTTCCGTGTGCCCGAAGGCTCGGTGATAGAGGCACTGGTAGAGGTGCTGCCTGGTGCCAAGGTCGATGACAATGGTGGCATAACCATCAACGGCAAGACGGTGAAAAAGTTCAAGATGGACGGTCGCGACTTCATGACGGGCAACAACAGTGCCGTGATGAAGAACCTGCCGTCGTATGTGATAGACCAGGTTAAAGCCTACGACGAGAAGAGCGACTTGTCGCGTCTGACGGGCATTGACGATGGCAACGACGATTTTGTGCTCGAGTTCGTCACCAAGCGTAGTGCCCGCAAGGGACTGCAGATGAACCCCGACGTGGGTTATGGCACAGACCATCGTTATGGCGTGCGACTGACAGCCATGAAGCCCTTCGGTGCCATGCGCTACACCTTCATGGGCAATGCCAACAACGTGAACGACCGCAATTTCTCAGGCCGTGGTGGTCGAGGACGAGGCAACGGCAACGGACAGCGCCACACCAAGACGGGCGCCCTCGACGTGAGCTATGAAAACGACAAGAACCTGAAGATGAGTGGCCGCGTGACGTGGAACCACAGCAACGCCGACAACTGGAGCCGAACGGGGTCGGAGAACTTTGTGAACACCCGTGGCGGCGCCTTCAGCAACAGCACCAGCCAGAGCTACTCGCGCAACAACAGCTGGACGGGCAACATGAACCTGCAGTGGACCATAGACTCGGTGACGACACTCTCCTTCCGCCCCAACCTGAGTTTCTCGACCAGCGACAGCCAGAGCGAATCGTCGTCGGCATCGTTCAATGCCAATCCTTTTGACTATGTGGCCGACCCGCTGAGCGACGACGGGTGGCAGACGATGAACAACGAGCGCCTCATAGTGAACAGCCGGCGCAACAAGTCGCTGGGCTACAGCAGCAGTAAGGACATGAGTTCGCAGGTGCAGCTCTATCGGCGCTTTGGTCGTAGAGGGCGCAATGCTGCTCTCAGCTCGAACATCAGCTATCGCGACGGCAACAGCCGCAATGCAAACCTGTCGGGCGTGCATCTCTATCAGACAAAGGACCAGTCGGGCAACGACTCTATCTATCAGACTAACCGCTACACGGCTACTCCTTCTTACAACTTCAGTTACTCCTTGGGACTCACCTATACCGAGCCGCTGTTGATTTTCCCTCAGCCAGTCACAGCAGCGAGGGGAGCTGACGGTTCCGCAGCAACAGACTCCATTGGTGGCAGAGGTGGCTCACAGGGCGGTGGCAGGGGAGGTGCTCGCCAGCGCCGAAACGTGGGCTTGCAGGGCATCTTCCTGCAGCTGAGCTACCGCTATAACTACAGTCACCAGAAGAACGATCCGTCGACCTACGACTTTCCCGACTTGAGCGACGATGACTTTGCACAAGCACTCGACGACTATCGTGAGTGGACACGTCTGTTCGGCTTCCTGCCCAATCCCTACGAGGACTATCTCTCCGACCGGCTGAGCCGCTACTCTGAGCGCAGCGAGTATGGTCATAACACCGACGTGCAGCTGCGTGTGGTGCGCGAGAAGTACAACATGAACGTGGGACTGGCCATACGCCCGCAGCGCTCGCACTATGTGCAGCAGTATCTGGGGCGTCCTGTAGACACGGTGCGAACGGTGACCAACTTCTCGCCGACACTCAACCTGCGCTATCGCTTCAACCAGCAGACCAACCTGCAGGTGACGCTGCGCGGCTCTACCTCGCAGCCATCCATCACGCAGATGCTCGATATCTATGACGACACCAATCCGCTCTCAATCACAATGGGTAACCCAGGACTGAAGCCATCGTTCACCACCAACCTGAACACTAACTTCCAGATGCAGCGACGGCCTGTTTATGTGGAGGACAGCCTGGGCTTCACCGTGCCAAAGGCGCAGCGCCACTGGAGCTTCAACGCCAATGCCAGCGTGCAGCGAACGGCAAATGCCATAGGCAACATCGTGACATATAACGAGACAACGGGCGGTCGCATCAGTAGGCCCGACAATATCAATGGCAACTGGAACGGGCGTGCCGGAGCGTCGTTCAACATTTCGCTCGACACGCTCAACAGGTGGGACGTAAGTGGATCGCTGAATGGGTCGTACAGCCATCAGATTGGCTACGTGAACCTGAACCGAACGGCCATACCCGACCGCAACGTAACCCATACCTACAACCTGAATCCTTCGGCTTCGCTCAGTTTCCGCAACAAGTGGCTCTATGTGTCGCTGAACGGCAATACTACCTATGCCCGCACCGAGAACCGTTTGCAGGCATCGCGCAACCTGACCACTTGGAACTTCTCCTATGGCGGTAACACAAAGATAACCTTCCCATGGGGTACAAATCTGTCGACCGACTTGCACATGTATAGCAAGCGGGGATATAGCGACGAATCGCTCAATACGAACGAGATGATATGGAATGCGCAGCTGTCGCACAGCTTCTTGCGCGGCAAGAAGCTTACGGTGATGCTGCAGTGGTATGACATCCTGGCCGAGCAGTCGAACTTCTCGCGGACGGTCAATGCCAATGGATGGACCGACCGTGAGGTGAATGCCATCACCAGCTATGCCATGCTGCACGTGAGCTATCGGCTGAACTTCTTCGGTGGTGGCGGTGGTCGTGGCGGCGAACGTGGTGAGCGTGGCGAACGCCGTGGCGGCGACTGGGACGGTCAGCGTGGCGAGCGTCGCTCGTTCGGTGGTGGTGGCCGCGGTGGTGGTGGCCGCAGCGGCGGTGAGTGGTAGGGATTATGAGGCTTATAGGTCTTATAAGTCTTATAGGACTAATACTTCACAACCACTGGCTGCTCGACTTCGCGGCGCCATTCCTTCAGCCAGTCGAACCACTCCTTGGCACTGTGGAAACCAAACGTCTCGTTTGCCGAACCATAGCATACTTTATAAGCTATGTGACGCTGTGGGGCTTTCACGACAAAGGCATAGTTGTCGGTGTTGGCTGCTTCCTCGCTCACAATGTTCTCTTGCGACAGCAGAATGGCCAGACCTACTGTCTCGCGGCTCCATTTTACAGTGTCGGTAGAGGGATAGTCGGTGCCCCAGCAGGCACGCAGGCCTTTGTGGTCGGTATACTCTACCGAACCTTTCACGTTGATAATGCCAGTTGAGAAGCGATAGTCGGTCACGTCGCGGTTGAAGAACACATCGACATCGGTGTCACGATGGCCGGCATACTGGGTGTAGCGCAGCGTCATGTTCACAGCGGGGCGCTGTGGGTCGGCCTGCCATCCTTGGTCTATCACTTCGACGATGGTGCGCAGCGGGCCGTAGCTCACGATGCGCTGTGTGCGGTTCTTAAGTGGTTCAATCATAGTGGGCTCTTGGCCGTTCCACCCGCGGAATGCCCCCAGACCGAAAGTGTTGCCCACCCATAGCACGTCATCGCCATAGCCCTCGGCCTTTTGTTCCTTTGAGGTGTAGAACTGCGTCTGCTGCAGCTCTAACCGTTTCTGGAACTTGCCGTAGAGGTCGAGCGTCTGCCGCTTGTCGAAGTAGATGCGTATGCCGTTCAGTTCGCTCTCAAAGCTTACACCATGGTGGTGTTGCAGGTTGTAGGAGTTGGCACAGTCGCCGCGTGCCGTGATGCTCGAGATATAGTTGTTGTGGCGGTTCTTCTCCTTCACTTTGTCGTTGCGCATCACCATCTCGGCATAGACACGGGCAGGGTAGGGGCGTGGCTCGCCATTATCATATAAGGTGATGGTATAGGTCTTCGTCTCGCGGCCTTTCAGGTCGGCAAGAAAGCATAGCTCGTCCATCTGCTCGTCGAGATTGAGGTCGTCCAGTTGAGAGGCAATCTCCTGGCCGTCGCACGACACGAGCGCTTGCTTCACTTCTCCATAATTCTTTAGATTGATTACGACGGGTTGGTCGGTGCGGTCGGTCTTGGTGGGGTTGGACACCTTGACGTGGATAGTTTGCTGCGCAGCTGCGGTTGTTGTGCCGATGAGGGCAAGGGCAAGCATAAGCTTTTTCATGTCAGTTGTAGATGGTTTTAGTGATAGTTTGCATGCAAAAGTACATAAATCCATGATACAGCGCATTAGTTTTTAAATATTTTAGGTTAAAATTTGGTTATGAAAATAAATTTTAGTAATTTTGCACCCAAAATTAACGTTCATAAAACATTCCCTTCCGTAAGAAGTGCGTCGTTTATACGTTCTGATGTTCTCTGTGATGCTGTTTTGCATTGGATGCGAACTGCATTTGCGCCCCTCCGACGAAAACGCTTCGGAGGAAGAGATTGTTGTGGATCGGTATGACCAGCTGGAGATTCGCTACGTCACTACGGGCGACTTTGCTGCCTTGCAGCAGATGAACACTGGCTATCCGGCTGAGACACGCACACTCATAGAGGATGTGCTGAAGCTGGGTGCTGCCGACGACCCAGACATCAAGACCAAGTTTCTTGCTTTTTTTCAGGACTCGACGCTGCGGGTGCTGCTGCAAGATGTGCAGAAGGAGTTTGGCGAAATGGACGATGTGAATGAGCAGCTCACTATCGCTTTCCGTGCTTTGCAGGGCATGGTGCCCAACATGGTTATGCCGCAGGTCTATGCTCAGGTGGGGTCGCTCGACCAAAGCATCGTGGTGGGCGATGGCACGCTGGGCATCTCGCTCGATAAGTATCTGGGCAGTGACTATCCGCTCTACATCAAGTTTGGATATACCGAGCGGCAAAGAGTGATGATGACACGTGAGGCCATCGTGCCCGACTGTTTGGGCTTCTATCTGCTGAGTCTCTATCCTATGCCGTCTGACCGCGAGGTGTCGCAAGAAGAGCGCGACCTGCACATGGGGCGCATTCAGTATGTAGTGAACATGGTCATGGGACGCCGCTTCTTTGCCAACGACAATGTGATTCGGGTGGAGAAGATGGAGAAGACAAAGAAAAGCTCTTCGGTTGAAGAGCTTCTCAGTGTTCTTTAGTATTTCTTGTGGCGTGTGGCTTACGCCAGACTTTGCTTGTACCACTCGAAGAGTTTTCCAACGCCTTCTTCTATTTCTACTTTGTGTGTCCAGCCTAAACTGTGCAGCTTGCTCACATCGATGAGCTTGCGGGGTGTACCGTCAGGCTTGGAGGAATCGAAGACAATCGTTCCCTCGAAACCGACACTCTTTGCCACGAGTTCCGACAGTTGGCGAATGGTGAGCTCCTTGCCCGTGCCTACGTTGATATGGCAGTTGCGAATCTCGCCCAGCGACGGTATGGCGCCACCGCGTTCGGCAGAGTGGTCGCGGTCGACGGCACCATCGGTCTTGGCACCAAAGTGTACGCTGGAATACTTCTCTATGCCGATAATGTCGCTGAAGTTCACGTTCAGCAGCACGTGTACAGAGGCGTCGGCCATGTCTTCGCTCCATAGGAACTCGCGCAACGGTGTTCCCGTGCCCCAAAGCTCTACCTTATTATTATATATACCATATTTGCCAAGCACGTGGAGAATGTCTTCATTGGTAGCAGTCCCGTCGATGCCTTCCACGGGCCGCTTATCCATGTCGTGGCGAATGGCCGTCCAGTTGTTGTCGTTGATAAGCTTGGCCAGGTAGACCTTGCGCATCATGGCTGGCATGACGTGGGAGTTCTCCAGGTGGAAGTTGTCATTGGGACCATATAGGTTGGTGGGCATTACGGCTATGTAGTTGGTGCCATACTGCAAGTTGTACGACTCGCACATCTTCAGCCCGGCAATCTTGGCGATGGCATACTCTTCGTTGGTATATTCCAGTGGCGAGGTTAGCAGGCTGTCCTCCTTCATGGGTTGTGGAGCGTTCTTGGGATAGATACAGGTAGAACCGAGGAAAAGCAGCTTCTTCACTCCGTGGGCATATGCCTCTGAAATGACGTTGCACTGCATCTTCATGTTCTGCATGATGAAGTCGGCACGATAGAGCGAATTGGCCATGATGCCACCCACGAAGGCGGCAGCCAGTACTACTGCGTCGGGGCGCTCCTCGTCGAAGAAACGCCTTACGGCCAGCTGGTCGGTGAGGTCAAGTTCGCTGTGTGTGCGACCTACGAGATTCTCGTAGCCGCGCTGTTTTAGATTGTTCCAGATGGCCGAACCCACCAGTCCGCGGTGGCCTGCCACATAGATTTTTGATTGCAGATTGAGCTTATGCTGATAGTTCATGTCTATTGTTCGTTCTTGTCCATTTGTGCCTTCAGAAACAGCTTGCGCACGAACTTCATGTCGTGCTCCACCATGATTCTGACCAGCTCCTGGAACGACGTCTTCCTTGGGTTCCATCCTAACTTCTCCTTTGCTTTGGCGGGATTGCCTAACAGCTGTTCCACCTCGGCGGGACGGAAGTATTTCGGGTCAACCTCAACAAGTACGCGGCCAGTCTTTGAGTCAATGCCCTGCTCGTCGATGCCCTCTCCCTGCCATTGCAGTTCAATGCCAACCTCGCGGAAGGCCAAGGTGCAGAACTCGCGCACGGTGTGATACTCGCCCGTAGCGATAACGAAGTCATCTGGCTCGGACTGTTGCAATATGAGCCACATGCACTCGATGTAGTCCTTTGCATAGCCCCAGTCGCGCAGGGCGTTCAGGTTGCCTAAGTAGAGCTTGTCCTGATAACCTTGGGCAATGCGGGCAGCGGCCAGCGTAATCTTGCGGGTGACGAAGGTTTCGCCCCGTCGCTCGCTCTCATGGTTGAACAGGATGCCGTTGCAGCAGAACATATTGTACGACTCGCGGTAGTTCTTCATAATCCAGTAGCCGTAGAGCTTGGCTACTGCATAGGGCGAGCGGGGATAGAAGGGCGTGGTCTCGCTTTGTGGCACCTCCTGCACCTTGCCGTACAGTTCGGAGGTCGATGCCTGGTAGATGCGACAGGTGTCGGCCAGACCGCAGATGCGTACGGCCTCAAGCAGGCGCAGCACACCGTTGGCATCGGTATCGGCGGTGTACTCAGGCACCTCGAATGATACCTTTACATGGCTTTGTGCAGCCAAGTTATAGATTTCTGAGGGGCGCACCTCGCCGATGACGCGGATAAGCGACGACGAGTCGGTCATGTCGGCCCAGTGCAGGTTGACGAGACGCTTCTTTTTCATGTCGCGCACCCACTCGTCGAGGTAGAGATGCTCAATACGACCAGTGTTGAACGACGATGAGCGTCTGAGCAGGCCATGCACCTCGTAGCCTTTCTCTATGAGGAACTCGGCCAGATAGGAACCATCCTGTCCGGTAATACCAGTGATGAGGGCAACGTTTCTCTTCTCCATTTAATTTTCTCCGCTGAATTGTTTGATGCGCTGTTCTTCCGAGAGTTTGCATATCAAGAGGGTATCGTTGCGCTCAGCCACGATGTAGCCTTCCAGTCCCTGCACCACGACTTTCTTCTCCTGTGTGGTGTGCACGATGCAGTCGCGGCTCTCTATGAGCGTGATGTTGTCGCCGATGCAGGCATTGCCGTAAAGGTCGCGGTGGCTCTGCTGCTGCAGCGACCCCCAGGTGCCCAGGTCGCTCCATCCGAAATCGGCGGGGCAGACAAATATCTCCTCAGCTTTCTCCATAATGGCGTAGTCGACGCTGATGTTCTCGCATTGCGGGAACTTTTCGTCGACGACCTGTTGTTCCTGTTCGGTACCATAGACCGAGACCATAGACTCAAAGACCTTGGACAGGTTAGGCTGGTAGACGCGGAAGGCATTGACGATGGTAGATACGTTCCAAATAAAGATGCCTGCATTCCAGAAGTAGTTGTTCTTCTTGATGTACTGCTTAGCGGTGTCAAGGTCGGGCTTCTCCCGGAATGAGTCTACGCGGAATATGCCCTTGTTGAGTAGCGAGCTGGCCGAGAGGTCGGCCTGTATATAGCCATATCCTGTCTCGGGGCGTGTGGGCTTCATGCCCAGCGTCACGATGGCATCGCTGTCTGCTGTGAAGGCCATGCAGTCCTTGATGACGCGCTGGAACTCTTGCACGTTCATCACTACATGGTCACTGGGTGTTACCACAATATTGGCTTTGGGGTTCTTCGACTTTATGCGCCACGACACATAGGCTATGCAGGGCGCGGTGTTGCGGCGGCATGGCTCGCAGAGAATGTTGCCTACAGGAATGTCTGGTAGCTGTTGCTTCACAATGTCAGCATAATGCTTGTTGGTTACTACCCAGATGTTCTCAGGAGCGACCAGGTCGCCAAAGCGCTCTACGGTCAGTTGCAGCAGTGTCTTGCCAGTGCCCAGCACGTCGATGAACTGTTTGGGTCTCTCTGCTGTGCTCATGGGCCAGAAGCGGCTACCTACGCCGCCAGCCATGATTACAAGGTGGTTACTCGTCTTTGCCATGTGATATTCGTATTAGGATGTGTTATAGCTTCATAAACTCTTGCATGAACTGTTCCAGTCGAAGCAGTCCATAGCTGCCGTCCACACATGCTACCTCGTCGTAGTGCTCCACGCTGTCAGGCTCTATACCTTTATAATATATAATGAAGGGCACAGGCTCGTTGACGTGGATGCGCATCTCTACGGGTGTGGGGTGGTCGGGCAATACGGCTATGCAGACAGGCTCCTGCATCTGCTCAGCGGCTTCGACGATGGGCTTGATGAGCCGCTTGTCAAGATAGTCGATAGCCTTTAGCTTCAGTTCGAGGTCGCCGTCGTGTCCGGCTTCGTCGGTGGCCTCAACGTGTACGAAGACAAAGTCATCTTGCTTCATTGCTTCGATGGCAGCCTCGGCCTTACCCTCATAGTTGGTGTCGGCCAGTCCTGTGGCGCCTGGTACCTTGATGATGCGCAGGCCGGCATAGCGGCCGATGCCCTGAATGAGGTCGACGGCCGAGATAACAGCACCAGTCTTCACCTGCGGATAAAGCTGTTGCAGTGTGGGCATGGCCGGTCGATAGCCACCGCTCCACGGCCAGATGCTGTTGGCTTGGCGTTCGCCCCTGGCAGCTTTGGCCAGATTGTAGGGATGCTTGGCCAACAAATCTTGGGATTTTAGAATGAGGTAGTTGATAAGGTCGGCGGTCTCTTGGGGAGATAAAGCCTCCCCAAGCCCCTTCAAAGGAGGGGGCGTCAGATTACTTAGTGTAGCCGGTGAATCATCTCGGGAAATGTCAGGTGATTCAACATCCCCTCTTTCGGAGGGGCTTGGTGAGGCCTTGACCAACAGCGGTCGCCACTCCTCATTGGGATGGTCGTGGGGTGGATTGCATACGATGTGCTTGTTGCCGCCCTTGATGATGAGCAGGTGACGATACTGTATGCCGCAGATGAAACGTACGCGGTCACAACCTTGTTCGTTGTTGATGGGTGCTGCCAGGTGCTCGTTCAGATAGTCTATGAGCACACGAGCATCGTCGGTCTGCAGGTTACCCCCGTTGTGGGTGATTATCTTACCGTCATTGAGAGTGATCAGGTTGCAGCGGATGGCAAAGTCATCGGGCTGCATTTCGTAGCCAATGGAGGCTGCCTCGAGTGGTCCGCGACCCTCGTAGACCTTGTTCAGGTCGTAACCCAGTATGGCTGTGTTGGCCACTTCACTGCCTGGGGGGAAGCCTTCTGGCACAGTGATGAGTCTGCCAGTGCGGCCCATGCGTGCCAGGTGGTTCATGTATTCGGGACGGGAGTGCTGCAGTGGTGTCTTGCCGCCGAGTCGTTCGATGGGGTGATCGGCCATGCCGTCGCCAAGAATGATGATGTGTTTCATTGGGGGATAGGGCTTTTGGGACTTATTGAGCTTATATGTTAGCAATAGACATGATGTTCGCGAAGACACCTGCGGCAGTGACGCCGGCTCCGGCGCCATAGCCCTGAATGAGCATCGGATACTCCTTGTAGCGCTCGGTGGTGAGCAGCACAATGTTGTTGGAACCTTCAAGCCCGTAGAATGGGTGATGCTCGCCAACGGCTTCGAGCGAAACGCTTGTTTTGCCACCGTCCATCTTTGCCACAAAACGCCAGCGCTTGTGCTCGGCCTCGAGCACCTTGCGGCGTGCTTCGAAGTCGGCATCGAGCGTGGGCAGCTGGTTCCAGAACTCGTCGATGGTTCCCTCGAAGAATGCATCGGGCATGAAAAGATGCTTCTCCACGTCATCCTGCTCTACCATGTAGCCAGCCTCGCGGGCGAGGATGACCAGCTTGCGAATGACGTCCTTACCGCAGAGGTCGATGCGCGGGTCAGGCTCGCTGTAGCCATTCTCCTTGGCCAGTCGTACCGTCTCGGAGAAGGGTATGTCCTTCGATATGGTGTTAAAGATGAAGTTGAGTGTGCCAGACAGCACAGCCTCAATACGCAATATCTTGTCGCCGGAGTTTAGCAGGTCGTTGATGGTTCCGATGATGGGCAGTCCTGCACCCACGTTAGTCTCGAAGAGGAACTTCACACCGCGCATCAGTGCCGTCTTCTTCAGCTTGCGATAGTCGGCATAGGGGCCTGAAGCTGCAATTTTGTTGGCTGTGACCACAGAGATGTTGTGGTCGAGAAAGTCCTGATAGAGCGCGGCCACGTCGGGCGATGCAGTACAGTCTACGAACACCGAGTTGAAAATGTTCATGCTGATAAATTCCTGAGCAGCGGCCTCCCCTACAGTCCCCGATGGAACTTCTATAGCTTTGATGTTAGAGTAACCCTCTAAGGTTTTCTCTTCGGTGGATGACAGGGGAGCTTTCATCAGCTCTTTATAGGTGCGCAGGTCTATCCCGTCGCGGTTGAAGATGGCTTTCTTCGATGAGGCTATGCCCACCACTTTCAGTTTCAGTTGGCGGGTGTCCTTCAACTTCTTGTATTGCGAGTTTATCTGCTCAATAAGGTTGCCGCCTACGGTACCTATGCCGCAGATGAAGAGGTTGAGCACCTTGTACTCCGACAGGAAAAACGAATCGTGTAGTACATTGAGCGACTTGCGCAGGTACTTCGCATCGACCACAAACGAGATGTTAGTCTCCGATGCTCCCTGTGCGCAGGCAATCACCGATATACCGCTGCGGCCAAGCGTGCCGAAGAGCTTGCCTGCAATGCCAGGTGTGTGCTTCATGTTCTCGCCCACGATGGCTATGGTGGCCAACCCGCTTTCCGCACTCATGGGAAACATTGCACCAGTGACAATCTCCTTGGCAAACTCGACATTGAGCACCTCGACGGCACGTTCGGCATCCTCGTCGCGCACACCGATAGAGGTGGAGTTCTCTGATGATGCTTGGCTGACCATAAACACCGATATGCCGTTCTCGGCCAGTGTGGAGAAGATACGGCGGTTCACACCGATGACGCCTACCATTGAGAGACCGGTCACGGTGATGAGTGTGGTGCCTTTGATGCTGGATATGCCCTTGATCATGCGGTGGTCGTTTTGTATCTTCTGCATGATGAGGGTGCCTGGGTGCGATGGGTTGAACGTGTTTTTCACACGGATGGGTATGTTCTTCACGCAGACGGGATAGATGGTGGGCGGATAGACCACCTTGGCTCCGAAGTTGCACAGCTCCATGGCCTCGATGTAGCTCAGCTCGTTGATGGTGTAAGCCGACTTGATGACGCGTGGATCGGCAGTCATAAAACCGTCGACGTCAGTCCATATCTCCAACACCGATGCACCGAGCGCGGCGGCAATGATGGCGGCAGTGTAGTCGCTACCACCTCGACCCAGGTTGGTGGTCTCGGCTGTGTCGCGGTCTCGGCTGATGAAACCCGGCACAACGGGCACCTCCCTGTTTGTTGCGTTGGCATCGCAACATACCTGACAGAAAGTTTCGCGTACCAGCTGGTTTGTCAGGTCGGCGTCGAGCACGTGTTTACCCTGCTTGCGCACTGTCCTTATGAAGTCGCGAGAGTTGTATCGTCGGCCACCCTCAATGAGGTTGCCCACGATGTGCGAGCTGAGGCGCTCGCCATAGCTTACGATGGTGGCTTGCGTCTTGTTGCTAAGGTCGTGTATGAGGAACACCCCATAATATATAGAACGCAGCTGCTCGAACAGCTCGTCGAGCGTAGCTATCAGCGCTGTCTGCTTGTCGGTGTCGGCAATGATTGCCTTTACCATGTCGTGGTGGCGCTGCTGCATGGCGTCGAATTCCTGCTTCCATGCTTCGTCGCCGGCGAATGCCAGTTGCGAGGTGGCTATCAGCTTGTCGGTGATGCCTCCCAGTGCGCTCACTACCACAATGACTTGTTCCTGTTCTGCCTCTACGATGTGCTTCAGGCTTAGGATACTCTCTACGGAACCTACGGATGTTCCGCCAAATTTCATTACTTTCATTTTGCTCGAATGTTTCGTTGTAGCAACCCCTTAACGGACGGGGCGATAAATTAACAAGTTGCAAAAGTACAAAATAAATCGCGAACAGCGCAAAAATGTTTGCCAATTTGCAGTAATTTTAGTAATTTTGCGGCACATTGTTGATATTTGCGAACGAAAAGCAGCTAAAACGGGCACCTTAGAGTGTGCCTATCGGAAATCTATGATCAATGAATACCAGATACGGGTGCTGCCCGAAGTGGCCGCCCAGCAAGACCGCCTGAAGGCTTTTCTTGCCGACGAGTACGGCCTGAGCATGCCGAGCATTAAGGGGCTGCGCATACTGAAGCGCAGCATCGATGCTCGCCAACGTACCATCTTTGTGAACCTTCGCGTGCGCGTGTATATTAATGAGGTGATGGCCAACGATGAGTTCCAGCCCATCAGCTATCCTGACGTGTCCGACCGCCCACAGGTTATTGTTGTTGGTGCTGGTCCTGGTGGCTTGTTTGCTGCCTTGCGTCTGATAGAGCTGGGGCTGCGCCCCGTTGTGCTGGAGCGTGGCAAGGACGTGCATGAGCGCAAGAAGGATCTGGCCCTGATAGCCCGCACGCAGCAGGTGGACGATGAGAGTAATTACTGTTTTGGCGAGGGTGGGGCAGGGGCCTACAGCGATGGCAAGCTATACACCCGTTCAAAGAAGCGCGGTCCCATCGAGAAGATTCTGCGGGTGTTCTGCCAGCATGGTGCCTCTACGGCCATCTTGGCCGATGCTCATCCGCACATTGGTACCGACCATCTGCCGCAGGTCATTGAGGCCATGCGCAACACCATACTGCAAAGCGGTGGCGAGGTGCACTTCCAGACTAAGATGACAAGGCTGATTGTGAGTGGAGAGTGGAATGTGGTAGGTGGAAGGAGAATCGATGGCAAGAACTGCGTGATTGGCGTGGAGGCAGAGGAGCATCATTCCACCACCAAAGAGTTCCTCGGTCCAGTCATTTTGGCCACTGGCCATTCGGCACGCGACGTCTACCGCTATTTGGCTGATGCACGTATTGCAATAGAGCCTAAGGGCATAGCCGTGGGTGTGCGTTTGGAGCACCCGTCTCAGCTGATAGACCAGATTCAGTACCATCGCAGGGAGGGCCGTGGGCGTTGGTTGCCCGCTGCTGAATATTCGTTTGTGACGCAGGTAGAAGGCCGTGGCGTATATAGCTTCTGCATGTGCCCTGGTGGATTTGTCATACCCGCAGCCACTGGGGCCGAGCAGATTGTAGTCAACGGTATGAGCCCAGCCAGCCGTGGCACTAAGTGGAGCAACAGCGGCATGGTGGTGGAGACACACCCGGAGGATGTCGAGGGCGACGATGTGCTGAGGATGTTGCGTTTTCAGGAACGGCTCGAGCGCGACTGCTGGCAGCAGGGCAACCGCCGACAGACGGCGCCCGCGCAGCGTATGGCCGACTTTGTGAACGGTCGGCTTAGTAGCGACCTCCCTGTCAGTAGCTATGCCCCTGGCTTGCTGGCCTCGCCCCTGCACTTCTGGTTACCCAAACCCATAGCGAGCCGTCTGCAGCAGGGGTTCCGCATCTTTGGACGTCAGGCTCACGGATTCCTAACCAATGAGGCCGTTATGATAGCCGTTGAGACGCGCACCTCCAGTCCTGTGCGCATTACCCGCGACGCAACCACACTGCAGCACGTCCAGCTGGCAGGTCTCTTCCCCTGTGGCGAGGGGGCTGGCTATGCTGGTGGAATCGTGTCGGCGGGAGTCGATGGCGAGCGTTGTGCCGAGTGCTGTGCAGAGTATCTTGTTCAGAACAGACATGTTGGGAACTCGTAGCGGGTAGGTCGCTCGTTCATTGCGTGCAACATCACCGCTCAGAGTTTTCAGATGCATGCATTATGGCGAAATGGCCCCCGACAGCCGACAACCTGCTGGGCAATGACGAAAAAAATGATTTAAAACCTTGGCTGTCTCAATTATTCTTCGTATCTTTGCGACAGCAACTTTAACTTAAAAAATCTATACACATTATGAACAAGCAAGAGAGATTTGTCATTACCATCAGCCGACAGTTTGGCACGGGTGGACATGAAATAGGTGCAGAGCTGGCCCGCCGGCTCGATGTGAAGCTGCTTGACAAGCAGATACTTAACGAGGTGGCCAGTCGCTTTTGCACCGTAGAGAATGCCGTGGAGAAGATAGAATCGCGCAACCCGTTGTGGCGCGATGATTTCACCCAGTTCTACCGCTCGTATATGGCTGGTGCCGAGTATGACGGCATGGAGCACGATGCTACCAGCCACCAGTTGTTCGACGCCCAGGCCGACGTCATCCGTAAGATTGCCGATCAGGAGTCGTGTGTTATTGTGGGTCGCTGTGGTTTCCACATTTTCCGGAACCATCCTAACGCGCTGAAGATTTTCGTGCATGCCGATGACAACTGCCGTAAGCGCCGTATAGCCCAGAAGTTTGGACTCGACGAGCAAGACGCTGCTGCCATGATAGTGGACAATGACTATTCGCGCGAGTTATACACCAAGACTTTCACGGGTAGCGACTGGACTGATGCACGTAATTACGACTTGGCACTCAATGTCAAGCGCTACGGCGTCAACGGTGCAGTGGACTTCATTCTGCAGAGCATCGAATAGGAGTCGAGGGGCGGGGTGAAAGAAGAAAAAGCGCTTTTTCTTTTGCCATTAGCTAGCTTATTTGTACCTTTGCATCCGAAATGGAAAAAAAGATTGTACTGGTTGTGATGATGTTGCTGAGCGTCATTGCAACGCTGGCTGACGAAAGTCCCAATGCAAAACAAGCGCGCCGTATTTTCGACAAAGTTTATGCTCAGGTGTTTGGCTCGCAGGGATCGAGACTGAGCTACGATGTGAATATCGTGGGGCTGTATAAGACTAAGGGCTCTATCAAGATGAAGGGCAAGAAACAGCGCTTCAGTGATGAGCGTGTGGACACTTGGAACGATGGTGTGACGGCTTATATGGTCTACAGGAAGAAGAAGACGGTCGAGATACACAACGCCAACTCGGACAAGAAAGACAAGTATTCGGGTCGCTTCAAATTTACACTCGATGATTTCTCCTATCATATAGCAGAAGACCCTGAAGGTCTGATGCTTACGCTGAAGCAGCTGAAGACCGCTAAGGGCAGTATCAAGGAGGTGAAGGCACTGATAGACCGCAAGACGTTTGCTCCCATCAGGCTGCGCATCAAGGTGGCCTTCATTTGGACAACGATAAAGATTTCGGACTTCAAGTCAGGCGGCATCAGCGATGACGTGTTTGTGTTTCCGCGCAGCCGATATGCTGAAGGCTATAAGTTTGTAGACAAGCGAGGAGAGTAGTATGTCGTTGCAGCAACTATTGCTGGTTGGCATGTATCAGACCATCGTCGTTGACGATAATTTCTTCATTGGCGAGCTGCTGATAGGCTTTGATGACAATCTCTGGAGGATAGCCCAGCGAGTTTAGCTGGCCGATGGGGTGAGGCTGGCCGTCAGCCAGCAGCTGCATAATGGCCTGGCGGATCTCGGCCAGTAGTGGACGGTTGGTGCCCGACTTTTGCAGGCACACGTCACAATGGCCACAGTCCTTAGTGGTGGTCTCGCCAAAATAGCGCAGTAGCAAGCGGCTGCGGCAGTGCTGCTCGTCGGTGGCATAGTCGATCATGGCCTCGATTCGCTGAGCGAAACGCTGGCGTAGGTCGTCGTAGATATGGGGGGGGAACTGCAGGTGCTTAGACTCTTCACGTCGCTGGATGTAGCGGATGTAGGGCGTTCGCTTTTGGGGAATGAAACGAAGTATGTTCTTTTGGCTCAATGTGACGAGCGACTGGTAGACCTCTATCTTGTTGAGGCCAGTAAGCATGGCCAGCAGCGACTCGTCGATGAACTGGAAGTCGCTGAACAGCCCACTGTAGTTGCGTAGCATGGCCACTATCAGACTGTCTTCGTTAGGCGAATTGCCGTGCAGACGGTATAGGTCGTCGCGGTCGACGATGAAGCGCACACGGGCTTTACTGTCCTGCTCTTCAGTGTACTCGATGTAACCGGCACGCTCGAGGAGCCTGAGCGCTGCGTTGACCTGGATAGGGAAGAACTTGTATACAAGGCAGAACTTGTCAAGCGGGAACTCGAAAATGGCGTTATAGCCAGAGCCAACACCAATCTCATAGAAGTAAGCCAGATGATCGTAGATGTCTCTAATATAGTCTTTCGGAGGGAAAGTGTCGTCGATGCGCTTCTTCAGCTTGTTGTTGTCTGAGTTGTCGTAGAGCAGCACGGCATAGGCTCGCTGGCCGTCGCGTCCGGCACGGCCAGCCTCTTGGAAATAGGCTTCAATACTGCTGGGGCAGTCGATATGGATGACCAGCCGCACGTCGGGCTTGTCGATGCCCATGCCAAAGGCGTTGGTGGCCACCATCACTCTGTACTTGTCCTGTTGCCAGGCCTGCTGGCGCTTGTCTTTCTCCTGGTCGTCAAGGCCAGCATGGTAGAACGTGGCCTCAATGCCCGACTGGCATAAGTAGTCGCACATCTCGCGCGTGCGGCGGCGACTACGGGCATAGACGATGGCAGAGCCTTCCACGCGGTTTAGTATTTCGACGAGCTGGCCGAGCTTGTTGGGCGTGTGGCGTACCACATATACCAAGTTGGATCGCTCGAAGCTCATGCGGAAGACGCACCGTTCGCTAAAGCCCAGTTGCTGCTGGATGTCGTCGATGACAGCCGGAGTGGCCGTGGCAGTTAGGGCGAGCACGGGCACGTGGGGCACGTCTTTGCGGATGTCGGCAATAGTGAGGTAGGAGGGGCGGAAGTCATACCCCCATTGGCTGATGCAGTGGGCCTCGTCGACGCAGATAAAGCTGACCTTCATGTGGCGTAGCTTAGTGCGGAACAGCTCAGAGCCGATGCGTTCAGGAGAAATGTAGAGCAGCTTGATGGCACCGAAGACGGCATTCTCGAGCGTGAGCAGAATGTCATTGTGCGACATGCCCGAATAGATGGCAGCGGCCTTGATATGAAGGCGCCGTAGGCGTTCTACTTGGTCTTTCATTAGGGCTATGAGCGGCGTTATCACGATGCACGTACCCTCCAGCACCAATGCTGGCACTTGAAAGGTGATGCTCTTGCCGCCGCCCGTAGGCATGAGCCCCAGTGTGTCGCGGCCAGCCAGGATGGATTCGATGATTTGTCGCTGTATGCCCCGGAAGTTGTCGTAGCCCCAGTATCGGTGGAGAATGTCTAAGAGTTGAGAGTTGATATTAGAGGTTTGAGAGGCGGTGGTTGTTTTTTCAGGGTTTAGTGCTGAGAGATTAGAGTTGCGATTTCCCTGCATGCCACCGTCATTGACAGTAGCTCCCTCAGTATGATTTGTACCATTCATAACAAAATCTCTCTCAACCTTCAACAATAGTCTCTCAACGCTCAACTCTTAGCTCTCCACATCGCTTGGCTTAATAGCCTCTATCTGTAGTTGAACGTCGCTGCGCTTGTAAATGTTTTCCTCGATGGTGTAGACAATGTCGAACGAACGCTTCGACTTGATGTATCGGGCTGCAGAACTTTGTCCGAAGGCGATGCCATTCATCACATTGCTTGACCGTGAGTCGACCAGTTCGAGCTTGATGTGCTCCTGCTGTCGGCCCACTACTTTGGATGTGCCGTAGTCGTAGACATTGCGTGTACAAAACAGAGGCTTGGGGTTGCTGGGCCCGTGTGGGGCAAACTTGCGCAGGTCGTTGTGCAACTTCTTGGTGATGTCTTTGAAGTCGATGACCTCTTCAATCTCGAGCATCGCCTCGGTCTGCTCTGGCAGGATATGTTCGCTGACGTATTGCTGAAAGCGACGGCGGAACTCAGGCACGTTGTCTATTGGCATTGACAGGCCCACGGCGTAGGTATGGCCACCGAAATTGCTGAGCAGATCGCGGCACGACTTGATGGCGTCGTGCACATCGTAGCCTGCCACCGAACGGGCCGAGCCGCTGGCCATGTCGCCAGAGCGGGTGAGTACCACCGTGGGGCGGTAGTAGATTTCAGTGAGGCGCGAGGCCACAATACCCACCACGCCCTTTGTCCAATTCTCGTCATAAAGCACGATGGCTGGCTGATGTGCCTGACTCTCCAGACGCTCCACGATGCGGTTGGCCTCTTCGGTCATCTGCTTGTCAATGTCCTTGCGTTGCTCATTGTATTCGTTGATGTGCATAGCCTCGGCCAGTGCCCGCTGGAAGTCGCGTTCAACAAGCAGGTCGACGGTCTCAGTACCGTTCTGAACGCGGCCTGAGGCGTTAATGCGTGGACCTATTTTGAAGCCGATGTCGCTCATGGTGATTTCGCGACCAGTGAGTCCGCATATCTCGATAATGCTCTTCAGGCCAACACTGGGGTTGGTGTTGAGCTGCTTCAGGCCGTGGAAAGCCAGAATGCGGTTCTCTCCCGTCACAGGAACGATGTCGGCTGCGATGCTCACGGCGCAGAAGTCGAGCAGGGGGATGAGCTGCGAGAAAGGTATGCCGTTGTTCTTGGCAAAGGCCTGCATGAACTTGAATCCCACGCCACAGCCGCACAAGTCCTTGAAGGGGTAGGTGGAGTCCTCGCGCTTAGGATTGAGGATGGCCACAGCAGGCGGCAGTTCGTCGTCGGGTACGTGATGGTCGCAGATGATGAAGTCGATGCCCTTCTCCTTGGCATAGCCAATCTCTTCGACAGCCTTGATGCCGCAGTCGAGCACGATGATGAGCTTCACATCCTTCGAGGTGGCATAGTCTATGCCTTTGTGGCTGATGCCGTAGCCCTCGTCGTAGCGGTCGGGAATGTAGTACTCGATGTTTGAGTAGAACTGTTGCAGGAACTTATATACCAGTGCCACGGCAGTACAGCCGTCGACGTCGTAGTCGCCATAGACCATGATACGCTCCTTGCGTCCCATAGCATCGTTGAGCCGGTCAACGGCAATGTCCATGTCGTTCATCAAGAACGGGTCGATAAGCTCGCTGAGCATTGGCCTGAAAAAGCGCTTGGCAGCACTTTCGGTCTTGATGCCGCGCCGTATGAGCAGGTTGGCCAAGATAGGACTCATGCCAATCTTGTCGGCCAGCTCCTTAGCAGCCTGCTGTCGCTCGGGTGATGGTGGTTCGTAATTCCATTTTGAATCCATTTGTATGTAGTGTCTTTTTTGCTCTTAGCCGGAGTGGGGCGTTTTGTGTCAGTAGCCATACATTGCAGGGCCTTGCAGTGTCGTTGGTGTTGCGGCATGCGCCCAAAATCCCCAATATAGCCCTCAAAGGTACTAATAAAAAACGAAACGGCGGAACATTCTTTGTAATTTTAACAGAATGTTCCGCCTTTTTACTTTTGTTGTCAATGTCCGAAGATGTGAGCGCGGTCACGAAGAAGTGCAGGACCGGCCCATTCTTCGGGCACGAAGCGCCAGTTGCCATTGGCTTTGGCTGTCACGTGGCCGGCTGCTTCGATGTCTTTCATGATGTAGTAGCGCTCGTCGTGCTGGCTTTGGTAGACAATGCGGCGCGGCAGCGAGTCGTGGGGAATGCCTGCGCCGAGGGTGAGCAGTTCGCCACCGCCATTGCCGCGATAGCTGTTCATTGCTACGCGATACCAGCGGTCTTCGTCGAATGGCTCCCCATTGCTCATGCGCAGGATGTGCACCTTCTCGCCATCTGGCTTGGTGACGTCTACCTCGTAGTCGATGCCAGCGGCAGAATCGAAGTTGAACGTCATGTTTTCAAAGCCGAAACGCTCGCCGTCGTTGGTCCATGCGCCTTGTCTGATGCGCATGATATGGTCTTGTGGCGAGTGCATAGTGTTGACCCACAGGTCGTAGCTCATCTCCAGATGGCGGCGAACCTCCTGGCCAGTGAGGTTGAGCACGTAGATCATATTTTCATAGCGGTAGAGTTTGAAGAGGTCGCTCACGCGCACAGGTCCTTTCTCGATGGCGGCATCATAAACAAGTGGGGCGTTGAACGAAATGTCGGCGCCCGTGATGCGCAGCTGCAGGTTGTGGATGTAGTCGGTAAAAGGAGCCGAGCCGAAGAAGCAGTCTTGGGCGTGGATAGATTCGTCGAAGGTGCCTAACTGCCTATCAACGTAGGCTTTAACGTGGTCGATGTCGGTCTGGAAGTGGTTCACCAGCTGTTTGTCCACCTCTTCGTCGGCAATACTCTGTATGGTGCCTGTGATATGTTTGTGCTTCAGTATGCCGTTCTCGTAAGTCAGTTCAATCTTGGCGTCGGCAACCATCTGGGCAAAGCACGATGGGTCAAGACACAGAACGGAGTCGCCTGCAACGTTCTCTATGCGGGTGTTGTGCATGGTGTGGTCGTGGCCAAAGAAGATGATATCGAAGCCCGGCACCTGGCGGGCCACCTCTTCTGTGGCATTCTCTGCGTATTCAGGAGTGCGTATGCCACCATTCAATCCGCTATGGAACAGACCGAATAGCAGGTCGGGGCGTTCGTCTTCTTGAATGCGTTTCACCCAGTATTGGGCGCACGTTACCATCTCCTTGAACTCCAGTCCTTGCCACAGCGACTCGTGCAGCCAGTTTGGGATGGCTGGCGTGAGCATGCCCAAGACAGCTATCTTAACGCCATCTATCATGTGGATAGAGTAGGGGTGGGTGAATGGCTGGCCTGTCTCACGGTCGACGATGTTTGCCCCCAGCATGGGGCATCTCACCTCCCTTATCCATTTGTCATACACGTGGTGGCCAGTTTCTACGTCATGATTGCCAATGGTTTCGGCGTTGTAGCGCATGTAGTTTGTGAGTTTTGCTGCTACGTTGGGCTGTTCGGGCATGACGTAGTTGGTGTAGTAGCACGTGGGCTGACCTTGCAGAATGTCGCCGTTGTCCAGCAGAAGCAGGTTATCGCCATACTGCTCGCGCAGTCGGTTGACGTAGGTGCTCACGCGGGCCAGTGTCCCTTTGAGTGGCTTGCGGCTGATGAAGTCGTATGGAAAGAAGTAACCGTGCACGTCGCTTGTCTCTATCACTCTCAGTTTCACGGTCTTGCTGTCGTTGGTTGCTGCCATTGCCATTATGCTTATTAGACTTAGTAGGATGATGCTTGCGCCTTTATGTTTTTTCATGTTTTTATAAAGTTGGTAGTAACGTTTGGTTTGCAAAGATACAAACTTTTAGCCATATAGCCAAAAGATTCTCAGAAAAAGGATGAAGCATTGTTGCGTGGTCAGAGGGCAGAAAACAAAAAGAACCCGGATGCCGTTGATGCTGTGCTTTCCGGGTCCTCTTCAGGTAGGTCAATGAATGGATTGTAGCTTACTTGCTTACTTCGTTCTCTTCCTGCATGTCGATGTACTGGCGGTTCTGGTCGTAGAACTCGTATTGTAGGAATGCCATCTTCTGACTTGGAATGATGCGTACACCGAAGCCATACTTCATCTGCCAGCGGCGCTTCAGCGAGATAACGCCCTGATTGATGTAGGCAGCGACGTAGGGGTGTACGTGGAGTGAGAATCTGCGGATGCCAATTTTGTTGACAAGGCGGTCAATCTTGCTCTCTAACTGGTCGGTAAACAGGATGCTCGACTTTATCTTTCCCGTGCCGTGGCAGGTGGGGCAGCTTTCCTCTACGGCCACGTCCATGGCGGGACGCACGCGCTGACGGGTAATCTGCATGAGCCCGAACTTGCTCAGTGGCAAGATGTTGTGGCGGGCGCGGTCTTTCTTCATGTTTTCGCACATGCGCTCATAGAGCATTTGTCGGTCTTCAGCGAGATTCATATCGATGAAGTCGACAACGATGATGCCACCCATGTCGCGCAGTCTTAGCTGGCGCGCCAGCTCATCGGCGGCACCGAGGTTGGTCTCAAGTGCATTAGCTTCCTGTCCGTTTTCTTTCTTGATGCGCGTACCGCTGTTCACGTCTACCACATGCATGGCCTCTGTGTGCTCTATGATGAGGTAGGCTCCCCGTTTGTAGTTGACAGTGCGTCCGAATCCCGACTTCACCTGCTTGGTCACGTTGAAGTTGTCAAAGATGGGCACCGTGCCTGTATAGAGCTTCACGATGTCGGCCTTCTCTGGGGCAATGAGTGCCACATAGTCGCGCACTTGCTCGTAAACTTCGTTGTTGTTTACGTGGATGCCGTCGTAGGTGGGATTGAACAGGTCGCGGATAAGAGCTACGCTGCGGCTCGACTCCTCAAAGGTGAGCATAGGTCGTTCTGCAGACTTCTGCACACGTGTGATGCAGTCTTCCCAGCGTTTCAGCAGCACCTTAAGCTCCTGATCGAGTTCTGCTGCCCGCTTGCCTTCGGCCACTGTGCGCACAATAACGCCAAAGTTGCGGGGCACCATGCTCTGTACGAGCTGTTTCAGGCGGCTGCGCTCTTCGCCGCGTTTTATCTTCGAGGATACCGAAACTTTATCGCCAAAGGGAATGAGCACCATGAAGCGTCCTGCAAAACTGAGGTCGCATGTCAGGCGTGGACCCTTGGTGTTGATGGGTTCCTTGACCACCTGCACCAGCACTTCCTGACCCACCTTCAGCTGGTTCTGTATGCTGCCGTCTTTGGGCAGGTCGGGCAGTCGTGAGGCTTTTTGTATGGGATAAAGTTTCTTGCGGTCGCTCTCTACCTGCTTGAGGTACTTTTCGAAAGAGCTGAATTGAAGGCCCAAATCAAGGTAATGAAGGAAGGCATCCTTCTCAGAACCGATGTCTACGAAGCAAGCGTTGAGTCCTGGCATCAGTTTCCTGACTTTGCCAATGTAGATGTTGCCCACGGCAAAGCTTGCAGTGCGCGGCTCGCTCTGGTATTCCACCAGTTGCTTGTCTTCGAGCAGTGCAATGGCAATGTCTTTGGGCTGCACATCAATAATTACTTCGCTTGTCATTGTTTGTGATTACTGTTCTGCTTGTTTGGGGTGTGTTCGTTGTTTCTCTCTTAACAATCTGTGGGTGCGAGGTCACTCTTTCGGGCGTCTCGCCGATTATTAAAAGAGGTGTGTCAGGTGTTTTGCAACACCTTGACACACTCCTCTCATTTCCTTTACAGATTAAGAATCAAGTCTCGCTGTTTCTTACTTGCTCTTATGTCTGTTCTTGCGCAGTCTCTTCTTGCGCTTGTGAGTAGCCATCTTATGGCCCTTCTTTTTCTTTCCGTTAGGCATAATTTTTTTTGTTTTTTTAATGTTGTTACTATTGTGATTTAATTTGTCGTCTCTTCAGATCCGGCACTGTAGGCATCCATCCGTTCGATAAAACTCTTTGCAGGCTTAAAAGCGGGTAGGTCGTGAGCATCAATAATCATTGTAGTGTTCTTAGAGATGTTGCGGGCAGTCTTCTGTGCCCTGTGCTTGACTATGAAACTACCAAAGCCTCTGAGGAAAACGCTTTGCTTTCTCTCAGCTAAACTCGACCTTATCTCTTCCATAAAAGCCTCTACCGTGATGGCTACAGACTTCTTGTCAACTCCTGTTGTTTCGGCTATCTTGTTGACTATTTCTGCCTTCGTCATATTGCTTTAAACTCCTTATTATTTTATGATGTTGTTAATTTCGGACTGCAAAGATACTGTTTTTCAATCAGATACGGAAATATTTTCAGAATAATTTTCAATTTTTTTGTTCTTCATCGCCTGCTTGGTCGCTTAACGGTGCCTTTTCTGTCTCAAAATAATCGTTGATTTCCTGCCTTGCATTGCCATCGGTGTTGGGGATATCCCTGATGATTCGTCCCTTCTCAAGGAGTGCAATACGTGTAGAAATCTCGATAGTGTGTTGCAGGTTATGGCTGCTTACAAGGATGGTGGCGCCCGTACTGTTGCTATAGTCGGTAATGAGGTGCTTCAGCGTGTTCTGACTCGATGGGTCGAGAAAATTGAAAGGTTCATCGAGGATGAGTATGTTGGGCTTGCGCATCATTGCTGCTATGATGCCCACCTTCTGCTTGTTGCCTGCCGAGAGATTGCGTATCAGCTTCTTCTGTCCGAACACTTCACCGCCCGAAAAACGCTCAAAGTGCTTTTCGAGTTGTGATGGCGGGATGGATGCTGCACCAATCTTTTCCAGAAAGGCAAAGTATTCCTCAGGCGTTAGATAGTCTATCAGGAATCCCTCGTCAATATAGGCTGCGGTGGTGTCTTTCCATTGCTCCGACGTGGCAGGGGCTATACCGTTGAGCGTGATGTTACCTTCGTCTGGCTTCAGCAGGTCGAGCATCATGCGGAACAAGGTTGTCTTTCCTGCACCGTTGTTGCCTACAATGCCAAGGATATCGCCGTCGTTCACAGTGAATGACGGGATATCGCAGGCAATTGTTTCGCCAAACTGCTTCTTCAGATTCTGTATTTGTATCATAACCCTTTATTCTTTTCTCATTTAGATTAGACCAGTCCCTTGCCGTGGCACTGCTTGAACTTCTTGCCACTGCCGCAGGGGCAGGGATCGTTGCGGCCGGGCAGCTTGTCGCGGACGATGGGCGTGCGAGGCTGCTGGGCACGAGTGTCATGCTGGGCAGCAGCTTGCTGGTTTTGGTCGACCATCTGCTCTTCTTGTATATCCTGCTTGTTCTCAGTGTATTGGCGGCGGTCAGTGTGCTCTTCAGGGGCAGCCTCCTGTACCTCCTGCTGTTGCAGTTCGGGTATAGCGGCACGCGAAAGTATACTGACTATACGGTTATACATGTCGTTTATCATTGTGTCCCATACCTTGGCGCTTTCCAGTTTGAAGATGAGCAGCGGGTCCTTCTGCTCATACGAGGCGTTCTGCACCGAGTGGCGCAGCTCGTCCAGCTCGCGCAGGTTCTCCTTCCAGGCGTCGTCGATGATGTGCAGCAAGATTTGCTTTTCAAACTCCTTCACCACCGATTTGCACTCCGTCTCGTAGGCTTCCTGCAGGTTGCAGGCAATGTTATACATGCGGCGTCCGTCGGTGATGGGCACCATGATGCGCTCGTACATCATACCCTGGTTCTCGTAGACCTGCTTGATAATGGGCATAGCCACCTCGCAGATGCGCTCTGTCTTGCGGTTGAAGGCAGCCAGTGCAGCTTGGAAAGCGTTCTCTGCCAGCTCTTCATGGCTCTGCTCTGCCAGTTGCTGTTCGTTGAATGGCACCTCCATGGCAAACAGGCGGATGAACTCCTCCTTGCAGCCTTGGAAGTCGTTGTTCTCAATGATATTGTAGACGCGGTCCCAGATGGTGTTCGCAATGTCCATGCCAATGCGTTCGCCCATCAGGGCGTGGCGGCGCTTTTCGTAGATGGCGGTGCGCTGTTTGTTCATCACATCGTCATACTCCAGCAGGCGTTTACGCACGCCGAAGTGGTTCTCCTCCACCTTCTTCTGGGCGCGCTCGATGCTCTTCGAAATCATCGGACTCTCAATCATCTCGCCCTCCTTGAAGCCCAGACGGTCCATTACGCTGGCAATGCGCTCTGAGGCAAACAGTCGCATCAGCTTGTCTTCGAGCGAGACGTAGAACACCGACGAACCTGGGTCGCCCTGACGTCCGGCACGACCGCGCAGCTGACGGTCCACACGGCGGCTCTCATGGCGCTCGGTGCCTATGATGGCCAGACCGCCGGCGGCCTTCACTTCGGGCGATAGCTTAATATCCGTACCACGACCGGCCATGTTGGTGGCTATGGTCACGGCGCCCAGCCCGTTGGTCGACTGTCCAGCCAGTGCCACAATGTCAGCCTCCTTATGGTGCAGCTTGGCGTTCAGCACCTGGTGGGGTATGCCTTCGCGCTTTCCCGTCTCAGGGTCTACATACATATCGAGCATGCGCGAGAGCAGCTGCGAAATCTCAACCGATGTCGTACCAATCAGCGTCGGGCGTCCGGACTTGCGCATCTTCACCACTTCTTCGATGACAGCCTTATACTTTTCGCGTTGAGTCTTGTAGACGCGGTCGTCCATATCGTTACGGATGACGGGCTTGTTGGTCGGAATCTCCACCACGTCGAGCTTGTAGATGTCCCAGAATTCGCCTGCCTCGGTCGATGCCGTACCAGTCATACCGGCCAGCTTGTGATACATGCGGAAGTAGTTCTGCAGGGTGATGGTGGCGAAGGTCTGCGTGGCAGCCTCCACCTTCACGTGCTCCTTGGCCTCCACAGCCTGATGCAGTCCGTCGCTCCAGCGGCGGCCTTCCATGATACGTCCCGTCTGCTCGTCGACAATCTTCACCTCGCCATCGATGACCACGTACTCGTCGTCTTTGTTGAACATGCAGTAGGCCTTCAGCAACTGCTGCAGTGTGTGCACGCGCTCCGACTGAACGGCATAGTGCTGCATCATCTCGTCCTTCTTGTTCACGCGCTCCTCGTCGGTGAGGTTGGGTTCTACTTCGAGTGCGGAGAGCTGACCAGTGATGTCGGGCAGCACGAAGAGTTGGTCGTCGTTCACCTGGCCTGCCAGCCATGCTGTGCCCTTGTCTGTCAGGTCGCACGAGTTCAGCTTCTCGTCAACAACGAAGTATAGCGGAGCCACGCATTCCGGCATCTTGCGGTTGTTGTTCTCCATGTATATTTCCTCGGTCTTCAGCATGCCAGCCTTGATGCCCTCTTCTGAGAGATATTTGATGAGCGGCTTGTTCTTCGGCAGTGCCTTGTGCGAGCGATAGAGCGAGAGGAAGCCCTCGTCGAGCATCTCCTGTGCACGCTTCTTGTCGCCGCTTTCCATGAGTTGCTGGCCCTCGCCAATCTTTTGCTTGGCCTCAGCCAGGAACTGCGTGGCCAGCTGTCGCTGTACGCCCACCAGCTTCTCCACCAGCGGCTGGTACTCTTCGAACATCTGTACCTCGCCCTTGGGCACGGGTCCACTAATAATAAGAGGCGTACGGGCATCGTCGATGAGCACAGAGTCGACCTCGTCTACGATAGCATAGTTGTGTGCTCGCTGCACAAGGTCGGCAGGCGAGATGGCCATGTTGTCGCGCAGGTAGTCGAAGCCGAACTCATTGTTCGTGCCGAAGGTGATGTCGGCCTGATAGGCACGGCGGCGTTCAGGCGAGTTGGGCTGGTGCTTGTCTATGCAGTCTACTGAGAGACCATGGAACATGTAGAGCGGCCCCATCCACTCCGAGTCGCGCTTGGCCAGGTAGTCGTTCACCGTCACCACGTGTACGCCGTTGCCCGTCAGGGCGTTCAGGAACACTGGCAGCGTGGCCACCAGCGTCTTACCCTCACCCGTGGCCATCTCGGCAATCTTTCCCTGATGGAGCACGGTGCCACCGAACAGCTGCACGTCGTAGTGAATCATCTCCCACTTCAGGTCGTTGCCGCCGGCCGTCCAGTGGTTGTGGTAGATGGCCTTGTCGCCGTCGATGGTGATGAAGTCCTTGCGAGGGTCGCCGGCCAGCTCGCGGTCGAAGTCGGTAGCCGTGACCACGGTCTCTTCGTTCTGTGCGAAACGTCGTGCGGTGTCCTTCACAATGGCGAATACCTCGGGTCGCACCTCGTCGAGTGCTTTCTCATAGACCTCCAGAGCGTCCTTCTCCAGCTTGTCGATTTTCTCGAAGATGTCGGCGCGTTCGTCGAGCGGAGTCTGCTCGATGGTGGCCTTCAGCTTCTCTATCTCTGCCTTCTGCTCTTTGGCAGCGGCTTGCACCTGGCTACGAATCTCTTGTGCGCGCTGGCGCAGCTCGTCGTTGCTCAGCTTCTCAATGGCGGGATAGATGGCCTTCACCTCTTCAACGAGTGGCTGTATAGCCTTCATGTCGCGCGACGATTTGTCGCCGAACAGTGCTTTTAAGATTTTGTTGAAATTCATTTTATATTTGCTTTTTATTTCTAATCGTTTGGATATTTGGGGTGCAAAGTTACTGATTTTTTGTGGATTATGGCAAAGAATCAGTCGATTTTTGTCATGGAAGCGTTGCTTTTCTGCAATGTTGTCTACCCGAAAGGGTGCCATTACCCCTTAGACGGCACGATTTCTGGCTATGGAAAAGAGCATTCTGTTCCCTGAAATCAGAAAAGCGGTTCCGAAGAACAAGCATTCGGCGCCCTGATTCGTATGGCACGTGCAATAGTTGGTGCTATACGATCGGTAGTGACAGGCAGCGTGATGCGCTCCGACTTGATGCCTGCGCCATAGAAAACGATAGGGAAGGGCGTGAACGAGGCGCGCGAAAGCTCCTGTTCCTGTGTGTCTTCGTTCAGGATGCGCCAGCCGGGAGCCACCTCGACGATAAGGTCGCCGCAGCGGTCGGCACTGAAGGCGTTGCGCACCTTTCGTGTCTGGTCGTTCATGCTGGTGAGCAGCTGCAGCGAGGTGTAGACGTTGCGCACGCCCGACAGCAGCGCCAGAAACTCCTGGGCGCGTGCTGTGGCATCAGTGATGCTCACCTTCTTCTGCTCCAGAAGCTTGTGGTTCAGGTATATCTGATTGCGGAAGGTGGCCTCTACATACTTGCCCTGCCCCCAGATGGCACCGAAGTACATGTTCATTAGGTTGGCCGTGCGGCTCATGTAGAAGGTGCCCGTGGGTATGCGATACTGGTCGTAGTTGGTGTTTTCTTCATCGCTGTAGCCCGTGCTGGTGAGCACGAAGAGCACCTTGTCGCGCCCCACGCGCTGCTCAATGCCCTGAATAAGCCGTGCCAGCTCCTGATCCAGCCGCACGTAGGTGTCTTGCAGCTCTATCTGACAGTCTGTCACTGTGCGGTGGTCGAAGTTGCCTGCATAGTAGGTCAGCGAGAGCATGTCGGTCACTCTGTCGTTGCCCATGCCTGTGCTGGCAACGCACTGCTGTGCCATGTCGGTGATGTCGGCATTGACCATGGCGCTGGCTTTGTATTGCGCAAAGGCGTTGTTGCCGCTGAACTTGTGCTTGAAGGGCGATTGCTGGCCGGCTTGCACAAAATAGCTGAAGTTGCCCACCAGTGGGTTGACAGGCTCCCATGTCAGTCCCTGTATGCGATGGCAGGGCGCCTGCAAGTCGTTGTAGGCCCTGGCCCACGATGGAAACGAGCTGAAAAAGAACTGCGACGAGCACCAGTAGCCTTTTTCGTCGTCAATCCAGAAGGCGCCGTTGGCTGCATGTCCGGCCGAGAGCACGGCAGCGTCGGCATAGGGGGCTATGGCATAGACCACCGCCTTTCCTGCCGTGGCCACCTTCAGTTCGTCGGCCACCGTCGATGTTGCCATATTGGCAGGCGATGCTCCCTGTCGGGTCAGTATGCCTGAGTGCTTGCTGTCGTCGACACAATAGACGGGGCGCAGCGTCTCGCGGTTCAGCCAGCGCAGGCCCACTATATTATTATAATAAGGTGGAACGCCTGTACTCAGCGCTGCCACTGCCGATGCACGGTCTATAGGAGTGAAGGGGTAGGAAGCATTGGCATACACAAGTCCCTCGTCCAGCAGCTTCTTGAATCCGTCGGACGAGTAGAGTGGGGCAAAGGCTTCAAGGTAGTCGGTGCGCAGTTGGTCGATGGCAATGTTTACCACCAATCGGGGTGCATCGCCCAATTGCTGTTCCTGGCCCATCATTTCGGCTCTGAAACCGAGTACAGCCAGCAGTGTGATGTATAGGTACGAATTCTTCAAATCTTTCGCTTCAGCAGGCCTTTCACGCTAAAGGAGCGCTGCTCGGCCTTGTGTATACAATAACGTGACAGCAAAATCAGTGCCAAATAATACATGCCCTCGGCATAGTCCTGCCAGAATCCGCCTACAACGAACAGCACGATGAGCACAATCAGCAGGCTCCAATAGCGTGTCTTGGCATTGCGTCTTACTACCTGTCGCAGGAAAATCAGGTGCAGCGGATTGAGCAACAGCGCCTGCAGGTTGCTGCTGGTGGCAGGGTGTTCGGAGAAGAACATGACGCCTATGAGTATGCCGGCAGAGCCTGTCACAGCCATCAGCGTGGCATCCCACCATGCGTATGTGCGCCGACGGCGCCACTCCAGCGCAAAGAGGCCCAAGGCAATGGCCGTTAGCACCAGCATGCACTCGTTGGGGCTCAGAGGGAACTCGCTCTCTACAACCTGCTTGCCGTGTGGCACGACGATGCGGCGCTCCTTCACCAAGGGGCGTGCCGAGTCGGCTGTGAGGATATAGGCCTGGTCGAAGTCGCGTTTCAGATTCTCCGGCAGGAAGTGCTGCTCGCGCTGTGTAGTGGGCATGTCGGCCCTTACGCCCAGCAGCAGGTCGTTGCCCATGGCTGCCCAAGGGTGATGGGCAGTATGCTCGTGCACCATCTGTCGGAAGGTGGGAGCCGGTATGACCGTTGGCGGATAGGTGAGCAGTCCGTCGAGACTGCGTTCGATGATGTCGCGCGGACGAGTGGCGCAGTTGTCGTAGAAGAAGTTGTAGCGATAGACACGGTTCTCTGGCTCCCAGTTGATGGCCAGCGCCTGTGCCAGTCGGCGCTTCTCTTGTGGCGTAAGGTTCAGCACCTGTTCGCTCACTTCGCTGCCCCACTTCTTGTAGTAGTCGCAGAAATCGTCGAACGGAGCGATGCCCAGCTCATAGTCGGTCTTACCGAAGACAAAGCGCAGCACAAAGAAAGGCTGGTTATAGTTGAACACGCCATAGTTGAACGTGAGGTCTTCTTTCGTCTTGAGGTTATGGTAGCGCAGGGCAGTATGGCCGTACAGGCTATACACCTCTTCGTGTGGCGAACAGGTTATGAGTCCAATTTCTATGCTGTCCATAGAGTCGCTCTGCTGGGCAAAGACACTGCAGAAAGCGGCTTGAATCAGGCAGAGCGAGCCGCATAAAAGAATCCTAAAAATGTTTTCTAATTGTTTCACGATGCAAAATTAAGCTATATTTTTCAGTTTCGGTGCTTTTAATTCGATTTTTTTCAATAATTTTGCAAGCTGATTGAAAAAAGCAAGTGATGAACAAGAGATTATACATTGGCATACTGATGGCGGCGATGGCTGTGGCTGGCTATGCGCAGAGTGGCACAAACTCGCCCTACAGCCAATACGGCTTGGGTGTACTGAACGACCAGTCGCAGGGCTTCAACCGCGGAATGAACGGTGTCGGCCTTGGTTTGCGGCGCGGTGACATGGTGAACACGTTTAACCCTGCTTCCTATTCGGCTGTCGACTCGCTGACAATGCTCTTCGATGTGGGGCTGTCCGGACAGATTGTCAACTTCAAGGAGAATGGTGCCAGCGTCAATGCCAACA
>ERZ842401.1188-NODE-1188-length-37971-cov-12.457248_pt1 | contig 37971 bp, 23 predicted proteins | sample MGYA00521270_ERZ842401 | MGnify/ENA primary metagenome ERZ842401 (study PRJEB31892, sample SAMEA3878208) | bioreactor metagenome | biome: Moose rumen | place: Sweden | collected 2011-10 | study: EMG produced TPA metagenomics assembly of the PRJEB12797 data set...
GTTGTCACAGACACAGATCGTAACAGTATCAAAATGAGTGATGCAGCGTTTACCGTTTCCGACCCCACAGGTATTACAGAAGTTAATGCTGACGGTATGCAGGCAGACGGTAAGTACCTGAAGGCAGGTCATGTTATCATCAAGAAGGGTAATAGGATCTTCAACGCTGTAGGTGGTATCGTTAAGTAAAGTATAATATCTGTAAACGTAAGGATTGGGAGTTCGGCTCCCAACCCTTACGATTTTTAAAATAAATAATTATGTACGCGTACATTATTTATATGAGAGTTGAGAAGAGTAGACGGGAGAGGAAACAAAATGGATGAAAATCCCACTTGACGTGATAATTCGTAAAATAAAAATATAATAATAAAAATCTAAAATTACTAACCTATGATGAACAAAATCGCAAAAATGAAAACGGCTCTGTTCCTGTTGCTGGGAATGGGAGCTATGCAGTCATGCGAGAAGGATGTCCTGTTAGGGCAGCCGGAGTGGTTGGGTAACTCTATCTATGAAAGGTTACAAGATGGTATCACCACCACCGACGGCAATACCCGCTCTTTCACGAACACCCTGCGACTCATTGACGATTTGGGCGAGACACAGACTTTGTCGCTGTCAGGTTCAAAGACGCTTTTCGTCTGTCCTGATGACGTCTATGAATCTGTCTATGGTGCTGACCCTCAGTGGTATGAGCATCTCTCACAGTCTCAGAAGAAGGAAATGCTTTACGGAGCAATGATTAACAACGCTTACCTTCTTGACCTTATGTCAAACGTGAAGGGTGAAAACGGCAGCCTTCCTCGCGAGGGATTGGCGATGCGCCGTCCTACATCAGCGTCTATCAATGACTCTATCACAACCTACAAACTCAGCGATATGCCGGTAAACCCTCTCGGCAATACTGACTTCGACGTATGGAAGACGTTGAGGGAGAGGGGCAAGGACCTCCATATGTATCGCGATGAGACAACAAAGACGATGATGCACTTCCTTGAGCCATTTATGGTATACAACGACATTACCAATGAGGACCTGCAGATTATGACAAACGGAGCTTCATCAAGCATCAAGGATGCATGGATTAATGGTAAGAAGGTAATCTCTACAACAGAGAGCGGAACCTGTAAGAATGGTTACGTTTATGTTGTGGATGGTATAGCAACACCTTCAGACAATATGGCAGAGGTTATCAGCAATGCTCCTGAGATGTCAATATGGGCTTCATTCCTGAAGAGATTCTCCTGCCCTGTACCTATGAAGGGTTCCATACTCTCAGAGTACAGACGTCTGATGAATACTAATGACAGCATCTTTGCTCTGCACTACCTTAACTACAGTGATGAGAACCCACTCAGAAAGAATGACTACATTCTGGAGAATATCAACGATAAGGGTCTGTTGAACTTCGATCCAGGTTGGAACCATTATCAGGTAGGTAGCAACACACTCTATTTTGACGGTGCTGCGATGCTTGTACCTTCTAATGATGTTGTCAACGAATGGTGGATGAACGGTGCTGGTAAACCTTTGCGTGAGGAATATGGCACAATGGACAATATCCCTTATGAGACATTGGCCTCTCTGATGCGTGTGAATATGCGTCAGTCTCTCATAGAATCTGTGCCTTCAAAGTTTGCCGACATGCTTGATGACGCTCAGGGAAATCTCGGAGCACGCAAGGAACATATTTTGAAGAGTTATATGGCAAACAACGGTATGGTATATCTTGTGAGTCAGTTATATACTCCTGCTGAGTTCCGCTCTGTGATGTATCCTGCTACATCTCACTCTAACACCTCTTTCAGCGCTATCTATCACTCTATGACAGGTACTGCTTCAGGTCAGGCGGATTCTCACTATGACTTTTCTTCATATCTGACAGATCTTGAATCGCAATATTCATTTCTCATTCCGCAGAATATAAGAACTCCACACGATCAGACCAATGTAAAATACGATGTGTATCGCTACATTGACCCATGTTCTTATGGCCTTGACCAGCAGAACGTAATGGAGATTTATTATGCTAAAAACAAGATTGAGGTTTCATACTACAAATGTACCATTGATGCAAATGGTGAAATTTCTTGGATAAGCACTCTTCGCAGACCTAATCCTCTTGGAGATGGCAAACTCCAGAATATGTTGTATGATCTTACTGACAACTCTATCATCATTTCAGACATAAAGTCGGGCGCTCCTGGCCAGAAGTACTTTAAGACAAAGGCAGGCTCTTACATCTATGCAGAGCCGACAGCTGGCGGTTACAAGTTCCGTGGAGGCTTCCAGGAAAACTATAATCAGGATATCACTGTTTCTAATGATTACATTTACTCAGGATATGGCAATGATAAGAAGAGTTCTACATTCGCATTCCAGACAGATGCGACTATGAGTGAGAAGGTTATAGGCTTACCTATGACTTCTGATAAGTCAGTATATCAGACCCTTAAGGCGGCTGTTGCAAACAGTATTGACTGTAACCTCTTCTATACTCTCCTGACGGGTGACCCATCAGATGACGGAAAGAACCTGGTAAGTAGCGAAAACGGTACGGGAAGCAGTGCGTATAAGTGTCTTGCACACGGTAACGGCAACGTAAACATTACAGCATTCGACAGTTACAACTACACTGTCTTTGTTCCTAATGATGCATCAATCCAGAAACTTATTGATGATAAGTTCCTCCCAACTTGGACTGATTGGAATACTTACAATACTGAGTATGAAGCCAAGAAGGATGATCCTAATCCTGCTGTAAAGGCAGAGGCTGAGAAGGCAAAGAAAATACGCGATAACATTGCTGACTGCATACGTAGTTTCTTGCGCTATCACATCATGGATAACTCAGTATATATTGCTGGTGATCCATTGACAAATACTTTGTATGAGACTGCTAAGCTGAACACAACCACCCAGCGTTTCTATCCTGTAACTATTGTTAAGGCAGACGCTAATGACCTCGTGGTAAAGGACGTTCAGGGTAATGTACGCAATGTGCAGACAGACTTCAGAAACAAGAGCTGTCGTGAAAGTTGGGTTAAAAACCAAGCTAGCGGAACGGACCAGACGGAAGCCTCTGCTTCCGCTACTGTAGAATCTACTTCGTTTGCTGTGGTACACAAGATAGACGGTGTCCTCTTGTTTAGAAGTTTCACACCTGGTGTGGACGAAGAATACTGGAAGAATGTAACATCATCTAATTAATAATAAATACTATGAGACAATATATAAAGACATTCCTGCTAACGTTGTCGATGATGATTTCATCGGCAGCAATGTACGCACAGGATATTACGTCAGTGCATGGTGTTGTTTCCGACGACCTTGGGCCTCTGATGGGTGCCACCGTATGCGAAATAGATGGTAACGGACGTATTATTGAGTCTGCGATTACTGATATGAATGGTAACTTCGTTATGAAGGTGAGAAATGCTTCTGCTCATAAGATCAGATTCTCATACGTAGGTCTTGATACTAAGACGATGAAGATAGACAAGACGACATACGACGTCAAGTTGGAGTCAAAGACTGTCCTTCAGGAAGTGACCATTAAGTCAAAGAAACGTATGAACGGTAGCGGTCTGCCGATTCCTGAGCGAGAGGTTTCCTTCGCAGTACAGTCTATCTCTACGAAGGAGTTTGAAGGCTTGGGTGTAAACTCTATTGATGAGGCCCTTCAGGGACGTATTGCAGGTCTTGACATCGTGTCAGGCGGTAACCTGGGTTCTGGTTCTACCATCCGTCTGCGTGGTGGTGGCTCTATGTCAGGACTCTCTTCTGAGACCCCACTCATCGTTGTGGATGGTAATATCCGTAATGTTGAACAAGGTAATTTTGACTTTGCAAATGCTGATCAGGAACAATTTGCAGAACTTCTCAACGTTAACCCAGAGGATATTGCATCTATCAACGTTATCAAGGATGGTGCTGGTGCTGCTATATATGGTTCGGATGGTGCCAACGGTGTCATCGAAATTATTACCAAGCGTGGTAAGCGCGGAAAACCTCGTGTGACATATACAGGCTCTATCAAGGCCTCTCATATATATTTTCCTGAAAGCATGAAGCTCCTCAATGGTGACGAATATACGATGCTGTTGAAGGAAGAGTACTTCAACCCTTCACAGGATGACGGAGCAAGTAACGTACGCGAGTTGAACTATGACAAGACCTTCTCTCAGTATGAGCAGTATAACAACAATACTGACTGGATTGATGCAGTAACCCAGACGGGTTACCTGCAGAAGAACTACCTCACTATCGAGGGTGGTGGCGAGAAGGCTGCCTTCCGTATCTCTGGTGGCTTCGATACTCAGACGGGTCAGATTATCAAGCAGGGCTTTAACCGTTTCACAACGCGTTTGAACCTCGACTACAACATCTCTGAACGTATCAAGGTGCAGACAAACTTCGGTATGACATATACCAAGAATAAGCAGAACTATGATAATAACATCCTTTCTATTGCACGTAGGAAGATGCCAAACATGTCCATCTATGAACAGGACGCGGACGGCAACGATACAGATGTCTTTTATAATATGTTGCAGAGTGGTGCGGATATGGGTAGTGAAGTCTTTAAGAATGATCAGCGTACTTATTACAATCCTGTAGCATGTGCACATCTTGCAAAGAGAACCCAATCTACTTATGATATAAACCCGGAACTTGTAATTAACTATGAGCTTTGGGGAATGGATGAGGATCATCATCGTCTCACATGGCGCGGACAGGTGTATATGAATATATGGAATGATTATTATGATTCTTTCTATCCCTCATCACTCCTCTCTACAGTTTGGGATGCGGGACACAATACGGCTAACTCTGGTTCTTCAAAGTCAGTATCTCTGACAACGAAGCATACCCTGACCTTTACTCCGGCATTTAAGAACAAAGATCACTCACTTATGGCGATGGCACGTTTTGAACTCTCAACAGGTTCTGTTAACGGTCAGTCAACTTCAAGTTACCTCCTTCCTTCAGGCGGTATAGAGAGTCCTTTCGCTGGCGGTATCACTGGTGGTATGTCATCAAACTATGATGAAAACAAGTCAATGCGTATGGCTTTCTCTACTAACTACTCTTACAAACAGCGCTATGTTGCTCTCTTCAGTCTCGTAGCTGATGGTACTACAAGGTTTGGTGAGAAAAAGAGATGGGGTTACAATCCTGCAGTATCTCTGCGTTGGAACGTAATTGATGAGCCGTTTATGGAATGGGCGCGCGGATGGCTGTCAATGCTCTCTATCCGTCCTTCATGGGCTTACTCAGTAGTAGCTCCAAGTAGGGATTATCTTTATACTGCGGTATATCAGAATCTGGGTTCTTACAACCAATATATGGGAATGACATCTATGTATCCTACTAACCTCATGCTCTCAGACCTGAAATGGGCAACATGGAATAAGTTCAACATAGGTTTCGACGTACATTTCCTCAATGACAAGATTAACCTCTCGTTCGAAATGTATAATAATACCCTGAAAGACGACTTCATGGGTGGTTACAGAATACCTTCAAGTACAGGTTTTGAGACACTTGCTTACAAGAATGACGGTAAGAAGAGAGATACTGGTTGGGAGTTTACCATTGATACAAGAAAGCTCATAAAGAAGGGTAAATTCTCTATGGATACCTACGTGAACTTTGGAAACAACCGTTCTGAGATCCTTGAGATGGATGAAAATATTCTTAAGAATATCAATACTACATTCGATTACACAAATGCTCAGGTGCTCACACGTCTGCAGCTTGGTAACCCGTTCGGTTCTATCTACGGATTCAGAAGCAAAGGTGTATATCAGTACAATTATTCATGGTTGGAGACAGAGTTCAAGCAGACAGGCCTTGCGGACAGTCAGTATGAGAACTGGATTAATCAGCAGTTGGCATCAGGAAAGACTTTCCCTGTAGCTCTCAAGCCTGATGGCACTGTAGTTATGGACGATGAGGGTAAGCCAGTTCGTATGAAGTTCGGTTACAGCAATAATTCCTCTGAAGGTGTTAACAGCGGTAATGGATATAACTTCTGCGGAGGTGATGCATACTACGAAGATGTAAACAATGACGGTCAGATTAATGCACTTGATATTGTTTACCTCGGTTCTTCACTTCCTAAGTTGACCGGTGGTTTCGGATTTACCTTCAACTACGGTGATTGGTCACTGCGTACAAACTTCTCTTTCCGTGTAGGTAACAAGATTCTGAATCGTGCACGCCTTATCTCTGAGGCTATGACCGGTAATGACAATCAGAGTCAGGCAGTGAACTACCGCTGGCGTAAGAATGGTGATGTCACCACTATACCACGTGCAATGTACAATGCCTCTTCTAACTTTAATACGCTGATTTCGGACCGTTGCGTAGAGAATGGTTCGTTCCTGCGTATGACATATTTAGCACTTTCTTATCAGCTGAAGAAGAAATATCTGAAGGGAACGGGTCTGAACAAAATGAATTTCACATTCACTGCAGATAACCTCTTTGTACTGACGAAATATACCGGTATAGACCCGGATATTAGTTACAACGGATTTTCACCTGCAACCGATTGGGGACAGACACCGCGTTCACGTGGTTACACGTTCAGTCTGACAGTAGGTTTTTGATACATTCATAACATTAACACATGAGAAATATGAAACATAATATAATATATATGTTAGGATTGGGAATAGCATTCATGCTATCCCTGGGTTCCTGTTCAGACTTCCTCGAGAAAGAGCCACAAGACAGAATTACACTGGAAAAATTCTGGAACGAGAAGGGTGACGTTGAAGCCATAATCGCAGGAACATACAACCTTATAGCTGCATATGATGTGACAGCCCGCATGTTGGTATGGGGCGAATTCCGCTCAGAGAATGTTGTTGACAATCAGTCAACGCTTGAAGACCTGGATTTGCAGAAATTCATGAAGGAGAATATCAATGCCAGCAATAACTATACGAGGTGGGTAGCCCTCTATACGGTTATCAACCGCTGTAATACTGTTATTCACTATGCTCCAGGTATTGCAGCAAAGGATCCTTCTTATAGGGAAAGTGAGGTAAATGCACACATCGCAGAGGTAACAGCTTTGCGCTCACTGATGTATTTCTATCTTATCAGAGCTTTCCGCAATGTTCCTTATACTTCTACAGCATATCTTGAAGACTCCCAGAAAATGGATTATCCTGCTTCGTCATTTGATGCTGTTCTTGACAGCTGCATACAGTCATTGGAGAGTGTCAAGGGTTGGGCTTTGACAGCATATCCTGCAGATGCTACTGGAGATGCTGTATATTTCAATACAGGTCGTGTGACAAGAAGTATGATATACGCTCTGCTATGCGAAATGTATCTTTGGAAGAAAGACTATCATCAGTGTATAAACTATGCAGACCTGCTCATTGAGGAAAAGAAGAAGGAGGCAAAAGAGAAGTATGGTTATTCAGAGACTGATTTTACAGACTTCAATGGCTATCCACTGATAGCCTCAAGGCGAACGGTTTTAGGTTCTCCTAGATATGGTTATGCCTTTAATCAAATCTTTGTTTCAGGCAATAGCTTGGAAAGTATTTTTGAGATAAACTATAGCAAGAACGGCGGAACAGATCAGATTTCAAATGTTGCTATAGGAAATATCTACGGTGGTTCCGGCCATTCCCCTCGTGTAACGTACTCTACTTACATAGGCAATGACTCGAAGGATGATAATAACAAGGTGTTCGGTAAAGCTGACATCCGTGCCAAGGAGAATATGTACCTCTCTGCAGCGTTTATCAGCAAATATACACTCATGTCATCTCCTGCTCAGACGGGTAGTACCAGTGCAGCCAAAAATCTTACATATTTAGGAATACTGGCACAATATCCAACTACAAACTCAGGAAAGACTTCTCTGAACAAGTCTAACTTCATTATATATCGCATCTCTGACATCATGTTGCTGAAGGCAGAGGCGTTGACACAATTGATGAAAGACAATCAGACAACTCTTGATGATGTTGACAAGGCTTATCGCGATGAAGCTTTTGGACTTGTGGATGCGGTAAATAAGCGTTCAATGTGCTATACAACGGCATCAGTAACTACTTCACCTGATGTGCTGAATGTTGCAGACTATGACACCAAGGAGAAGATAACTGACCTCGTTTATAAGGAGCGCCACAGAGAGTTGATGTTCGAAGGAAAGAGATACTTCGACTTAGTACGCAGATCTCTCAGAGAAGGAAATGTAGAATATCTCCGTGAAAATGTACTGAATAAGGACGTTAACCTGAGGTCAGCTATCAACGCCACGATGAAGGACCTTAACGGTATCTTCCTGCCTTATCATATTGACGAATTGAAGGTTAATACTAATTTGACACAGAATCCTGCTTTCCCAAGCGGTGAAAACAGCAGCTATACAAGTACAAACTAAATTGAAAAATTACAGTTTTATGAAAAAGAATAATATTATATCCAAGGTGATTGGCTTCTTTATTCCGAGCTTGCTGCTTTCGGCTCTGGTGCTGAATGTGTCATGCTCAGATGAGCCGATGGAGGATAACTACTATTCCTTCACGGGTAAGATGATGAGTCAATATCTTACAGAAAATGAAGACTTCTCGGAGTTTGCGCAGATTGTTACTGTGGCAGGTTTGATGGATCAGCTTGCAACATACGGTAATTACACATGTTTCGCTCCGAAGAATTCAGCTGTAGATGCTTATCTGGCAGAAAAGGGTATTACATTCGAGCAGTTGCTTGCCGACGTTTCACGTTGTGACACAATAGCCCGTACCCATCTTGTCAATGTAGGTTATACAGTTAGTGAAATGAATGGTGACATCCTGCCTACGCAGAACATGATGCGCAGAAATCTGCAGATATCACGTGATATTGATGAGAATAATCACTCTGTTGTCATTGTCAACAATAAGGCAAAAGTGTACTTTGAATCTCAAGACGACTCTGTAGAGAATGGCTTTATGCAGCCTGTTGATGCTGTCATAGAGAATACCACAAAGTCTATGACTTCTATCATCAAGGCTAACAGTGAACTGTCTGTGTTCTTCAGTGCTCTTGAGGCTACGAAATTGGCTGACCGCCTTGATACAATGGTGGAGGATAGGAATTATATCGAGAATGTTTTGCCAGAAGTGGTAAAGACTCTTACAGAAGGCAAGTATTATTCATATACAACTGGTGCGGAAGGAGAAGAACATGCCATTCCTCCTGCAGAAAAGAAGTATGGATTTACGGCCTTTGTGGTTCCTGACAAAGTGTTGAAAGATAAGTACGGCATAACAGACCTCAATGGACTTTATGCAAAGGCTAAGGAAATATATGGTGAGACACCTGCAGGAGCGGAGGAATATACAAATGAGAACAACCCTCTCTACAAACTGATGGCATATCACTTGCTGGACCGAAACGTTCAGGGTTACAGCACACTCACCGTTCGTGACGATGCAGGTGTTGTGAAGAGTATTTCTAATACTACTGATTGGTATCCTACGATGTTGCCTCACTCGATGATTAAGGTTGAGAGACTTAACGTAGCAAAGTGGGTAGGGGCTCTCGGTATCTTGGGTGACAGATACATCAATCGTCGTTATGATGATACTCACACCATAGAGGGTGTTCACGTACAGCCAACAGAAGGTGCATCACACGAATTTGCCGGTCTGAATGGTATATACTTCTATATTGACGACCTCCTGAAGTATGATGATGAGGTAAGGAACGTTGTACAGAACTGTCGCATACGTATAGACTTCTCTTCTCTCTTCCCGGAGATTATGACAAATAGTATGCGTATGAATGGTGATTATACTAAATACGAACGTAAATTTGAAGAAAGTAAAATTGCAGGCTGCGGATACAACTATGTATTCTCCCAGGGATATCTTGACGGTGTGAAGATTCGCGGTGGTAACTTTGTATATCGTCGTCCTCGTCTGAACTTCTATTCAATGCATGGTGACGAGATGGTTGCCAACAAGGTATTTGATATAGAGTTCAGGATTCCACCTGTTCCATTTGAGAGTGAATGGCAGATACGTCTTGGTTTTGCACCAATGTCAACAGCTCCTCGTGGTACAGTGCTGATATACTTCGATGGTAAGGCTACGGGTATTCCTCTTAATATGGAGGAAGAAATCAACACGATGGCAGTATATGGTAAGGATAAGAGCGAATTCCCAAACTATAACGATGAATTCCGTCAAGATGTTGAGAAACGCCAGGAGGACTTCAAGATTCTTAAGAATAAGGGATATTATCGTGGTCCTTGGTCAATATTCCATGCACAAACGAATAATGAGAACAGCGGCGAGCGATTTGCTCACCAGCCTTCAACTGTGCGTCGAGTACTCTGTACTGTCAGCATTACTCCAGGTGAGACACATACACTGCGTATAAAAAACGTGTCTGTGCAGAATGCTGTTAACAAGGAGGCTATGCTTGACTACCTCGAACTTGTACCAAAGAGTGTATATGGCGTTACTGAGGGTGATGGTGTGGAGGACGACCTGTAAGAGAGTAATAATGAATAAAACAATAAAAGAAAAGGTTTTATGAAAAAAATAATATATATGTCAGGATTGGTGCTGGCGATGTCATTGGCACTGATAGCTTGTTCTGACCAATGGAATGACCATTATGAGGTGAAGGAGAGCTCCAGTGGTAACGGTACCATTTGGGAAGTAATAAGTACGGATCCTGAGCTGTCTAACTTCAGTGATGTCATAGCGCAGTGCGGATACAGTTCACTACTCAGCAGTATGCAGTCATTTACGCTATTTGCTCCTACAAACAGCAATTTTACTCCTGAGATGCGTGATAATATAATTGCTATGTATCATGCCCAGGAGGCTGCTACTCGTGCAGGAAGTTCAAAGGAACTGCGTAACGAAGCTGTGATAAAGTTTATATATAATCACCTCGCAAGGTATAGGTACTCTATTAATGAGGGTACGGATACAATGGTGAATATGATGAACGGCAAGAAACTTCTTCTCACGGATAATTCTATTGACGGATGTACTTTTGAGAAGACTAATATCAAGACAGGCAACGGTGTAGTATATTACATCAATGAGCCTCTGACCTTCAAGCCAAACATTTACGAATATATCACATCCACATCAGATAAAGACAGTGATTTGGATAGTCTTTACACATTCATGACAAATCCTCGATTCTGCTTCTATGAGTTTGATGCTAAGAGTAGTGTTCCTGGGGATATTGTTGATGGTAAGACACAGTATCTTGATTCTGTTACGGTGCTGAGAAATACGCTACTTGACAGTTGGTATGGAGCAGAACTGAACAATGAGGATAGTACATACTATCTTGTAGCTCCAACCAATACGTTGTGGAAGGAAAAACTGGAGAGGTATAAGAAGTTCTTCAAGTATGATTATACTGATACAGACATATCTCAGGATTTACGGGACTCTCTTGAATATTGTTTTCCAAGATTATGTATAATTCTTGGTACAGCTTTCAGTAAGACAGTTAATGGAGATGAGGCAATAAAGGACTCTGCAGTCTCAACAAATGCTGTTAGTTATAAGTATCGTTATATGGCTTATGGTTCTTATGATGCGAAATATTATCAGTATGACAAACCGTATGCTGAGGGTGGAATATTCAATGGAACGACAGAGAAGAAGTGCAGTAATGGTACACTGCTGAAAGCAAATACCTTGAACGCTAAGGACAAAGAACGCTTTATGCAGACAATTACAATACCTGCAGCCTCTAGTAGTTATCTTGATTCTGTATATTCTGCAAGCACGAGTGCACCGGCATATTATGAGGTAAGTCCGGAAAGTCCGTTCTATAATAAACTGAGTTTCCACTCTTATGTTGTAATATCTCCTAAGTCAGGATCACAACGTCAACAGTTCCAGTATCATGGAGGTGCTGTATTGTCAGGGGTAAATTACAAGGTTTATCTCCTTATGGCTCCAGCGATTTCAGGTGATACACTGGATACGAAGAATAACAAGGGAACAATATTCCGTGTTCAAATAAAGTATCGCAATGAGGGAACTCAGAAAGAGACAACACTTAGTCCACAAGAAAATCCTAAGTCTACTTATGTTCAAATAGATCAAAGCAAGAATCCTATTACTGACGTAGAGAAGGTTTTCTTGGGAACGTATAAGTTTGATTACACCAGTCAGGGAATTGATTCGAGGGTGAGAATTTTATTCACAAACCGTTCGGGTAGCACTAATATAGAGGATAAGAGAATGCGTATCAGTGCTATTATCTTTGAACCTGAAGAAGAAGAGTAGTAACCTTAAAATTTGAAGCTATGAAAGAATATATGAAAATAACACTGTTAGGACTGGGAATGACATTGTGCTTTACCCTTCCGGCAGTTGCGCAAGATGACTTTGAGGACGATGCGGAAGAAGCAGTCGTTGCGAAGAAGGTTGTCAAAAAACAGAAGAAGTATGAAACGCGTGCAGTTAGCGGTCAGGTACTTGATGCTGCTACATCTTCTCCCGTTTCCGGTGCTATAGTAAAAGCCTTCGGCATAGAGGGATACAGTGCCCTTACGGATGATCAGGGAAATTATACGGTCAACGTACCTCTGTTCGTTTCTTCATTGTATATTTCTGAGCCGGATTATAATGCTGTTACAATCGGTCTGTCAAAGGAGGGAACACAGAAAACGGTGCAGTTGTATAAGAATGTCTTTAAGAAGGACTATGCTGAGGATATTAATATATTGCAGAGCAACGAAGCAAATGAATTCCAATATTCAAATGCAATAAACATCAAGGAAGAAGTTCATAACCAACTTGGTGGATATGTATATACAACAAATCGTAACGGTACACCAGGTATTGGTGCTACAACATTCATCCAAGGTTTGAACTCTCTCAATGCGAATGCCCAGCCATTGGTTATTGTAGATGGTGTTATTCTTGACCAGCAGTATGATAACCAAATGTTGCACTCAGGATTCTTCAATGACGTGCTGAGCGGTATCAGCCCCGCAGACATTGAGTCTGTGAAGGTATTGCGCAATGGTACAGCTCTCTATGGTATGCGTGGTGCAAACGGTGTGATAGAGATAAAGACGAAGCGTTCAAAGACAATGGCAACACGTATTACTGCAAGTATTGCTGCCGGTGTAACATTTGAGCCAAAATATTACTCTATGATGGATGCTGAACAATATCGTGGATATGCTTCTGACATGCTTGGAACAACGAATACCAAGATAACGGACTTTAAGTTCCTCAATACTGATCCGAACTATTACTACTATAATCAGTATCACAACAATACAAATTGGAGAGATCAGGTTTATCGTAATGCTTTCACCCAGAACTATGGTATCAACGTTTCGGGTGGTGATGATGTGGCACAGTATAACCTCTCTGTAGGATATACTGATGCTCAGAGCACACTGAAGGATAATAAGCTGAGTCGTCTGAATATTCGCTTTAACTCAGACATTTCTCTGACAGAAGAATTTGACGTACGTTTCGATGCTTCTTATAGCAATTCCAAGAGAAACATCCGTGATGACAGTGCTCCTTCTACATATGATGAAGGAACTCCTACATCTCCATCGTTCCTGGCATATGTTAAATCTCCATTCTTGTCTCCATATTCTTATGGTGGTGGAAGATTGTCAGACGAGGTGCTCGATGTAGAAGAAGAGTCATATCTTGCTGAGGCTTTGGCTTCATATAGCGACTATAACTGGAAACTGGGTAACCCTTGGGCTCTCAACCAGAATGCTGATGGTGAGGTGAGAAATCACTTCGAGAATTCACTGTTCAACATCGCTATCACACCGAAGTATAAGTTCAGAAATAACATGGAACTCAGTGAGCATTTCTCTTATACCCTTGTGAACACTAACGAGAACTACTATGTTCCTGTTCTCGGTGTTCCTTCATACTATGTATCAGCCGTAGGCGGAGTACGTTCTAATGAAGTGCGTTCGCTTGCATCAAAGCATAACGCTATATATTCTGATACCAGACTGTCTTGGAAGAAGCGTTATGATGCTCACAGTATAGGAGGCTTCGTAGGTACACGACTCACCTTTGACGACTTCACAAGAAAGACTCAGCTTGTGTATAATACCAATAGTGACAAGACACCACAGATTTCTGCTGGTACAAAAGATAGAACTTCAGTTGGTACAGATGAGTCTAAGAGAAATTGGGACTGGTATTTCCAAGCTAACTACAACTTCAAGGAGCGTTACTTTGTTCAGGCAAACCTGACTGCCTCCTCTTCTTCAAATGTTGGTGACGAGGCTAAGAGAGGTGGCGTTAGAATAGGCAAGGTGCTCTGGGGTATCTTCCCTTCTCTTCAGGCAGCATGGGAGATTACCAATGAGCCTTGGATGGCTTCAGTACGTGGTCTTGACCATCTGAAGTTGTCTGCAGGATTTGATATGAGTGGTAATGATGATATCAATAATCTTGCTAAGAAGAGTTACTTCAGTTCAAACCTGTACCTGAATTCTATTTCTGCTTTGGCTTTCAACGGTATTGGAAACACAGGTATTAAGTGGGAAACAACAACTCGTTGGAACATTGGTATTGATGCAGGTCTTTTGAAGAATCGTTTGCGTTTGGGTTTGAACTTCTTCACTGGTACTACACGTGACCTTTTGAGATTGAAGGAACTCAGTGCTCTTACAGGTGTAGAGAAATACTGGACAAATAGTGGAAAACTCAGTAATAAAGGTATTGACTTCTCTGCTGTAGGTAAGGTTATTGCGACAAAGGACTGGACATGGGAACTCGGTGCTACTATGGGCCACTATTCAAATAAGGTTAAGGACCTTGGTGGCGAGGAATATTCTGACAATACGCTATATGGAGCAACAATCCGTTCAAAGGTCGGTGAAGTAGTAAATGCTTTCTACGGATATCAGACAAACGGTGTATATGCGACAACATCGGAAGCAAAAGCAGCAAACCTGAAAGTCCTCGGATCAGATGGCACCACATATTATGATGTGTCAGCGGGCGATATGCGTTTTGTTGACCAGAATGGTGACGGAAAGATTAACAATGATGATATGGTGCAGATAGGTAATCCTAATCCTGACATCTATGGTAATATTTTCACTTCTGTTACGTGGAAGCGTTTCCGTCTGGATATGAACTTCAACTACTCAGTGGGTAACGATGTATATAACTATATGCGTTCACAACTGGAAGGAGGTTCTCGTTTCTTGAATCAGACAACTGCACTGACACAGCGTTGGTCTGTAGAGGGTGATGTAACAAATGTTCCAAAAGTTGCCTTCCAGGATCCTCACGGAAATAGCAGATTCTCTGACAGGTGGATTGAGAAAGGATCTTATCTGAAGATGAAGAGCATGACTTTCAGTTATACACTACCTCTGCAGTCTGCCTTTATTCAGGGATTGCAATTCTGGATTCAGGGCAACAATCTGCTCGTAATATCTAAATATCTCGGTTCTGATCCGGAAGTAGCAGCAACGAATTCCGTAATAGGACAAGGTATTGATGTCGGCAGTATAGGATCTAGCCGTAGTATTGTTGCCGGAGTGAAGATTAACCTCTAAAAGAATATGACTATGAAAACAGTAAATATAAAGAAGTTTAAATCTGCGTATGCATTAGCCTTTGCTTGTGTAGCGGCTTTGGCTATGGTTTCATGCAACAAAATTCTTGATGTAGATTCCAATTATGTCATTGACGCAGATAAAGATCACTTGAACAGTGCTAATGATACCATGTATTCTGCAACAGGAATACTGAAGAAACTTCAGGCAATAGGAGACAGAACAATCTTATTGGGTGAGGCAAGAGGTGACCTTATGGACCTTGGATCAGGTATTTCAACAGATCTTAAAGAAGTGGCTGAGTTCAGTGTTTCCAGTGATAACAAATATAATAATCCACGTGACTATTATGCAGTCATAAACAACTGTAACTACTACATTGCAAAGGCTGATACTGCATTAAAGAACAGTCGTAACCAGTACATCTTCCTTGGTGAATATGCAGCAATAAAGGCAGTGCGTGCGTGGACATATATGCAATTGGCAATGGTGTATGGAGAGGTTCCTTTCTATACTCAACCTATACTCAGTGTTGACGAGGCCGAAATCAGCCTGTATCCACGTAAGAGTTTAAAGGAGATTTGCCGCTACTTCCTTAACGAAGATGGTTTGCAGGAATTGGCAAACAATCCAGAAGCCAGTTATCCCAGTTACGGAAATAAGAAGATTTGGAATATCTATTCAAAACTGTTATTTATGCCATTAAATATTGTTTTGGGAGATTTAGCATTGTGGGCTGCTGACAAAGATGACAGGGCTACTTACCTGCAGGCTGCTAAGTTCTATTACAAGTATATAACAGAACGTAATGGAACAAATATAGCTTATCCGACTACAACGAGTTCTGTAACGTGGAGTAGTGGGGCAGATTGGAACTATACTCCGAGTTATTCGAGCTATATTGTTAATAATTTCTGTTCTACGGGTACCGATCCTTGGGATGAGGTTATTACGGTAATACCTGGTGACTCTCTGGATGCTTGGGGGCACTACTCTGAACTGCCTAATGTATTTAACACTAATAAGTTCAATTCTTACAAACCAGGTCTCGTTCCTTCTGAAAGAATGTATGAGATATCTAAGGAGCAGACTTATTGTCATTATTATAAAGTGAGTGAGAGTTCTACTCCTACACGCATATATCCTCCGAAGAATCTTCCAAACAACCTTTCCGGTGACCTCAGATTGTATGCATGTTACTGGTCATCTGAGAACGTCGTTGATGATGCAGGTAATAATTATACCAGTCAGAGAATATACAAGTATAACAAAGGTGAGACAAGTGATGGTTTAACACAGTCAAACAACACTTACATATATCGTCGTATGTTGGTGTATCTGCGTATGGCAGAGGCTTTGAACCGTGCCGGTTATCCGAGATTCGCCTTTGAAGTATTGAGCTCGGGTTTGAATGATAATATCATTAGTAGATATGTCATTCCTGAATATCCGGAAGACGAAGCTATAATCTCTGAGTTTAAGTTCCCGACAAGTCTTCAGACAGGTAATCAATACTATAGGGTATATGATCCAGCTGCTTCGGCTTCTCAGCGTGTGCTTCATAATACACTAGGCATTCACTCACGTGGATCTGGTTACACTCCTCAGAATGAGTACTATACTATGCCGACAGGAACTGTTGATGAGCAGATGGATGCTGTGGAAGATCTTATAATTACAGAGGAAGCATTGGAATTTGCTTTTGAAGGTTTTAGATTCTTTGACGTCATGAGAGTAGCTCTCAGAAGGAATGATCCATCTTACCTTTCAAATATCATACAGGCAAGAAAGGGTAAGGATAATGGTCAAAGTATCTCTGTTGATCTTACAGATACACGTAACTGGTACCTTAACTGGAGAAACCAGATAGGAATAGGATATTAAGATATGTATAGGAGTTGTATAATTGCGATGTTGTTGGGAGCAATCCCAGCAACATCCTTTGCTCAAAGAGAAGCCAATGCTTCTCAAAACCTTGTAGCGGGTGCTTATAATGCCCTGCCGGTAGTGTTTGATGTAAATGCCAACATCAGCATGTTCTCCATTCCTGAAGCTCCAGTGAAGTGGGGAATGGATACGGCATGGGACGATCAGGCCAATGTCCTGCGTGGTACGAACTTCATCGGAAAGGATGTGATGAAGATAGGACGTATATCGTTCCAACCATCAGACATTGTGGGAGAAGACCTGGAATTGTCAAGTGATCAAAAAACAGCTCTGCAGTCACGTCTTGATCATATTGCACTCAGTGGTGTGAAGGACGTATTGCTTAACTGTGACCATGAGGCCCTGAATTCTTCTAATTATTACGGAAAGCCGATAAACTGGTACAGGGTGATAAAGGCAAGTGTCAATTATGCAAAAGCAAGGGGATTTAACGTTGTAACGATAGCTCCATTTAATGAGCCGGACTATGGACCTTGGGGAGAGGGAACACAGGCACATTTCAAGGAGATAGCAAAACTAATATACGAGGATGATGAGTTAGCTGGTATAAGAGTGTGTGCAGGAAATACTCTGAATTGTGATGAGGCTCTCTCGTGGTATAATTATATGAAGCCATACGTGAGTGAGGGAAATACTCATCAATTGGCAGGAAGTTTTGATACCTATGCGAACTTCTGGCAGACGGTTCGTAATAATGGACATGTAGCAACAGCTGATGAATTGCATAATACAATGGAGGCATTTGTTGGTATCCATTACGGTATGCAGCAAGGAATATGGTGGGGATATGATGCAGCTTGTAGAGGGGAATTCTGTAAGGCATCATATTATGGAAAGGAAATAGGATATAATGAAAATCGTTCTGCTTGGACAGCTGCAACGGTATATAAAAGAGAGAATGGACGTATAGATGCGTTTCTGGGAGGTAGCGAGAGGCAAGCGAATACATCATCTTATGACATAGTGTCACTTGACCGTCCAGTATATTATGATACATATGGTCCTGTATATAGTTACTCAATGGAAATACCAGGAGGTACGGGATACCAGATAGGACAAACAAATGCAGAGAGAATGATAAATATCACCTATGGTGAGGATGTCCCCATAGAGCCTTTAGATACCAATACGGTATATACTATAATGAATATGAATAGTAAGAAGGCAATAGGATATTATAACTCTTCTTCAGAAAGTGGGACACAACTGGTGCAGAAGGAATATAACGCTTCCGTTGCCGATGCTCACCAAAGATGGAGAATAATATTTGTAGGTGAAAGAATAGGTGGAGACTTCGGATATTACAAGATACGCAGTAACCGTAGCGCTACAAAGAAACATGTAATAGACATTAAGGATTGGAGTCTTTCGCAAGGAGGTATGGCTATTGCTTTTGATGGTGATGGTGGAACTAATGAGCAGTTCTTCTTTGAGTATGCAGGAGAAGGTAGTTACTATATCCGTTCAAGACACTCAGGACTGTATCTGGAGGTAGCAGGCAGAAGTCTATCAAATAACGCAAACATACAACAGGGAACATATACAGGAGGGGATTATCAAAAATGGAAGTTAATACCTTATAGGTCTCCTATGGAGTCGAGCGTATCAGTTGCCCCTACAGATTTGAAAGCTGAGAATATGCCTGCGGCAGTGAAACTGACTTGGACGGCAAGTGTTTCTTCCGATGCTGTGGCATATGAGATATTACGTTCAAAGAATACAGACGAATGGGATGTAATCGGACGAATGATTTCTGGAACAGAATTCATAGATAATGATGTTACTCCTGATGTTACATACACATACAAGGTAAAAACAATTAATAAGGCACGTAATAGATCTGCAGCCTCTGCTACTGTTGAAGGAAAAACAACTTCAGCAAAATCTATGGTGGAATATCTACAATTTGAAGAGAATTCATTTGACGAGACCGACAACATAAATGACGGTGTAACAAGCGGTGATATTACCTATAGTACCACGCAGGTGAAAAAAGGAACAGCATCAATTCGTCTAAATGGCTCTAATGCATATGTGAAACTTCCTGCATCAGTAGCAGACAGGAAGGTAATGACTATTGCAACTTGGGCCTATATAAATTCTCAAACTTCATGGATGAGAGTATTTGACTTTGGTAACAATACAAATCAATATATGTTCTTTACACCGAATAACGGAAAAGAGGCAAGATTTGTGATGAAGAATAATGGTAATGAGCAGATTCTTTCGGCTGACAAACTTTCAACAGGATGGCATCATATTAGTGTGGCTATTTCTGAAGACAACGTTGCTTTGTATATAGACGGAGAAATGAAGGCATCATCAAGTACAATTACTATTCGTCCTAGTGACATCCGACCGAGGCTGAACTATATAGGAAGAAGCCAGTTCTCTGCTGATCCTCTTTTCTACGGATATATTGATGATTTCAGAATATACAATTATGCTCTCTCTTCAGAAGATGTAAAGAAACTATATAATGGAGAAGAACCAACAGGTATTGTTAAGAAATCCTTGAGGGATAAGGATGAGTATAAGTCATCTGTTATATATGACCTTTCAGGCAGGAGGCTCAATTCTGCTAAGAAGGGTATAAACATTATCAATGGTAAAGTGGTGGCATTTTAGTTAACAAAGGGAAATAAAAATATGATTAGAAAACTTTTAACTCTGGCTATAGGACTGATTCTCGTGGTTAATATTTTAGCAGCTAATACTGTAAAAAAGGTGTCTCAGGTTACAGACGGTGTTGAAGTAAGTGATGACGTTGATTACACTATTACATCAACGGAGCCTTTTACAACGACAGGTAGCGTGAATATAACAAATACAGAACATGCCGTAGTAATTATTTCTTCAATAAAACCAAGTAAGGTTATTTCTACTTGGTTGAAGAATCGTGTATTTATTAATGGTGTGCAAGCAGTTAATGAAAAGAACTGTCAGGTGAAGATGTATGGTTATGGCGCTATCATTTTTCCGTATGCTAAAGAAATTAAGCCATTAACAGTATATTCTGAGCAGAATTATGGAGGAACTGCCATAAATGATTTTGGGCTTGAGAATGATGGCGGATTCATGAATACCCTTACAGAGGCGAAACTGAACAATAAGATACGTTCCTTTAAGCTTAAAAGAGGATATATGGTAACCTTCTCTACCCGTGCCAAGGGTAGGGGATATAGTCGTTGCTTTATAGCAGACAAGGCAGACTTGGAAGTCGCAGAACTTCCAGGAATACTTGATAAGTCTATAACATCTTACCGTGTCTTCCATTGGTATAATGCAAAGAAGGCTGGTCTTGCAAGTAACACAAGCTTCGAAGCAAATGATGCATTGAATTCTTCATGGTGTTATTCATGGGGATTGGGTGAGTCTAGACTGCCTGACACGGAGTGTGTTCCTAATCATATATACGAAGATTGGCCATCGTCAGGTGCATGTGGTGGCGTGACATATTCATGCCATATGAAGACCAATAATGAGCCAGGTAATAGTGCTGATGATCATCCGCAAGATGTTGCAACTGTGCTTGCAAACTGGGAAAACCTCATGGCAACGGGTTTGCGTTTGTGCTCTGAATCCTCTCATGATGGTTCAATGGGACATTTGAAAGCTTTTATAGACTCTGTTGATGCACGTGGCTGGCGTTGTGATATTCTTGATTTGCACTGCTATTGGGATTCAGGTACATTTAATAATCTTAATTGGTATTCTGATCATTATGGTAATGGTCGTCCTATTTGGATTTCAGAGTGGGTATGGGGCGCATCATGGAATCATAATGGTTTCTGGGCAAAAACGTCTACACCAGATGTGTGTTCTCCTGAAAACCAAAAGATTTGCTATGATGGTACTGTGCCAATTCTGAATGTAATTAATAGTAATACCAGAGTAGAGCGATACGCATATTGGAATGGTGAGGCAGCAGGAACACATATCTATCATGATGGCGCATTGACAAAACTCGGTGAATATTATGCGAACATGAACGAAGGCCTAGGTTATAATGCTGATAACGAATTTATACCTAGGTGTCCTCCACAGCATTCTCCAGATGAATTGTCAATGGATTATAATAGTGAGACGGGAAAGGCTACTCTAACATGGCACGAATATAATGGAGAGTATAATACCTCTATGATGATACAGAAAAGAATTTCATCAGCGAGACCAAGTGCAGCATGGACAGATGTACAGACAGTGGAACTTAAAGAATTAGGGGGAGACTACAGTGTAGAGATTGATGCTACAGAAGGATATAAATATCGTATTCTTGTGGTTGATGCTAACGGAGAAGAAAGAGAGTCTAATTACGTTATGCCTGTTAGAGAGTCCCTGAAATTCGGTGATGCGATGGAGGTAAATGGCGAGACCAGATATCTTGGAGGAAACTGGTTACTCAACGGAGACTTTGAAATGGGTGCACTTGATTGGACAAATGGTAAATTTGGGGCATTAACGACACCTTATTTCCAAGTAGTGAAGACTGGCGGCTTTAACAATACGGCATATTTGCAGTGCCTTGGTGCAGGAGGTCAGGGTGTCAGTGATTACGATAATAGCACAGCAGTAAGGAGGGAATATAGACTTAAAGAGAATGGCTTCTATTATGTTTCATTGGCGGGAAACTATAATGGTACTGATGCTGCAGCCAATCAACGTATAACAACTGGTAGATCAGAATCCTCAGAGCTGAATAGGCGTGTAGAAATGTCAGATGCAACTATATGGACAAAATACTCAAGTGCGTTCAAGATAACGACAGATACCCTTATGCACTTTAGGCTTCGTAAATTAGGTGGAAAAGCACAGTTTGATGAGGCTGTAATATCCGAACTTTTTGCAACAAAGGAAGAGGCATTAGCAGATGCATTGGAGTGGGAAAAGAAACGCGCAAATCTTTTCACACAGTATAATACCAAGTATGCAAATCTTAATGCAGAGATAGTAGCAATAGCTGATGCAGCAACAGATCCTAATGAATTGGAGAATTCTGTTAAATTGATGTTACGTGCATATAAAGTGCTTGAAGCCGGTGATTCGATAGTACAGGATGCAGAAACTGTGATAGCATACAGCTTACCTGGTTATGAAGACGTTCAAATAGCTCTCAATCAGAGAAGGGAAGCAACTACAGCAGAGGAGATAGTAAGTGCATATGTGAAACTGCAGGAATCCTTGGATTTCGCAATGCCGTATAATCTGAACGAATCACTAATAAAAAATGGAGACTTAGCGACAAACACTGGATGGACAACGAAAGCAGGAACCTATACTGCGGGAGACCAGAAATTGACAACACAGGCAGGAAAAACCTGTTGGAATGCATGGTGGAGTATGGCTGTGGCAGGAAATGAAGATAAGACAATGGAAATAAATCAGGGTTCAATAACTATACCAACGGGAACCCATGGACTTTTCGCATTGGAGTGCAAGGCTACAACTCAGCATCTCTGTGAGAACGACCAACATTCATATTTTGTAAATGTTAATACTTGTGATACAGTTAAATCAACATCTTTACCATATGGATTGCTTGATCTGCCTCAAATAGCAGATGAAGAAAAGTGGGTAACATTAGTCACACCATATCAGTATTTCAGTGATAAGGAAGTTGCAAAGATAGGTTTTGAGGGTTCAAAGAAAGGATGCATAGATAAGCAATGGATGCGTGTTGAAAGTCCTGAATCTACGGGTGACAACCGTGAGGGATGGTGGTGTGCCACAGATTTCAAACTGCGTCATATTCCTTTATATGTAAAGACAGCGTCTGAGACAGGATACGGAGTGGTTTGCCTACCATATAAATTTACTGTAAAAGAAGGAGTAAAGATATACAAGTTGGCAGGATTGCTTAGAGACTATTCTGCAGTAGGAATTGAAGAGGAAACAGACGAGATTGTTGCTGGCCGGCCATATGTTTTCCGTGCTGAGCCTAATTCTGAAGTGCAATTCTATGAAAGCGGCTCTGCCGCAAGTTCTGCAAGTACAAACTACAATGGGTTGAGAGGCGTATTTGTTAGTTCCAGTAAATATCCTCAAAATGGTATGGTTTTCGATACTGACGGTACTTGGAAATATATAGCTACTGCTGCGGAAAGAACAACATATAAAAACTATGATGGGTTTATTCGTGGAATATCATATATTACTATCCTCGATTCTTGGGATGGTGAAAAGTTGCCAACAGCTAATATGCCAGAAGCTCCTACTGCAATCAAGAGTGTAAAGTCTGCACAGGATTCCAATGTGAAGTCTGATGACATTTATGACCTCTCTGGTAAGCGTGCAAATGCTGATGCTAAGGGTATTATAATTGAAAATGGCATCAAGAAAGCAAAATAATTGACAAAATACTTGCACAGGTAAGAAAAAAGTATTACCTTTGCACCCACAAAGAAATGATGGAGGGCTCACAAGAGTCTTCCATCATTCGTTAAAAAGGTTTTACTCCTTAAAATAAAAGAAATGGTAGATAAGAAAAAAGTTGAGAGTGTAGTCAAAGAATGGTTAGAGAATAGCGACAAAGGATATTTCCTTGTTGATGTAGAGGTTTCTGACGACTCTCGTATTGTGGTTGAGATAGACCATGCAGAAGGTGTTTGGATTGATGACTGCGTATCTTTGAGCAGATTCATTGAAGACCATATCAGTCGTGATGATGAAGATTATGAGTTGGAGGTGGGCAGTGCTGGAATAGGACAGCCTTTCAAAGTGGAACAGCAATATATCAATAATATTGGTAATCAGGTAGAGGTGTTACCTACCAAAGGCGAAGCAAAGGGTAAAAAGATAATTGGCATCCTTTCTGCTGTTAACGGTAGGGATTTCACTGTCCTTACTCAGGAGAAACAAAAGGAAGAGGGTAAGAAACGCCCTGTTCTGGTTGATGTAGAGAAGTCTTTCTCTATGGACGAAATAAAATATTGTAAATACGTAATAGATTTTAAATAAAATGGCTAAGAAAACAATTGAAATGCAACCAAGCATGATTGATACTTTCCGTGAGTTTAAGGAAACAAAGAATATCGATCGTGCCACTCTCGTCAGTGTACTGGAAGAGAGCTTCCGTAATGTAATTGCTAAAATCTTTGGCAGCGATTCTAACTTTAACGTCATCGTAAATCCAGATAAGGGTGACTTTGAGATTTATCGTAACCGTGTGGTAGTACCAGATGGTGAGGTGAGTGACTCAAACAAGGAGATAGCTCTTTCTGAGGCTCAGAAGATTGAAAGTGACTATGAGGTTGGTGAGGATGTGTCAGAACGTGTCGATTTCACAAAGTTCGGACGTCGTGCAATCCTTAATCTGCGCCAGACTCTTGCATCTAAGATTCTTGAGTTGGAGCATGACTCTCTGTATAATAAGTATAAGGACCTTGTCGGTGAGGTTGTCAGCGGTGAGGTTTATCAGATCTGGAAGCGTGAAGTCCTCGTAATTGATGATGAAGGTAACGAGATGCTCCTTCCAAAGTCAGAGCAGATACCATCTGATAACTATCGCAAGAATGAGACAATACGTGCATTGGTACTTCGTGTAACAAATGAGAACAATAATCCTAAGATTATTCTTTCTCGTACATCTCCATTGTTCCTGCAGCGTCTCATGGAGGCAGAAGTGCCTGAGATTGCTGATGGTCTGGTAACTGTCAGAAAGGTTGTACGCCTTCCTGGAGAGCGTGCAAAGATTGCTGTTGAGAGCTTTGATGACCGTATTGATCCAGTTGGAGCATGTGTAGGTGTTAAGGGTAGCCGTGTTCACGGTATCGTTCGTGAGTTGTGCAATGAGAACCTTGACGTCATCAACTATACGACAAATACAAAACTCTTCATACAGCGTGCTTTGGCTCCTGCTCAGATTAACTCTATCGAAATCGATGAGGAGAACCGCAAGGCCGAGGTTTATCTGCGTCCTGAGGAGGTGTCACTTGCCATCGGTCGAAACGGACAGAATATTAAACTCGCATCCATGATTACGGAATATACTATCGATGCATTCCGTGAGACAGATACACAGGGTACTGATGAGGAGGATATCTACTTGGATGAATTCAATGACGAAATAGATCAGTGGGTTATTGATGCTGTTAAGGCTATTGGTCTTGAGACAGCAAAACAGGTTCTCAATGCTCCACGTGAGATGCTTATTACAAGGGCAGACCTTGAGGAAGAGACAGTAGATCATCTGCTTGAGGTATTGGCTTCAGAGTTTGAAAATTAAAGAAGGGAGGTATAAATGAGTGTAAGATTAAACAAAGCAATAAGCGAACTTAATATCGGCTTGCAGACAGCGGTGGATTTTCTTGTGAAACATCCAAAGTTGGGTGAGGTGAAGCCAGAGCTGTCCTTCAAATTGAATGATGAACAGTATGAGGCTCTCGTCGCTGCTTTCAAAGGCGATAAAGAAGTGCGCTCACAAGCTGAGAAGATTTTCAAGAAACCCGAAAAGAAGGAAAAACCTCATAAGGAGCCAGTTCCGGAAAAGGCAGAGACACCATCAGATTCTATTCTGAAGGGTAAGTCAGATATACAGCCCTTAGGAACTATTGACTTGTCTTCTCTCAACAAATCCAAAAAGAAAAAGGAAGAGCCAAAGGCTGAGGTGAGCCCAGCAGAACCAGAAGCTCCAAAGGCTAAGGAGGTTGAGGCTCCTGCCGTTGAGGAAGTAGAGGACATCGTTCCGGAAGCACCTGTTGTTGAAGAGACTGCAAAGGTTGAGGAACCTGTCGTAGAGTCCGAGAAAGAACAGGAAGCAGAGGATGTTGACGAAAAGTCAGAAGAGGCTGAGGATTCACAGCCAGAGCCGGAAGAACCGGAAGTTTTCACTCTGAAGAGCGAAAACAAGCCTGTTGTCATGCCTAATGTGCTTGGTACTATCGACCTGTCCGCTATCAATCAGAGCACTCGTCCTAAGAAGAAGTCAAAGGAAGAGAAGAAGAAGGAGCGTGAGGAACGTGCAGCACAGCAGTCAGCAGTGAAGAAAAAGCGTGCCCGCATCGGTAAGGAACGCGTTGATATCAATGATGTTGCTAACCAACCAGGCAAAAAGGATAAGAAGGCACGCAATCAGGAGGATAAGAAGGCTCGTAACAAGAAAAAGAACTCCCAGCCGACAGTCTCTGACGAGGATGTAGCACGTCAGGTTAAGGAGACCCTTGCTCGTCTTACCAGCAAGCAGTCTATGAACAAGAAGGGTGCTAAGTATCGTAAGGAGAAGCGTGATGCTGCTGCTGAACGCCGTGAGGAAGAGATGCTCACGGAAGAAATGGAGTCAAAGACACTGAAGCTTACAGAGTTTGTGACAGTATCTGACCTTGCTACTATGATGGATATTCCTGTGACAAAGGTTATTGGTACTCTGATGTCTGTCGGCATCATGGCATCTATCAACCAGCGTCTGGATGCAGAAACCATAAACCTCGTTGCTGAAGAGTTCGGATTTACAACGGAATATGTGTCTGCAGAAGTGCAGGAGGCCATTCAGGAAGTGGAAGATGATGAAACAGAATTGCTCTCCCGTGCGCCAATCGTTACTGTCATGGGTCACGTCGATCATGGTAAGACATCACTCCTCGACTATGTCCGCAATACCAATGTGATAGCTGGTGAGGCAGGTGGTATTACTCAGCACATCGGTGCCTATAACGTGAAGTTGCCAGACGGACGTCGTATCACATTCCTTGATACCCCTGGTCACGAAGCATTTACTGCGATGCGTGCCCGTGGTACTCAAGTAACTGATATCGCTATCATCATCATTGCTGCCGATGACTCTATCATGCCTACTACTAAGGAGGCTATAGCACATGCTCAGGCTGCCAACGTTCCTATGGTGTTTGCTATAAACAAGATAGATAAACCAGGTGCTAATCCTGATAAGATACGTCAGGACCTTGCTGCTATGAATCTTCTTGTGGAAGAGTGGGGCGGTAAGTACCAGTGCCAGGAAATCAGTGCCAAGAAGGGTACTGGTGTAGAGGAACTGATGGAAAAGGTACTTCTCGAAGCAGAGATGCTCGACCTGAAGGCTAATCCAAATCGTAATGCTACAGGTTCTGTCATAGAGGCTTCTCTTGATAAGGGACGTGGTTATGTTGCAACAGTGCTCGTTTCCAATGGTACCCTGAAAGTTGGTGATGTCGTTATCGCCGGTACTGCATGGGGACGTGTAAAGGCTATGTTCAATGAGCGTAACCAGAAGGTAGAGAAGGCTCGTCCTTCTGAGCCTGTTATCATCCTCGGTCTTAACGGCGCTCCTTCAGCAGGTGACTCTTTCCATATCATGGAGACAGAACAGGAGGCTCGTACTATTGCCAACAAGCGTATGCAGTTGCAACGTGAGCAGAGCTTGCGTACTACGACGACGCTGTCACTTGAGGAAATCGCACATCGTGTGGCACTTGGTGAGTTCCACGAACTCAACCTCGTTGTCAAGGCTGATACACAAGGTTCTTGTGAGGCCCTCTCTGATTCCTTCATCAAGATGTCAACAGAGAAGGTACAGGTTAATGTCATCATGCAGGCTGTCGGTCAGATTTCCGAGAACGATGTCATGCTGGCTTCTACAGCAGAGAATGGTATGATTGTAGGTTTCCAGGTTCGTCCGTCTGTTGCAGCAAAACGTCTTGCTGAACAGGAGGGTGTGGAAATCAATACCTATTCTGTCATCTATGATGCAATGGATGATATCAAGGCCGCTATGGAGGGTATGCTTGATAAGATTAAGAAAGAGGTTGCCACAGGTCAGGCTGAGGTCAAGGAAGTCTTCAAGATTTCCAAGGTTGGCCTTGTTGCTGGTGCCCTCGTCACAGAAGGTAAGGTACATGCTAAGGATAAGGCACGTCTTATCCGTGATGGTATCGTAATCTTCACAGGTGAACTCAATGCCCTCAAGCGTTACAAGGACGATGCCAAGGAAGTAGCATCAGGTCTCGAATGTGGTATCTCTCTTGTCAACTGCAACGATATTCAGGCAGGTGACATCGTGGAGACATTCACCGAGATAGAAGTAGAACAGAAACTCTAGCCGAAGAACAGGTAAGCTACGGCTATTGCAGCTATAACGCCCGCTATGTCAGCCAGTAATCCACAGGCAACGGCATGGCGGGTGTTTCGTATTCCCACACTACCGAAGTAAACTGCCAGTATGTAGAAAGTGGTGTCTGTACTTCCTTGGAAGATACAACTGAGCCTTCCGATAAAGCTGTCAGCACCATAGGTCGTCATAGCATCAACCATCATGCCTCGTGCTCCTGAGCCGGAAAGCGGCTTCATGAGGGCTGTCGGTAATGCTCCTACCCATTCGGCAGAGAATCCTAATCCTTCAACTAAATAGCCGATTCCACCGATGATGGAGTCCATTGCTCCTGAAGCACGGAAAACACCGATTGCAACGAGGATAGCAACGAGATATGGTATTATTCTTACTGCTGTCGTAAAGCCGTCCTTTGCTCCCTCTATGAATGTTTCATAGACGTTTATCTTCTTGCGTATTCCTGCAGCAAAGAATCCTACGATAATACTCATTAGCAGTACATTGGCTGTTGTTGTGGAAACGAGTGACATTGTTTCCTTGTCCATAGCAGAGAATCCCCATATTATGCCACCTACCACAAGGCACATACCTCCAAGTGTCAGCAGCATTGTCTTATTAAAGAGGTTTATCTTCTGATATATGCTGGTTACTATGATGCCTGCCAGAGTGGCAAAGAAGGTAGCGATTAGTATAGGAATAAAGATATCTGTAGGTTGTTCTGCCCCCAGTTGGGCACGATATACCATGATGCTCACAGGTATCAGGGTGAGTCCTGAGGTGTTAAGCACCAGGAACATTATCATTGGGTTCGTCGCTGTCGTCTTGTTGGTGTTGAGGCTTTGCATCTGTTCCATAGCCTTCAGTCCCAATGGTGTTGCAGCATTGTCCAATCCCAGCATATTGGCAGCAATATTCATGAAGATACTGCCTGTTACGGGATGTCCCTTCGGAATGTCAGGGAACAGTTTTGAAAATATAGGAGACAGGATGCGGGCTATCACATTCACTATTCCTCCCTTTTCTCCGACGTTCATAATGCCGAGCCAGAGAGAGAGGACGCCTGTCAGACCTAATGAAATCTCAAAACCTGTCTTTGCAGAGTCAAAGGTAGAGTTCATCATTGCGGGGAATACATCCATATCACCCAGTACTATCAGTTTGAACAAGGCGATAGCAAAAGCTATCATGAAGAACGCTATAAAAATATAATTCAAAACCATTTCTTTATTCCTTTTATCTATTTAAAAAATTCGTTTTTGTATTCTCCTTGCAGGAATTCGTATCCGAATCTGCACCTCAGACATTCCTTCCTGTCGCAGTATTCTTTTTTCAGCTGCAGTAGTGACTGTGAGTCGTAGGCTGTTTTTACCTCCAATCCGCATTCCTGCCACATCCTTACGATGTTATTGTCCTCAGCAGGCAGAGACTCCAGCATATCGAGAGCCCTGTCGCATAGCTCGTCTTTCGCATGATGGGAGCCATAGGCAAACATAGTGGGAATGACGGTATTGATGACGAATAATGTCAGTTTCATGCCGTTGAAATCGTACAATTTTCCCACTTCCTCTATGTTTTTACACTCCAACATATCCCTGAGTCCTGTCCTGTGCTCATAATACATCTTTGCCAGTTGCATTATTCTTACATGAGGATGGTTTTGCGGCCTCGTCTTATATTTCCAATGTGAGGCATCCATTGGGGTGAGGGTGAATTTCTTCTGCATGTAGGCGTATTCCTTCGCATACTGAGGTGCCACATGCTCCAGCAGGCCTGCCTGCCCTAAGAACATTGCTTCTATCTGGAAGAGGTTATCCCTATGGTGTGCTACGGCATTCATAGGTATTACCCTTGCCCATTCCTCGAAGGCATCGCTGTTTACGCCATATCCGTGGTTGCGGGCCAGTGTGGCGAAATATGCGTCCTCCCACGAGCCTTTCATGTTTTTCACCTTCTCCTCAATGTCCCGTGTCTTTCTCTCCAACCGTTCTGTCTGCAGGGCACTCAGCCATGCATGTACCTTCAGGGTGGGCAGGCCTTCTATTATCTTGTAACAAGGGGGATATTTATCTGAGTTCAGCAGTTCGGCATAGTTGTCCTTCAAACTCTGTGCTACAGGTATTACAAGTGTAGGGACATCCTTTCCCGCTGATGTAGTAACTTCTGCGTCGGCATGCTCTACGACGTGCAGTATTACGTTGTCGTATGCCTTGTCGTTATCGTGTTTGTGGTGATACCAGTCGCTTGCCTTGGTGTGTATCTCCACGTTCCCCACCCACAACAATCCGTCTATCTTTATTTTTGCATTAAAGAAGTCTGGTCCGCTGTCGGTGCGGTTATATAACCCAGTATCTATCACCTCCACAGGTTTGCCGTCGGTAGTGTGAAGGGCTTCTAACGGAAAAATCTTATGACGCCACGTGTAATGAAGGAGTTTTTCCATGTTTTTTGTCGCATCCACCGATTATTAAGACAAATTCTCCCTTTGGCTCTTTCTCTTTGAAATGTGCCAATACCTCTGCTATCGTACCCCTTACGCTCTCTTCATGCACCTTTGATATCTCCCTGCATGCTGACATTTTTCTGTCTTCTCCGAATGCCACAGCCAACTGTTCTAGGGTCTTTACTATTCTTCGTGGAGACTCATATATTATCATGGTCCGCGTTTCGTGCGACAGTTCCTCTATTCTTGTCTGTCTTCCCTTCTTCTGGGGCAGGAATCCCTCGAAGCAGAATCTGTCGCAAGGCAGTCCGCTGCTTACCAGAGCCGGTACGAAAGCCGTTGCCCCTGGCAGTGTCTGCACCTCTATGCCAGCCTCTACAGCCTCTCTTACGAGGAGGAAGCCAGGATCACTGATACCTGGGGTGCCGGCATCTGTAATGAGACATATCGTCTCACCGCTTTTCAGGCGTTCCACGATGTTCTTTGCTGTTCCGTGTTCGTTGAACTTATGGTGCGCCATCAGGCGTTTCCCCTCAATCTGGAAATGCTTCAGCAGTATTCCGCTTGTTCTGGTGTCTTCGCATAATACTACGTCAGCCTCCTGCAGCAGCCTGATAGCCCTGAATGTCATGTCCTCCATATTTCCCACAGGGGTCGGTATCAGATACAGCATTTTTTCTTATTGAACATTGAACATTGAACATTGAAAACTCTCGCCTCTCATTTCTCCGCCCCCTTGGGGGAGGTCGGGAGGGGGCTATCCTCCTTCGTGACATATCTGCGCCAGTATGCTATGATGAGGGTTGTGGCAGGCAGGGCGATTATCAGTCCTATGAATCCCAATAGTGTACCCCATACTGACAACGACAGCAGCAATATTGTTGGGTTAAGCCCCATATGCTTGCCCATCACCCTTGGCACTACGATGGCATCCATTATTATCTGCACTATACCAAAGATGGCCAGCACCATACCGAACACAACAAAGTAGCTCTGTCCTGTTTCGGCAGATTTCAGTCCTGCCAGCAGAGCAGCAGGGATGAGTCCAAAGCCATGCAGATATGGAACAAGGTCCATTATGCCTATCATTACTCCAAGACCAATCGCCATTGGGAAGTCTATTATGCTGAATCCTATGCAGAACAATATACCCATAATCATTGCGCAGGTACCTTGCCCGCGGATATAGTTGCTCAGGGCTTTCTCTACGTCATCCATAAGCTCGTTCCAGAAAGGTCTTGAGTCTTTTGGGAATATCTTTATCCAGTTCTTAGAAAGATATTCATAGTCAAGCAGTATGAAGAACAGATACAGCAATGTGATAAATGACTTTACGATATTCAGTATCATGTGAACAGATTGTCCCATTACGTTAAATAGGGTAGGGGCTGTATCCTTTACAGTAGCCGAGAACTTCTCTGATTTCAGGAATTCTTCAATTTGCGGGCTGTTCTGTTCTATCCAAACCTTTGCTGTCTCTGGGAAGTTGTTAATCTTCGTCACATGATGCAGATAACGGGTTGCTAATGTTGTAAACCTCGAGAACTCCTCTATCATTGGTGGGATGATGAGATACAATATTCCTGCAAACATTGATATTCCCACTATCATCGCCAAGACTACGCTGAGCACTCTTATCTTTACCTTCATGCGGTACTGTATGAACTTCACCAGCGGATAGAGCAGATATGCAAATACCAGTGCTGCGAAGAATGGCAGCAGAACATTACTTAGGTATGAAATGACAAGAATAACAGCTACGACCGCCGCTGCTATCAGTATCCAGCGAGCCATGCGGTCAAATGTGATAGGTCCTTTAATCATAATGTGACAAAGATACTACAAAATTAAGAGTTAAGAGTGAAGAGTTAAGAAATTAAGTGGTATAATGGTCTTTTTTTGAAAAAAAACAGGAAAAAAATTGGTCATTTTGAAAAAAAGTATTACCTTTGCACCCGCTTTTGAGGAAAACTCAATTGTCAACTACGGTCGATCCGCTAGCTCAGTCGGTAGAGCATCACACTTTTAATGTGGGGGTCTTGGGTTCGAACCCCAAGCGGATCACTTAGAACACGTAAAGGGAGCCGATTAGGTTCCCTTTTTTTGGTGCCTGATTATCAACACTTTGTAGGTAGAACATACTGATAATCAGATTTTTACAAAATCCGTCACCTCTTAAAGTCTATAGCTTATCTTTGAAGAAGATGCAAGTTAGAAAAAAAATAAGTGTTTACAAATTAGTTAGAGGTATGAAAGCAACATTTGATGTAACAGTCCAGATCGACGGTAGTAACGTCGGTGTGTCTCTCTCTATGCGTGATGGGGCAGAAGATGTGGATTTAAAGGTCTTAAAAAAGTTATCGCGGCAGCTACTGCGTTTAAAAACATGTAAGATAGTCCCTAAAAATGAGTCATTTTTGATGCAAAAATCAAAATTTTAACACTTTTAGGGCCAAACGGGTCGTGAAAACGTTAATATACGACTTTTTTTTTGCAAAATGAGTGTTTTGCGAAAAAAAATATAACCTTTGCGTCGAAAATCTTTAAATAAAATGCAATATGGACTATCAAGAAATGAGTGTTTTTGCTGCAATGGTGGCAGACCAAGTAATTAAAAGGTTGAAGGGCGTTAGAAGTCTCGTTGAGACGGAGTATGTTGACACAGATGAAGCTGCCAGAATTCTTGGAATTTCGGCTAATTATTTGCGTCAGGTAAAAGACAAATATCCGCACATGAAGGCGGGTAGCGGTAAACAGGGGCGTATTCTGTTCAAGCGGGATGCTCTCCTCCAGCAATTTCAAAACGGATAGTGATGATAGGAATTATTAGACAGCCTGTTCTTTCCTACGTATATAATAGGTACGGGTATGCGTCGCCAACTCGCGATGCAGTCATAGAGTTAAGAATTTCACACAATTACAAAAAAAAATATATGTCTACCCGTATTAGGGTCTTTCCGAAAGAGTGGTCTCGAGGAAGGGTGGTTAATCGCATTGACGCTGCCATCATCAATAAAACCCTCGACAAACTGATGAATCAGGTCAGAGAGGTTATCTACGACATGATGGAGGATGGCAACATTGACATACTCGCCATTCCTGCCAAGCTTGCGGCGAAGAATCGAAAGGCAATGACGTTTCTCGAGTTCTACGATGAGAAGGCGCAGATTCGGAAACATGGAATCGGGAAGATTGCGCAAGGACGCTATGACTTGGTTTCTCGAGTATTGGGGGAGTTCGGACGTGTAAATTCTTTCTATGACCTTACGCCGAACAACATTGTCGCCTTCGATAAGTTTCTCATTAAGAAAGGTATCCAGGCGACAAGTAGATGGCATAACTACCATAAATACGTCCGCCGCTTCATCAAGGAGGCCGTAAAGGATGGTTATATGGAGCGAGACCCATACGATGGAGTTCGCCTTGACCATGGAAATTACGACCAGAGTATAGAAAAGTTCCTCACGCTGCCTGAACTTAAGCAACTTCGTGAAGCCAAGATGCCGGAAGAGCGTCTTGAACGTGTAAGAGACCTGTTCATCTTCCAATCATATACTTGCTTGTCTTACACGGACCTGGCTCATTTCGATAAAAAACGAATTCAGACTGAGGATGGCAAGAAAGTATATCAGGGGAGTCGTGGAAAGACCAATGTGCGATTTACAATTCCACTGCTGGGGCCCGCCTTGGAAATTCTTGAACGCTATAATGGTCTTCCCCTATCCTATGTAAATCGACATAGAAAAAGTGGTAAGACTATAAGCAATGGCAAGTATAACGAATATCTTAAGGAGATTTCTGAGCCTGCAGGACTGAGTCAGAAGCTTACAACACACTGGGCCAGGCATACTGGTGCCACAATGCTCCTGAACGCTGGCGTACAGCCTGAAGTTATAGCAGTCGTTGGTGGTTGGAAAGACACGAAGGTGCTAATGAAAATCTATGCAAAAATGCAGGAAAAGACTGTCATCAAGGCAGTTAACGAAGTAGAAGATAAACTTATATAATTATGGACGCAAGAACAGACGAAAAATGGGCAGAGATATTACAATATGCCCGGGAACATGCCACGGGTGAGGGCATGCACAAAGGTTACAGATGGCTGCAAGATGCCTTCGAAGAGTACTTTAACGATCATGAGGAACGTGTCGAGAAAGGCACTATGTGGTCTTTTGGAGGTCAATCGTTCAGCGAACATAACCGCACAGTATTTGCGGCTCAGATAGCCAGGGCCCTGCGCTATAACGAAGGCGGCTATGAAGGGCCAAGGCTCACGGACGAACAGTTCGACAAATTGACCGATACCCTGCAGTACATTAAGGAACATGCGAATATTCATCAACAAATAAATAGATAACTGATAAAAAGAAAAAACAGTATGAATAGGCAAATCATGAAAACAGTCAGAGCTCCATAAACGCAACTGACTTCGAGATTGCCGCTCGAAGTCAATTGTAAGCAAATTCAGAATTATGTCTTGTTTTTGCACGTTCCAAACTTGTGTGCAAAGATAAGCATATTTCTGGAAATCTCCAAATTTTTTTCCAATTATTTTTATTAATCATTTAAATTTCAGAAAATATGTACAAAATTGACCATGAAATGCTGTTAGACAGCGATAAAAAATTTGAAGGAGTAGTGGATGAGATGCCTACTGATGGCATGCGTGAAGGGCTGACAAGGCGTAACCCCTATGATACTGTCCGTCTGGATCATGGGGACTTTGACCATAGCATAGACAAATGCCTTACCCTGGGTGAAGTCAAGCAGCTTCAGAACGCAACAATGGAGCCTCGGTTAGAGCGCGTTCGTGACCTGTTTGTTTTTCATTGCTATACGTGTATGTCTTACTCTGACCTTGCCAAATTCGACAGTCGCTTAATCCAAATAGTAGATGGTACGAAGGTATATAGTGGGCGCAGGGGAAAGACCAAAGTGAGGTTCACGATACCACTGTTACCTCCGGCATTGGATATTCTTGCAAAGTATAATGGCAAGTTGCCGATTGTAAGCAATGTGAAATACAATGCTTACCTTAAAGAGGTTGCAGCCGCAGCAGGTATCGGTAAGCTGTTGACAACGCACTGGGCGCGGCATACTGGAGCAACTTTGCTCCTGAATGCCGGTGTACCGATGGAGATTGTCTCTAAGGTCTGTGGACACTCTTCTGTGAAGATGACCGAAAAAATCTATGAGAAGATGCTGCCTAAGACTGTGGTGGCAGCCGTAAATGAAATAGAAGATAAATTGGTTTAACGAGTAAAAAGAAAAAGATATGAAACCAAGACCCCCATAAAAAGAAACTGACTTCGAGCTGGAGACCTCGGAGTCAGTTGAAGCAATTTCGAAGAATATGCTTAATTTGCATTTTTTCTAATCTGAGTGCAAAATTAAGCATAATTTCTGAAATCTCCAAATTTTATTGAGTTTTTTATCAAAAAATTAACATTTTAAATTTAGATATTATGCAAAATAGCACACAGGGATGCACATTCCCTACATCATTTCTTACAGAAGAAATCCAATCGTATATTAACAATATAAGTGAAGTTTACCAAGTTAATCGAGACATGGTTACGCTGGCCGTGTATGTAGCCACAGCGGTGTCCTGCGGTAGCAGAGTAACAACATTCGATGGTATCTATACCAATAAGCTTACGCTCTGGGCTATCATACTTGGTATTTCCGGCGCCGGAAAGAGTGAGTTCCTGAACAAGGTTCTTGAGCCAATTCTTAAGAGAAATCAGCCTCTCGTGAAAGAATATGAGCAGGCGATGGAAGCTTGGAATGGCAAGGGCAAAGAGCCTGTAGCGAAGGACTTTAGAATACATTCTATCACACTTGAAGCTCTTGTAGAGAAGATTAACCAAAATCCGGATGGACTGTTGTTATATCGTCCGGAACTCTCCGGCTGGGTTGGCGGATTTGGTAAGTATAACAGAGACGAATCAGAGTATGCATCATGGATAGAGATATGGGATGGGAAAACCTTTCCTATCCACACAAAAACAGGCAATAAGAAGCTCATCAACGCGCAGGATCCTGTACTGTCGGTGGTGGGTGGTGTGCAGCCACACATTATGAAGAAGTTCGCAAAAGCCGACTTCTTGGGCAGTGGTTTCTTGGGACGTCTGCTGATGGTTTATCCACCTCTCTGTTATCCAGCTACACCTCCAACCCATCTATTAGATTCAAGCCTGATTGATTTCTGGGCCAAATTTATAGAAGGCAACTATAGCCTCCAGGGGCAGTTCCAATTCTCCGTTGGCGCCAGTAAAATCTACCAAGATTTCTGTTACGAATATGTCCGTGAAAGAGTCCTTGAAATAGGTGAGAACAGCACAGACTCTTATAGTGTGTGCATGCTGGAATTCTATGGCAAGATAAAGGTATATGCCGAGAAGTGGGCTGGCATCTCGATGGTGCTGGCCGGCAAGTCGGGCTTCATTGACGAGAACATCATGACAAACACTATCGAGGCAATGAAAGTCTTTGAGATGTATGCGCAGAAGGTGTATAGTTTCATATTCGTTAAGCCGATGACTGACGCTAACTCTAAGGGCGAAATTATAAGAAGGCTGCAGGAGGAATTCGGCATTGAGAATCAGGCCATGCTTGCAGCAAGTCTCGGTATTGGACGCTCAATGATAAATATGTATTTGAATGGGAAAAAATAATTTCCTCGCGCGCGAGGAGGTGAACATCAAAAAGCGCCTTCAGCCCAGTATTCATCGGGGCTGGGCGTGTTCACCTATGTTCACCTTTTTAGGAGTAAAATTGATATATGTCAAAAATATTAGGTGAACACAGGTGAACATACAAATAATTGATTATTAATAAGATATAAAGAAATACGTGTTCACCTACTCACGGGCGCGCGCGAGAACTTGGGAGATATATAGGCTATAAAACGAATTAAACGGATAGTAACGCTTAAAAAATAACTTGGGATGAAATTGCATATTAAACCGCCTTGAC
>ERZ842401.1190-NODE-1190-length-37956-cov-18.255323_pt1 | contig 37956 bp, 27 predicted proteins | sample MGYA00521270_ERZ842401 | MGnify/ENA primary metagenome ERZ842401 (study PRJEB31892, sample SAMEA3878208) | bioreactor metagenome | biome: Moose rumen | place: Sweden | collected 2011-10 | study: EMG produced TPA metagenomics assembly of the PRJEB12797 data set...
TATTTCATTAATCGTAAATCCTTTCTTCTTCCAGCATACCTTTTGTAACACCTCCTATTTTTTAATTTGTTTTCTTTTGTAAAATTAAGAATAGAATGAAAAGAATTATTGTGCTTATGCTCTGTAAAATAAACGGAATAAGAGCCATCTTCAAATATTTTTTGTTCAGTTTGAGAAATTAAGTTTCCAGATGAATCGTATGAGAAAGTTTTATTTCCAATAAGTTCTATATAACTGCCGTCTTTGTTGTATACAATAGTTTTTATTTTTATTCCATCTTTGTCATAAAAAGTACGATTTTTCAGAGTTCCATTTTCATCAATGACATCTGTATATTTTTCTCCGTTTTCAAGATATGTATTTTTGAAAACGGAATAATCTTTTTCAGGACGATTTTTATTTTTTCCGTTTTTGTCTTTATACTCTGAGGAAATAATTTTTTTGTCCATAGAGTTTGTTGATACTATGAAATCGCCGTTTTCTTTGTAGCTGTATAAACCTACATATTCTCTTATTCCATCAGAGTTATATACATAGTGATATAAAGGTTTATCTGAAATATCGTAATAAACGACAAAAGTTTTATTATTTTCTTTATGACCTTTAAAATATGCAACATTGCGCTTTGATGAAGTATTTCCGTTCGGCAAAATATATTTACCGTGCAAAAGAAATTTATCGTCAAAATCAGTTTCGGCTTTAAAACTAGCATATTTCAGATGAGATGGCTTTACAAGATTTCCATTTGTGTCTTGGAATTCCTCGTGCTTCAATAATCCGCTTGGCGTATATAAAGCAATATATTTGCTGAATTGCAAAACAGCGTGTACAGAACTCTCTCCATTCTCATTTTTAAACGCTGCACTTTGCAACAAGCCTCTGCTGTCATAAGTAAAATCTGCTCTTGCAAATCCTTTATTGACTGGACTAAAAGGAACATTATTTTCATAATATATTATGCTCTTATTCAATCCATTGTATAAAATTTTTGCTGTTATAGAAATGTTTGCATTGTAAGAAGATATTGCCGTTTCAATATGACGCCCGTAAATGTCATATTTTTCAATTTGAGTTCTCTCGCTTTTATCAAAATAAGTTTTTTTGATTGTTTCGCCTTTTTCGCAGGAATATTCTTTTGCTATTGTTTGTGAAAGAGAATTATTTTTGTCATAAAACTCGCATTTTATCAATTTATTTTCAGAATCATAGAACCAAATCTGTGTAGAATAAAAATTATCATTTTCATAAGTTTCCCACTTTTGAGAATGATTTTTATTATCATAACTGATTTTATGAAACATTATGCCATTCTCGTATGTCGAAGTTATCTCAATTAAATCTCCTGCTGCATTATAAACAGCAATATCATTTGAAGAACCTAGTAATTTGTTAAATGCTGGTTTATTTTTCTCGTCAAACCAAGATAATTCTTGTATAATTTTGTCATTTGATACTGTAACAGAAATCTTTTCAGTTGCAAAATTCCTGCTTTTATTGAGAACAGGTTCAGATTTAGATACATTGCTTGCAAGCGTTTCTGAGAAAAATTCAACGGCTGTTAATTTGAAATCAGAATAACTTAGTTTTTTGTACGACACACTAGAAGAATCCAAAAGTGCATTTTCATAGAGATACGATTCTTTTTCTAATAGTCCATTGTTCGTATAACTACGCTTATAACCATATATTCCATTTTTATCAGCAGTAATTTGCTTGTTTTGGCTATAGAATATGGTTTCAATATCAAAACCTGTGTTCTCATCGTATATAATCTTGTGCTTGCAAATGTTGCTATTATCAAACAACATTTTATATTCGGGAGAACTTTCTGTATTGCCATAAAGAATACTTTCCAAAAGATTTTCATAATCAGAGTAATATATATTCTGATATGACAAAATATCATTAGAGAGTGTTTTCGGTATTTGCGTATCTGCGCCATAATAGAAAGATGCAAATACAGTGTTTTTAGACTCCCCATTTTCATAAACAATTTGCATAGTATGATTATGAAGCGAATCACTACGATTGGGATTTATAATGCAAACAACTCTTTCAAGTTGCCAATTTTGTATGTCTATAAACGGCGAAAAAGAATGTTTGTAATAAAATTCTGCTTGCTGAGGACGGTTTTGATGTTCATATTTTGTTGATTCTGCAATAGGAACGAGATGAGAATTTTCGTGAACCAATTTTATAGGACGACCGCATTTATATACAATTCTATAATGCTCTGGAAGATGTTTTATATCATCAGAAGAAAGCCTTGTTTCTTCAATTCCCTCTGGGATTCCCCAGCGAGTGATATAATCTCCGTAATATCGGGTATGCGGAGTAATATACCAGAGAAAAGCACTCAAAAATGCGATAAAAATAGTTGACGCAGAAGCAAATAGTGTATTGCGTTGCACTGTACGGATATGCTCTCGCCGTTTTAAGTCGTCGTATTTTATTCCAAGCAAGCTTGCGAGTAATCTGGCAAAAGCGTTTTTCTTTCCGTCTGCAATAACGTCGGCTGCATTGAGATTCAGATTTTTCAATTGGGGCGAAAAACAACACTGTTCGCTCTCTGCACTTGGAGAACCTGCAATAATAAGCGGAAAAATATTCTCTGTGCTTCTGCCAAGTGATAAGAAACTTTGTATTTCATAATGTACATACTCTGATTTTGCTGAATCAGGAGAACAAAGCACTATCAGATTTTTAGAATCTTGCAATTCCCGTGAAAGTGCATTTTCTACCGTATCACCTGCACAAATATCTGTTTTATCTCGAAAAATATGCAGTTTTTTAGGCAGTCCTTCGTATTGTTTTTGAAGCACTGCAGGCAACCTATACGATTCGAGTTTCTTTTGAAGCCATATTGCTTCCTTTTCATTTTTGCGGCTGTAACTGATAAACGCAAAATACTTGAAATTATTTTTCATAGATTACGCCCTCTCGCTGTATTTTATGAGAACATAATCCAAATGCGTCATATTCTGTACCGCTTGCTTTAATCCTGCGGTTGCGGCGAGTTCTTGAATAAAGGTTTCGTCAGATTTCTTTATACCGACATCAACAGTATCCAATTCGTCCCAAGAGCATATACACGCATGCAGTTTTGCTCTGTCATTTCTGCGGCTTCCTGCTTCTTCCTGTTGCGTTTTTGTTGCTTTGCACCAGCCTTCTGCCCTCATATACGCATTCCATCTATCGTGTTCGATTTTTGCTAGTCTAAGGAGCGTTTCTGGTTCTTTTAGTCTTTCTTCTAATTCTGCAACAAGTTTCGGAGATTCTTGTTTTTCATATTCATTGCATTCATTTCTTGGCTTTGCTTCATAGCCCAAAAGAAACAACTTTGTTTTGATATGAATTACATTTGCTCTTGTAGAGCGAACACTTACTTCATTAAGATAAAAACTTTTTCTCGCTTCTTCTTCTGTCGTCTTTCCGTTCAGTCTTTGCAATTCATAAATATAATGTGCGTTCATTGCCATAGCGGAAATTGGAGATTCCAGCAACGCTGTAGAATATACAGAAGAATTTGCTGCAAAAGGAACGAGATTATAATTTCCGCTTCCTTTGGAATGAGGAACTGTAAAGTGAGAAACAAGGGAATTTTTTAGCGAGTTTTTTACTTCGACTGCAATAAACGGTTTCCTACTGTTTCTTACATTTTTTCGCATATAATATGCGCGAAGATACAACGCTGTTTTGATATTAAGTGCGTCATTTCCTAAACAAACACAAATGTAGTTTGTATTTGCACAATGAGTGTCGAGATGATTTTGAAGTTCAGAAGTTTCTATATCAGTTTTTATGAACGATATAGAAACTTTAGTTCCGTAATCATTTTCTAAAAATTCAAGACATTCAAGAGCAAATTTCTTTTCGATAATATCTGCATTTTTATCGAGCACAGTTATATTAAGTTTGTAATCTTCACCAAACTGTCCGCTCCACGAAATAGTTTTTAAGATTTCTTTTCCGATTTTCCCTGCACCGATTAAAAGGACCGATATTTCATTATTATTGATGACATCAAAAAGAGGGTGTTCAAAAACTAATGTTTCTGCAATGAAACGATTTCTGTTTACAAGGATAACAGGAAAGCCTTTTTTTTCAAGAGAGGCAAGAACGAGCGGAGCTTCTTCATGTTCAGAGAAAAGATAAAAAATCGAATTTGAATCTACTTGGGATTTTTCTGCTACAACTTTTGTATATTCAAGATTCTCATCTTGATTTTCGGAGATAAAAAAGTATGACCACTTCTTTTTGCACCTTTTGCTTCGTATAAAATTTTCAATAGACCTTTCATATAAAAGAAAACCATGGAGATATGCTCGTTCTGAAAAATCAAGAGCTTCTTTCTTGCGTGAACTGCAAAATATAAAAAGACTTTGCGGATTCTTTTTGAATAGGTCTTCTGCGAGCATAAGAGAATTTTCATTTAGAGCGGAAAATAAATATACGTCCCTAAAACAGTGAAAAATCCAAAAACGGAAGAAACGTGTTATATTAGGGAACAACGCAACTACAAGACTTCCCCATGCTAAAGGAGTTGCTACTGCAAGAATTATAAAAAGATAAGTTATAGTGTTCCCAATATCTAAAGCCTGATGAAGCAAACAATCATACGGAGCACTTAAGATAGTCATTTGTGCCGCTACTATAATAGAATAGAGAATTGCTATGGCAGTAGAAGGAAAAAGAATATTAAGAATACTTATATCTGCAAAAAATAAGAATAAGCCTGTATAGAAAAAGCAGTGTTTCTTTGTATGGATTTTTATATTTTTATATAAAAAAGCAAAAATATAACTTGCTAGAGCTGCGACAAGAAAAAGTAATGAAACGCAAAATAAAATATTTTCCATAGCACGAAATTCTCCTCGTGAAATCAGACTATAGTCTTATTTATTTAGATTATAATATACTATATTCAGATTTTCAAGCAAAATAATAGTAATAAAGTAGTATTGTATCTATATGGATTTTAAGACACGGCTTCGGGAGCAGATTGATTTTTTGGGCTTGCTGGATAAAGAAGTGGCAGACAAAGCGGGAATTTCAAAATATTCGCTTGATACCTACGTTGGCGCGCGGGGGTGCATGCCTGCGGCGGACGTGGCGGTGCGGCTCGCAAAGGTGCTCGGCGTGTCTGTAGAATGGCTCATCACGGGCGAAGACGCGCGCACACCCACTGCCGACATAAATCTACTCTATCACTACTATGCGCATTTAGGTTCTCACGACCGCAAAATGATACTTGCCCTCGCCAAAGAAATGTACGCCGATATTCCCTCTTAATCTGTCTTTTACAGTTTTCAAAAATGACTAGTCAAGTTGTAAAAAATATTAGTAAAAAACTATTTCTTTTCCTTGATAAAGTTTCCGAGTGCAAAGAGCGCAATGCACAAAATACCCAAAAGTAAGCCTGAAGCACTCGCTTGCGCATATCGGTATGAGCTTGCAAGTCGATAGGTGTATAAGGCGAGCGTGTCGTAATGAGGAATAGCAAGTACGAGCGGCAATGTGGTATCTCCTGCGCTTGAGGCAAAGCAGAGAATAAAGGAGCTTATTATTGCTCTCTTGCTGCTTTTCAAATAAATATAAAATATTGTGTCTGTTTTATGAGGCGAAAGCATTGCCGCTACGTCGAGGGCTTCACTGCTTATCTTTTCTATGCTTGCCCAAAGCTGGCGAAATGCAAGGGGAAAGATGAGGGCTGTTTGCGAGGCGATAAGAAGAGCGACTGTTCCATTTTGCACCGCCCGTGTTATGCCAAACCCCATAACCACTGAAGACACCGCCATTGGCAGTATCGGGAGCGTTTTAAGCAGCGTTGAATCTTTCTTTGACGCTATGCGCAAAAAGACTGCATAGACGAAAGCAACGACAACACAAAAAAAAGATGTCATAATCCCTGTTTGTATTGTGTGAACAAGTGCTGTTCTAAAGCCTTTTGACGCGATAATCTTTTTTACGACAGAGAGCGAAAAGTGAGGAAAGGCAGAAAAGGCAATGCAAAAGAGAGGAGAAGCAAAAAAGAGAATGATAAGAAGAAAAAACGGAAATGCAACCGCTCTTTCAACTCCTGTTATGCGCACTCGTTTTTGCTCTAATGCCGAGATTTCTGCTTTTTTGCCAGCGATTTTTCTTTCGAACGAAGAGTAAAGAAAGACGAACGCGATTGCGATGAGCGTTTCTGTGAGTGCGATAGATGAGGCGGAGCTCATATCAAGGGAACTTCGTGCGGCTTGATACAGCTCTACTTCAAGCGTGCTTGTGCCGACACCACCAAATAAAAGCACGATTAAAAAGCTGAAAAAGCAATACAAAAATACAGGAATAAGAGAGCTTATAATGCAGCTTGAAAGCTGATGGAGCGTGATAGTGAAAAAAATGCGGAGTTTGCTTGCTCCGAGTATCTCGGCCGCCTCTGATTGCTCTTTTAACAGATGAGCCCATGTGTCTGCAATCGTGGACATCACGAGCGGGAAATTATAAAACCCTTGCGCAATGATTATGCCTTTGAAAGAGTAGAGAAACGTAACGAGCTTTTTATCTGTATGAAACAGCGCAGAAAAAGCCCTGTTTAGCCCTCCGTTCATTCCAAAAAATCCCACATATCCTAAAGCGATGATGAGCGGCGGAATAGAAAGCGGAACGGCAGAAGTAGCGGCTAAGATTTTTCTAAAGGCAAAGTTTTTGTGAGAAACAAAATATGCGGCACATAGCCCGACGGCAAGGGCGATAAAAGCAGAAAGCGTCGCTTGTAAGAGCGTAAAGAGTGAAACTTTGCATAACTGTTTTAAGCTAATCGCTTTTGCAGATGAGGCGGAGGCAGTCGGAATAAATGCGAATATCAGCGGCAAAACAAAAGCGGCTACTGCTGCAAAAAATATAATTATTGCACACAGAACAACCGCTCTTTGAATAAATCGTTTCAATTTATATTCGTTTAGTTAGACAATAACGAGATAACGTCGTCTTTTGCTTTTTCCACATCGCTTGACTTTGCGCTTAACGTCTTTGTCGCTTTTGGAGCAGCTACATTGTACGATTCTGGCAAATCAACACTCTTGTTTGCAGGATACATCCACTGCGTCAACGGCAACACTGCCTGTGCTTCTTTGCTGATTAAGAAATCGATAAATGCCTTTGCACCTTCCTTGTTTTTCGCTCCTTTCAAGATACCCACTCCCTCAACTTGCATAGGGTGTCCTTCTTCAAAGATGAGAGTCTTGAAACGAGTTGACTTATCTTCTTCATAGTGATATGCAGGGCTTGTCGTATAGCTTATGACAAGCGGAGCCTCGCCAGAAGTAAACAGCCCGTATCCTGCCGTCCAGCCAGGAGCCATCGTGAGAATATTCGGCTTTAGCTCTTTCCAATAATCTGCGACATTATCTCCAAACAACGCCACTGTCCACGCCACAAAGCCCAAACCTGGAGTACTGGTGCGAGGGTCCATAATGATGAGCTTTTTTTCATATTCGCTCTTTGTCAAATCTTCAAGGCTCTTCGGCTCTTCCACCTTGCTTTGCGTATCATAGATAATTGCGAAATGGCTGTAATCATACGGAGTTAAAATCCAGTTTCCGCCAAGCTCATCTTCAAGGCTTTTTTCGATGTTTTCTGCGCCCTTTGGCTTGTAGCTTTCCAAAATATCCGCTTCTATCACTTTAGAGAGCAAATTATTGTCTGCGCCCAAAAGTACATCTGCTTGAACCTTGTTCTTTTCAAGAATTGCCCTGCTTGTAGCCTGCCCTGCGTCTCCGCAATCGATAAGGTTTAACTCATAGCCTGTTTTCTCTTTGAAGAGCTTTGTGAGCTCAGGACCTGGCCCCCATTCGCCTGCAAAGCTGTCATACGCATACACCACAACAGATTTTGCTTTGACATCTTGCGTGCTCACTTTCTGCTTTTTCTTTCCAGAACCAAACAGCGAAAAGCTAGAAAATAATGTTCCTGCTGCAACAACTGCAATGCAAGAAAGTATAATCGACTTTTTCATACAAAACACTCCTTTGAATATTCATATTTAGAAAAATTCATCTTTATCGATTTCTTTTAGATATGTTAGCTATAAAGCTATATAATGTCAATGTATTTTTAAGTAAAATAAAGGCTCTCAGCAAAAATCTGAAAGCCTTTTTAAGTTTATGGTACTATATTACAAATTTTCAATGAATCCCTTTGCTTTCAAAAGTTCTGCGTTCAAAATGCCGCCAAGAGCTGCACCTCGTTTTGTGTTGTGGCTCAATGCAACAAATTTCACATCAAACACATTGCACTTTCTCAATCTGCCGATAACGCACGCCATACCTTTTTCTGTTTCTCGGTCGCGGCGAGGCTGAGGACGGTTCTCTTCGTGTCGAACGACAATCGGTTTTTCTGGTGCGCTTGGCAATTTGAGCTCTTGCGGAACAGAAGTAAAGGAAGTCCACACCCGCTCAATCTCTTCAAGCGACGGCTTCTTTTCCTCTGGCAAATCGAATTCAAGACTCACTGTGGCTGTGTGTCCATCGATGACAGGCACGCGAGTACACGTTGAAGACACGATTGGCAAATCTGCATTCGCAATTTCCTCGCCCGACACCTTGCCCAAAATCTTCAAGCACTCTTTTTCAGTCTTCTCTTCTTCTCCGCTGATAAACGGCACAATGTTGTCAATCATATCGAATGAAGCGACTCCAGGGTATCCTGCGCCAGATGTGGCTTGCAGAGTGGTTACAATCATTCTCTTTACAGGATAGCCTGCTTGAATGAGTGCGTAAAGCGGCATCATATACGTTTGCAGCGAACAGTTCGGCTTAACGGCGATAAATCCCTTATCCCAACCGTGATGAGCCTTTTGCTTTTCGATGATGTCGAGATGAGAATAGTTGATTTCGGGGATAAGCATAGGAACGTCGGAAGTCCATCGATTTGCGCTTGCATTAGACACGACAGGGATTCCTTCTGCGGCATACGCTTCTTCCAAAGCCTTTATCTCGTCTTTGCTCATCTCAAGCGCAGAGAAAACAAATTTGCACTTTCCCAATGCTTTCTTTGCGTCGTTTGCGTCTTCTACAATTAAATCCGCCACTGCACTCGGAATATCGCTTCCGATGAGCCATCTATTTTTTACAGCGTCTTTGTAAGCCTTTCCTGCGCTTCTTGGGCTTGCTGCCACATACGAAACTTCAAACCACGGGTGATTTTCAAGCAAATGAATATATCTTTGCCCCACCATTCCCGTAGCTCCTAACACGCCGACCTTTATCTTATCTGCCATACAAAAATCCTCCTAAATATCGATTGCAAAAAGCCCTTAGAGATTGCACTCTTTGAGAGCTGCTTCAATCACTTTCTTTGCATTGTCGTTCACTTCTACCAACGGCAATCGTACCGCTCCTGCTGGCAAACCTTTTACGTTCATCGCATACTTTATCGAAGTCGGGTTTCCGTCTACAAATGCTGCCTTAAAGAATGGCAAAAGCCTGTAATGCAGAGTCCTTGCTTCATTCCATTTGCCATCTAATGCGTCGTGTACCATTTCGGTAACGAGAGCAGGAGCTAGGTTTGACACAACCGAGATAACACCATCACCACCCACTGAAAGAAGAGGCAACGTTAAAGAATCATCTCCGCTCAACACAGAAAAGTTTTCTTTCTTGCTCTTAATTTCTGCGATAACGTCCATCATCTGATTGATGTTGCCGCTCGCCTCTTTCACGGCGATGATATGCGGCAATTCGGCAATGCGCTTGAGAAGAGCGGTCGGGATATTCTTTCCCGTTCTTCCCTGAATATTGTACACAACGATAGGCACGCCGACTTTTGAAACAGCCTCAAAGTGCCTAAAAATACCCTCGTCAGAAGGCTTGTTATAGTACGGGGTAACCACAAGAGCTGCGTCAGCTCCTGCTTTTTTGGCTCTTTCGCAGTATTTCACAGCATCACGAGTATTGTTGCTTCCTGCACCCAAGACGACAGGAACTTTTTTGCCTGTCTTTTTCTCGAATGATTTTACTTCTTCCATAACGATTTCGATGATTTTGTCTTCTTCTGTGTTTTCATCGAGAGTTGGAGTTTCTGCTGTTGTCCCGAGAGGAACAAGCCCGTCGATTCCATTTTCTAGCTGATACTTGACGAGTTTGCGCCAACCGTCATAATCCACGCTAGAGTCCGCATGCATTGGAGTAACAAGAGCTGTAAAAGCACCGCGTAATGTAGCCATATCATTGCCTCATAGTGTATTTATACAAGATATATGCAAATTATTGCATTTTTATGCAAAATAATCAATAGCAAATTTGCTTTATTGTGGCTAAACTTCTCAATTCTGATTTTACTTTTCACAAAGTAAGTTCTCGGCTTCGACAAGGTAAGTTCTCGGCTTCGACAAAGTAAGTTCTCGGCTTCGACAAAGTAAGTTCTCGGCTTCGACAAAGTAAGTCCTCGACTTCGACAAAGAAAGTCCTCAGCTTCGATACTAGACTGATTTCATCTCCGATACTAGACTGGTTTCAACTCCGATACTAGACTGATTTCATCTTCGATACTAGACTGGGAATCTGACAAAAGTGTTTTAACGCTAAATTACTTTATATAATATTTCGATAATTTTAATTGAATGATTTTTGGGTAATTTTGGAGATGATATGAGAAAGATACGACTGATTTTCTCTGTGGCATTGTTTTTCGCTTTGTGTGTGCCTTGTTTTGCGAACGAGATGTTTAAAACAGGCGTAGTAGCTTCTTTTTATGCTGACAAGTTTCACGGCAGAAAGACTGCAAGCGGCGAAAAGTTTAATATGTATGATTACACGGCTGCTCATAAAACGCTTCCGTTCGGCACTATCTTGAAGGTAACTAATCTGAGCAACGGAAAAAGCGTCAATGTGCGTGTAAATGATAGAGGTCCTTTCGCTAAAGGAAGAGAAATTGATTTGTCGAAAGCGGCGGCGATTGAGCTGGATATGATAGCGGCAGGAGAGGCGACGGTTTCTCTTGAGATTGTTTCTGATTCTAAAACAGAGGTTGCAAGCTCTACTAAGACGATGACGATTGAAAAGAAGGGCAAAAATCAGACAAGCACGACGACCACCACGAAAACGACGACAAAAACGGCTTCTAGCAACAAAGCTGCTGAAGTTGCGGAGAAAGCTAGAAAGAAGGAAGAGCAGGTTGCTTCTTTGAAGTGGGATATCCAAATTGGTGCATACGGCAAAAAGGATAACGCCGAGAATATGGCAAAAAGGCTTACTGACGCAGGCTTTGAAAATGTGGTGTTCCAAAAAGGACCTTCTGTAATTCGTGTTGTTATTCACGATATTCCGACGGATAACGTGCAGCAAACGCTGATTGACCTTGAAAAACAGGGCTTTACAGACTATTTTGTCAGAGATAGAGCGGATTAACTGTTTTTAAATAAAGAATTTATATTGACATCATTTTTGAATTTATGATATATTTTAGTCCCCGTATATTGTAAGTTCAGTGAATGCTTCAACACTGAAATACGCTGACAAGCCGATGCTAGGTGGAAAGCGCAATATTTTTGTTTTAAGGTACTATAATGAAGACTATTTTCGTAAACGAAAAAGAACAGGTACGCAATTGGTACATCGTAGACGCTGCTAACAAGCCGCTTGGTCGCGTTGCAGCTGCTGTTGCTGCTATTCTTCGCGGAAAGAATAAGGCTACTTACACTCCAAATCAGAATATGGGTGACTATGTAGTAGTTATCAATGCTGATAAGGTTACTGTTTCTGGAAACAAGGGTGAAGATATGATGTATCGCCATCACACTGGCTTCGTAAATGGATTGCGTGAGTACTCATTTGATGAGCTGCTTTCTCGCCACCCTGTAGACCCATTCCGCAGAACTTTAGCTGGTATGCTTCCTAATGGAAGACTCGGAAGAGCTTTGATGGACAATGTGAAGATTTATGCAGGTGCAGAACACCCACATACAGCACAGAACCCTCAGCCACTTGAAGTTTAGTTTAGGAGTCTATCATGAGTGTTAAGAATATTGCTATTGGCACAGGAAGAAGAAAGACTGCAACAGCACGTGTTTTTATGCGTGATGGAACAGGTAAGATTGTTGTCAACGGAAAAGAGCTTAAAGAGTACTTCACAAGCATCGACCTTATCCGCACTGTAAATCAGCCGCTCGTTGTTACTTCAAGCGACAACAAGTATGACATTTTAATCAATGTTTCTGGTGGTGGATTGAACGGACAGGCTGCAGCTTGCTTGCATGGTATCGCTCGCGCATTGACACAGATTGACCCAGACAGCCGCACAGCTCTCAAGGCTAACGGTTATCTTACTCGCGATTCTCGTATGGTAGAGCGCAAGAAGTACGGTCAGCGCGGCGCACGCAGAAGATTCCAGTTCTCAAAGCGTTAGTTCGCATTTCTGCATGGTTATATGTGCAGTTCAAGAGGTTCCTTTTGGTTGTTTGAAAATCTCAACTACAGAGGAGCCTTCTTTTTTTATCAGAGAAAGCTATTTAAGCGTTCTGAGTGCTGAAAAATTAGAAAATCTTATGTCTTATTCTCTTACGGCTGAAATATCTCCTCTTTCTTTGAGCGAGGAAGAAGAACTGGATATAAATAGAGCAAAAAACGCCTATCTTGCCGAAAAATGCGCAGTAAGCTTTATTTCGAGAGCAGAGCAATGCAGATATATGCTTTCAAGAAAACTTGAAGCAAAGGGCTTTGATAAGATGTCTATTTCTAAAGCACTTGACTATCTTGAAGCAACGAATATCCTTGATGATTATCGCTATAGTCTTTCCTATCTTCATTCGCGAGCAGAAAAAAGAGAGGGCAGATTAAAGATGATGGCGAATCTTTCAAGTCGGGGAATAAAGAGAGAAGTTGCTCTAAGCGCGATAGACACTTTTTTTTCTGAAAGAAGCGAAAATGATGAAAATGAAAAATGCAAAAAAGAATATAAAAAGCTAAAAGACAAAGGACTTGAAGATAAAAAAATATATGATAGATTGTGTAGACTTGGTTTTTCTAGTAAAATCATAAGAGAGACAAAGAGGTCATTATGAAAGACGAAAAAAAGGCAGTGCTGTATTCTGCACTTGAGGTATCAAAAATCTGTGGCGTGGTAAATCAGACTGCTATTAACTGGATTCGAGGCAATGCGCTCAAGGCATTTAAGACTCCTGGCGGTCAGTTTCGCGTGTATCCTGATGATTTGGCAGAGTTTATGCTTTCTCGAAATTTGAGAGTGCCTGAAGAGGTTGTCGCAAATTGCAAGAATAAAGACCGCTTGCATTCACAGAGCGTGTTAATTGTCGATGATGATGAGGGACTGAATGCTGTTATAGCAAAATATTTGGAAAAGCGATTTTCGGCTATGCAGATTTATCAGGCATACGATGGATTTGACGCAGGTGTGCAATTAAGCGAAAAACACCCGAAAAGCGTTATCTTAGACCTTGATTTGCCAGAGGTAAACGGCTTTGATTTGTGCCGCCGCATAAAAGAAGGAGAAAACTTCGGTAAGCCTGAAATAATCGTTGTTACAGCTCTTGATGATAATACGATAGAAGCAAAGATGGCAGAGCTGGGAATAAAGCACTTTTTTAGAAAGCCTTTAATGCTCCCAACTCTTGCAGATGTTCTTCACGAAATCTTATTCGGCAAAGAAAATAATTAGTTTCCAAGAAATAAATATGCTGGTGAACGAGAGAGAGATTTTTGATTTTTAGAGAGTGCCATAGGTATAACTTCTTTACTAGCCTCTAAAAGATAATCTAAAAATTCTTTCTTGCTCTTTGGGTGATAATCAACAACTTCAAAATCATTTTCATCGCTGTTGTAATCTTTGCTCAACAAATCGATTGCACCTTGATAACGGTCGATAGCATCGATAAGACCATGGTCAAGAGCTTGCTTTGCGGTGTAAATGCGTCCGTCTGCTAATTGCTTCACGTTGTCTATATCAAGATTGCGGCTTTCTGCCACGATTGAAGTAAACTGCTCGTAACATTCATCGGCAATGCTTTGCATAATGGCGCGCTGCTCTTCAGTCATTGGCTCGTTTAAGTTGCCCATATTCTTGTTTTTGCCTGCGGTTATCGTGTTGTATTTTATGCCATACTTTTCGAGTAGCTCGCTAATGTCTACGCTAGAGCCTGCGATAACTCCTATTGAGCCTGTGAGCGTGTTGCGGTTTGCAATGATTTTATCTGCGGCGCACGCGATGTAATATCCGCCAGAGGCTGCAAGCGATTGCATATAGGCGAAAACGGGGCGACCTGTACGCTTTTTGTAATCAAGGAGAGCTAAATACGCTTCGTCTGCTTCGTATACTCCGCCTCCAGGGGAATCGATGACGAGTATAATGCCGATATTAAACGAATCTCGCTCTAAATCGCTGATTGTTTCTAAAAGCCATTGTTGGTCATAGGTATTATTTTTCACTTCGATTACGCCTTCAATGTGAATGGCGGCTATGTATTCTTTTGGCGTGTGAAACATTTTTAAGACGCTAGAGCCTTTTGGGGCGGCTGTGTCGGAATAGGCTGCGTTCACCTTTGTAACTGCGGCGATAAGCATTGCTAATATCACGATGACAAGCAAAACGATAAGTCCGCCCTTTCTCATCTGTTCGTTTTTATCGTTATGCTGTGGTACTAAATCGTACATATTTCATTCTCCTCAAATTGAATTATTTTCCTGCAAAGTCCTCTGCGTCAAGGATATTTTGTTTTAGTGCGCTGTGCTTTATACATAAATAGGCGTTTGCGGTCGCTGTTTCGATATAGGGAATTGTCCACAGAAAGCCAATGCCAAAAGTGATAAGGCTCAAGACGATGAGTGGCAAAAAGCTGAGATGAAGCAAAAATAAATCTGCTTTGTAGCCTCTTGTTAAAATTGCGCTTAAACGAACCGCCTTTTTTGCGCTCAAAGTCTTATTATCAGCTAATAAAAAATAGGTGAGTGAGTATTTATATAATGCCACAAAGCCAGGAATGACTAAAAGACAAGCCCACAGCACGCACTTTATATAAATGATGAACGAAGCAACGATGCCTCTGCTCCAATCTTCTAAGCCTAGCAAAAAGAGATTGAAAGAGATGTTGAGGTTTTCTCTGTTCCTTGCGTATGTGAAAAAAGTTTTTATTCTCGCATTCGTAATTATTCCTGTTACAGCGATGAAGATGAGCGTTATGATACTAAAAAGAGAAGATTTGCTTTTTGTTGGTATGAACAGAAAAATTATGCACAGCGAAAGGAATGTAACAAAAAGCGATAACGCCCATTTGCCTTTGAGCTGTTTTCTTGCACTTCGTTTGAATTCTATGCGATTAAACATTTTTATTCGGCTTCCTCTGCACGTTGTGAAAAAGAATTTCTCTTCTTTGCAAGTTTGATAGACAATGCTATAAGCGTGTTTTCAAAGGCTTCTCCGCTCATAAAAGAGCCGACAGGGAAATACACTCTGCCTTCTGCGCCTACGATGATTGTTTGAAAGATTCGATTGTAAGAAAAGGAGATGTGGGGATAAAAGAAATTGCAAGAAGAGTAAAACCATTTATTTATCTCTTTTACCTCTCCTTCAACTCCTGTAACGCCGTTTGCTTTTATGCCGTAGCGTGCAAATATGCTTGCTCCGCCTCCTACAAAGACATAGTGCTTTTCGCTTTCATGAGCGCACCATTGTAGCGTTACAGACGGAAGGGCGCAAAAAGCGAGGGCTGTTCTGTTTTCTATTTCTGCGGCTTTTGCTTTGTCATCGTCTAACAAATAGTATTGTGTAAAAAAAGAGGATTGGCATTGAATGAAAAAGTCGTTGTATAAAGGAAACGTGTAGCCCACGCCGAGCGAATACGATACAGGAGAGGGCGCACTTACAGAGTCGGTCGTCAGCATTATGACAGGAGAGAGCGTTACGAAGAGCGATTCTTTAGCTTGCGAAAATGCATATCCTTTACACAGCGCAAAGAATATGCACATAACAAAAACTTTTCGCATTACGCCTCTGGCTTGCTGTAAAGCACTTTGTCTAAGTCAACAGCCAAGAAACCACTTCTGCCCGTCTGATAAAAATCAGCCTCTTCCCAAGCGACATAAAGATATGTGCCGCTTACTGCGAAATCTGAATACACATAGCCTTTCGGCAGCTTTGGCAAGCGGAACGCAACTGCTTTTTCTCTGCCTAAAATATGCTTTCCGTAAAGTGCGCCAGAAAGGTATGTCGTGCCGTCTTGGAACACTGCGATTGCGTATGTATCGCTTAAAAGAGCTGTGCCGCCGAAGTTATCGCTTTGCTCTCCTTGTGCATAGACAGTTGGCGAAAATCCGCTTGTATGTTTGCTTATTATATAGAAAGAAAAATCTTTTGGGATTACGTTCAAAAGGTTTTTAAGTCTGTCAGGAGCAAGAGAGAAATCGGTCGGAAGCTTTGTGTTGCGGAACTCCTTTTCTCCTGCTTCTGCGACGGCGATTTTATTGGAATTCTTCATCGGAGAAAGCTCTGTAATATCTCCGCTTGGTGTCCATTTGATGTAATCAAAAATCACTCTCTCGTCAGTCTGTGTTTTCAATGCGCAAAGCCATTCCACTCCGTTCCATGTGAAATCGGTAATCTGTGCATTCTTTTCTACCATTAAGTTCTGATAGGTTACGAGCGGAATACACATACCAGAAGCTCTATCATACTTTACTAAAAACGGCTGTGAAGCATTAGAAGTAGAGCTGTCGTTAAAGAATGAGTTTCGGTACATTGAGAAAATGGGAATGTCGCCATAGAAAACAAGATTGTCTGCGGTGTTGTTGGTAAAAGTAGAAGGCTCTTTTACCAGCTTCGGCTCGCCTCCGTCTAGCACAAGCATACCAAGCCTGTTTACGAGAGCGTATGCAGGCGGCACTGCGCTTTCTTGCATACTGCCAGGAAGTCCCTGCACAGGAGAAAGACAAGTGCCCATGCTAGAAATCCTAATTGCTTCTGTCCACGCTCTTTTCAGCTGTGAATTAGCGTGTTGCGACAAATCTACGCTTTCCATTCCTTGCGTGGTAAAAGCATACCATGTATGAGTTTCGGGAGAAATCTGTTGTGTTATAGTAACAGGAAGGTCTTTCTCTTTTGCAGCCTCTTCTTTCTTTTTGTCGCAGCCAGTTGTAAAAATAAGAGCTGCTAAAATTGCGGCTGAAGTAGTCGCCTTTGGGAAAACAGTAAAAAAATTCATCTTAGTATCTTATAACGGGATTACACCTTTTTGCAAGCACTTAATTGCTTCTCTTAGCAATTTCCATCTGACAAAGTGAGTCGCATACTTCATTGTATTTTATACCTGCATGCCCCTTGACCCACGTCCATTCCACTTCACTTTCTTCGTTTAGTTTGTCCAAAGCCACCCATAAATCTTGATTTTTGACAGCTTTTTTATCGGCGGTCTTCCAGCCTTTAGCCTTCCAGTTCTTTATCCATGCTGTAATGCCGTTTTTGACATATTGGCTGTCGATAAAAAGCTGTATTTTGCGCGAAGGATAATGCTCTTTTGCATAGCGCAGCACCTCGATAGCGGCAGTTAGCTCCATGCGATTGTTCGTCGTCATATTCTCTCCGCCAGAAAGTTCAATTTCGTTCATACCGTCCAATAACACCGCTCCCCAACCGCCAGCACCTGGGTTTCCGTGACAGCCGCCGTCAGTGTATATTGTGATTTGAGAAGTTTCGTTATTATCAATAGAAAATAAATCCATATTGCCTTATATATCGGCAGAGCCTTTCTTAGCCTTTACAAGCATAAGAAGTCATATTTTTATATTTCTTTTCCATATTAAAATAAAATATATGCTATAGCTCTGTTTTCCCACGACCGTAAAATATTTGCTCCACGACCGTACATACCTCTTACTTACGACCGTTCTCGCCTCTTATGTACGACCGTAGTAAAGACACACTTACAGCCGTAAGAAAACGACTCCCACGACCGTGGAAAAGATATTACCACGACCGTGGGAGAAAAAATTCCACGACCGTAGGAGCATAGGAGAAAAATAGAGATTTTTAGAAAAGTGTGCGCTCTTAATCGTACCTAGTTGCAATAAAAAGTTTTATTTGCTAACATACGCGCTGTATTGTGTCGAATTTAAAAGGTACATACGGAGGTTTTTTTTATGAAAAAGGTTCTTTCAGCATTAGCCGCACTTATCGCTGCTTCTAGTCTGTTTGCCTACAATCCCCCAACAGGAGGCGAAGACCTCAACAGATTGTCTAGCCCAGAGTTGCTTTCTGGCGGTCGTTCTGCGGCGGGTGGTAGCTTGTATCATGTAACTCCTAGCACTATTGTTAATAACCCAGCTTTGCCAGCGTTAGAGCAGCGTGTCATGATAGATTTGGGCTATACAGCTCTTATTGACAATGATGATTTGAGCGATAAAAGCTATGGAAATGCTGTTCAGCTTGGCACTTCTATGCCTTCTCGCTATGGTGTTACCACTCTTTTAGCTCAGTGGATTACTTCTCCTTTCTATGATATGAACTTAGGTCATGCAGTGGACTTGAGAGCGAACTTTGCAAAGGAAATCACTGAAAAACTCAACTTTGGTGCTACCCTTGACCTTGGTATCGCTTATGATGAGAAAAACGATTGGAAAGCGGGAATTGATTTAGGTGTGTTGTATAATCTTGGCACAGTCGGATTTTTGCAAGATTTCCGCTTCGGCGTGGCTCTCTTGAACCTCGGAAAGCCTTATTCAGGAAGCGAATTGCTCGGTATGAAAGGCGATTCTCGCGATGAAACTGCTGAGGATTGGGACGAGGCGACAATGTATCCTGGATTGGCAACGGTAAAGCTTGGAGTGGCGAGTACGTTGTTTGAAAAAGGTTTATTTATGGGCGGTTGGTCAGCAGATTTGACCGTTCCTACTTTCCAAAATGCTATTGTCGATTTAGGTTTTCAAGTCAGCTATGCTGATGTTGTTCGCTTGAATGTCGGTTGGGACGCAAACATAAGAGAGCTTGCAGAGGGAAAAGAGAGCGTAAATCTTCCGTCCATCGGCTTGTCATTTAAGTTTGCTTTTAAATCTTCAAAACTTGCTCAGGGAAATGCAGATTGGGGACAGAGCGAAATGACTGTATCGACTGCATGGCAGCAGCTTTATGGCGGCAATGTGCAGGCAATTTCTGGCGGTGCGCTTTTGAAGCTTGGTACTGATGACGTAGAGCCTCCTGCCATTGAGTTGTGGAGTGAAGACTCTAAGAGCGAGAAGAAGTAATCTGGAAGAGGATATATGAAGAAGAAGATTTTTTTGAAGACAGCTTTGGCGTTGGGATTTGCATTGTCTACCTCTGCTGTTTTTGCGGCGGAACACGATACAATTTATATTTCGCCGAATAACGATGGTGTTCAAGATGTTCTTGAAGTGCCTATCTCGGTAAAAGATAGAAGATACGTTATCGAATGGAACTTTTTTATCTATGATGAATATGGTATTCCTGTTCGCGTGATAAGCAACAAGGAAGAGCGAAAAGGTAGACTTACATTCAAGTCGTTCTTTAAGATTTTGTTCTCTCCAAAAAAGGGAGTTGCTATTCCTAAATCGGTAACGTGGAACGGTGCGCTTGATGACGGCTCTTTAGCTCCTGATGGCACATATTATTATGCGTTCAGTGCAACAGACGATAACGGTAACTCTAGCACTTCTGCTAAAATGCAGGTTATCGTTGATAATACGCCTCCTTCTGTGGAGCTTGCTGAATTGAATGATGAAGATAAGGTGTTTGGCGAGGGCGCGAAGGCTGAGTTTAAGATTGAGCAGACAGGTAGCGAAGAAGATTTGTGGTCTGCAAAAATCGTCGATTCACTCGGTAAAACGGTGTGGCAGAAAAAGTGGGAAGACAAGAACCAAAAAGCAACTCCGCTTACATTTGAATGGGACGGTACAGGGCTTGACGAGAATGGAAATATCACAGGCTTTGTGCCAGATGGCGTTTACACATACAAAATCGAAGCAACTGACCGCGCAGGCAATAAATCTGCTCCGAGTGAAATTGCGAACATCATCTATTCTTCTGTAAAGCCTGTAACGAATATTGCTATTTCTGGCAGCCGCTATTTCTCGCCGAATACCGACAGCGAGATGAAAAATATTTCGTTTGACGTTTCTATCCCTGCTCCAGACGGAGTGAAAGATAGAGGCGCAAAGCTGACAAATTGGTCTATTGCAATCGTTGGACAGGACGGAAAAGAATACAAGAAGTTTGAAGGCACAGACGCAGCTCCTTCAAAGCTCGTTTTTGACGGAAACAAAGCGATTCTTGAACCTGCTGTTGTGATTAAGGGCAATGACGGCTCTTCTGCTATTTCTGACGGCACATATCAAGCTGTTGTGAGCGCAAGGTACCAAAACGGATACGAAACTGCGGTGGTAAACTCTCCGACTTTCGTGAAAGATACGAATATCCCGAAAGCTACTATCACGGTATCAAGTTCTTTGTTCTCTCCAGACGGCGACGGCAAACTTGATACAGTAACTATTTCTCAAACGGTTACAAAGCCTGAGGCTACGTGGACAGGTCGCATTTTGGACGATAAAAACAATGTCGTAAAGGAATTTGAGCTTGGACAAAATCCTGCTGATTCAATTTCTTGGGACGGTTTGAATAAAGACGGCACTCTTTCTTCTGACGGAAAGTATACTTATGAGCTCGTAGCGATTGACCAGGCAGGAAACAAGGGCAAGGCTCTTTCTACTCCGTTCAGTCTTGATACAAGCAATACAGAGCTTTTGCTTACGGTAACACCAACGTACTTCTCTCCAATCGGAAAGAAAAATACGGTTATCCTTACTCCAAAAGCAAACGAGAAGTCTGAAGGTTCAAAAGTTGCTTCTTATACGCTCGAAATCTCTGACAGCGAAGGAAACGTTGTTCGCACTATTGCGGCTAATAAGTCATTGCCTTCCACAATCACATGGAACGGTTACAACGATGCGAACGAGCTTTGTGAAGACGGCGTGTATACAGCAAAACTTTCTACTGTTGCTGCAAACGAAAATACTGCTGAAACAACTTCACAGCCGTTTACTATCGATACAAAGCCTCCTGTGGTAGATTTGAATGCTCCTGAGCGAATGGTCTTTGATAGCACGCTCGACACATTCAAGATTGGCTCAACTTCTTCTAAAGAAACAAAGTGGGTAGGTTCTATCGTTGATTCTTCTGGAAAAGTTGTTCGTTCTTATGAGTGGAAAGACAATGTGCCCGAGAGCTTGGATTGGGACGGTACAGATGAAAGCGGAAACGCTGTGCCAGACGGAGAATATAAGTATATTGTAAGCGCAGAAGATGAGGCTGGAAACGCTACTTCTAAAGAATTGGGCGGAATTAACCTTGATACTCGTGAAGCAAAGGCGTATGTAACAGCTTCTCTTACAGGTTTCTCTCCAAATAATGATACCATAAAGGACGAGCAGCTCTTTAATATCCGCGCTTCTTTGCAAGACGGAATGGAAAGCTGGGAATTCTATGTTGCAGACAAGAACGGAAATCCAATCCGCACATGGTCGGGCGATGCTTCAACTCCATTGCCGCAGAATATCACTTGGGACGGTAAGACCGACAAAGGCGGCACGGCAGAAGGTGAGTTTACTGGTAATGTAAAGCTCTCTTATTTCAAGGGAAACAAAGTTGCGGCAAGCACATCACCGTTTATCTGTACAACATTGCCACCAATCGCAGTGGTGAATACAGCTCCTGAATATTTCAGCCCGGATAACGATGGCGAGAATGATGACCTTGTGATTCAGTTGAGCGCAGAAAGCAAAGCTCCTCTTGCTTCTTGGTCATTCGAAATCAACGAAATCGACGACAAGGGCAGAGAAAAGCCATTCTGGACAACAAGCGGAAAATCTTCTATTACGCCAAGTATCCTTTGGGACGGTCGTTCTAGCAAGAATGGTGAGCTTGTACAGTCTGCAACAGATTATCCGTATACATTCACGGTAACTGATACGCTGGGTATGACAACGGTGCATCAAGGAGTTATTCAGGTCGATGTTCTTGTTATCCGCGACGGAAACAAGCTCAAGATGCAAGTTCCTTCTATTATCTTCCGTGCAGACCGCGCAGACTTTGCAAGCGTTGCAGAAGTGGCAAAGATGAGCAAGTCAGAACAGATTCATAAGGGACTTGACCAGAAGACTGTTGACAACAATATCCGTGTTTTGAAGAGAGTTTCACAGATTCTCAAGAAGTTCAAGGATTATAACGTAACTATCGAGGGAAATGCAAACAACCTTACTGGCACACAGAAAGAGGAACTTGCAGACGTTCTGCCGTTAACACAGGCGAGAGCAGAGTTTATCCTCAACTGGCTCAATGAAAAGGGCGGTATTTCAAAGTCAAGACTCAAGGCTGTTGGAAACGGAAGTAAGAGTCCTCTCGTTAATATGAGAGATTTGGAGAACCGTTGGAAGAACCGCCGCGTTGAGTTCGTCCTTGTGAAATAACGGTGATAATTTTTCAATAGCTGTATAAAACAGGCATACAGTTTTTGTGTGCCTGCTTTTTTATGCTATAAAAAATAAAGGTATTGACAAAAAAAAAACAGACGTTACTATAAAATAACTTTTTTTTAACAGGAGGTTTGTAAATGAAGATAATTCATAGCAAACTTGGTTTGGCAATAGCTGGTTTATCGCTTGTAACAGCTTTTGCTTCTTGTAGTTTAGTAGGAAGCGAAGATGACTATGATAACAATAGTGATATTGTTTATGATTTGTCTGCGCCTAGTGTATCAGTAATTACGTATCCTGGTATCAACTATGTTTCTTGGACACCTGTTGATGGTGCGAAGAGCTATACTGTATACGTTTATGAAAACGGAAAGTATGTACGCACACTTGGCACTGTACAGGCAACAACAGGCGTATTGTACATGGGCGATACTGAGCTTCAGAATAAGGTTTCTTATACATATTATGTAGAAGCCAACAGCACATCAAACCCTGCTGATACTGTAACAAGCCGTGCTGTATATGCAAAGAACAATGTGGGCAGTGCAAGCGCAACAGCGATTTTGCCACCATATACAACAGAAGCGTTGAAACTTCCTGCTTATGAAGGAGGATATGACGGAAGCGAGAAAACTGTCGATTCAAATGACAAGTATGTTCTTACAACTTCTAATGTTTCTGCAACTGTAAACAAGGGCGATATTTGGGTAACATTCCCTGCAAAAGCGTACTTGAACTATACTGTCAAAGTAGACAACGGTTCTTATAAAGCAGCCACAGGAAATGCTTATCGCGCAAATACTTGGACGACAGCACACTATGCAACAAAAGACCAGACTGCTGTTGTAACAGTTCCTGTAACGTATGCAGGTACTTATACGTTTGAAGTTTCAGTTGATAGCAGCAATAGCACTTATCTTCCGTTATCTTCAACTATAACTCCAGAAACTTCTCTTACTGTAGCGACTCTTAATGAGTCTTCATCTACAAACATTGTGAGCGCAAGCTATCTTACAAGCACAAGTGCACGTGTAGTCTTTACGCCTGCAACACTTGCTGACAGTACAACAGCTCCTGTTTCATATTACAAAGTTTATCGCACAACTGGCTCGACAGCTGTATATGAAGCGGTAAGTGGCGAGGTAAAAGCGACTGGCGACAGCTCTGGTACATACTATGTTGACGATACATTAACAGATACTTCTGTTGCTTATACTTATTTAGTTGCTATCACAGATGGAACAAACTTCGGTGCTCCTGCTAGCACGGATTTGGCTGCAAATGCTTCTGTTATTAGTGATATTGGTGTTTCAAGTTCTGTAATAGCAGTTGATACAGACCAAATTAAGAATGACATCACTTGGACGATTACGCTTCCTGCTGACACAACATTCTCTGTATATCAGCTTTATAAAGATGCAACATATACAGGAACTCCTGTTGTTGCTGACTTCGATACAACTACAGCTCTTACAACTTATGCTGATAGTGCAACAGCAAATAAGTATTATGCATACACAAAGAATGCTGCAAACGGAAAATACTATTTGCTCGTAAAGGCAAGCAAGACTGGTTACACAGATACGACATATATCTCAAGTGTACGGGAAATCAAATCTTCTGATTCAAGCGTCAATGCAGTAACTTCATTTACAGCTAATGCGTATGACAGTTCAAGAACAAATGCAACTGCTTATACATCTGTTGTTGAAGATGATGTGATTATTGGTGTAACAGAGAATATCGATACAACAAATGACAGCATCGACAACTACACATATACACTCTATCGCACAACAGCAACTTATTCTAGCTACAACAATAGCACAACTGGTATTACGTTCACATACAAGAATGATGATTGGAATACTTCTATTGCTACATTGTCATTTGCTAGGGACAACAGCTACAATACAACAGCAACTACTTATAGCTATAAGGCTTCATATTCTGATACGAACCTTACAAAAGGTACAACGTATGCATATAAGCTTGTAAAGCATCACAAGACAACTGGAGAAGAATCTGTTGCTATCCGTTATGTTCTGATTCCTAATACAGACAACAGAGCTTCTGTGTCTAGCTATGCAATTAATGGCTTGAGTGCAGCTTGGGTGAATGAGAATGCAGCTTCTTCTGCCGTAAAGATAACTTTCTTGAAGCAAAACAATACTTATGGTAGCGAACCATATTCAGATGAAAATGGTGATTATTATTCTATTCCTGCAAATGAGAATAATACTGATGTAACGTATTCTGTATGGCGCAGAGCTTCTGTTACTGTTAGTGGTGATACGGCAACGACTGTTGTTTACACAAAGATTGCAGATTTATCAGCTACAAATTCAGTTGCTTCTTACTATGATTGGAATGGCAGTGGTGATATTGATACAGGCGATAAGATTCCAACAAGCGCAACAGCAAGTGCATACTGGACTTATGCTTATGAGTACACTTATACTGACAAGGCTCGCTCTTCAGATGATTCTTATGAGTATCTTGTAATTGCATCTCAGTCAGGAAAACAAGATTGCGCTAGAATAGTTTCTGTTTCTGGTGCGTACTAATCTTTTCTAGTGTTATCACAGTAAAAGTGATAATGTAATTGAATAGACAGGCATACAGTTTTTGTGTGCCTGTTTTTTGTTATTGCGTTTTTTAATGCGAAATTGTATACTATAAAGCATTATGAGTTGCGATTTCCCTCTTACACACGAACAGTTGAAGTCTATCGTAGAAAAGTATCCTACTCCATTCTACATTTATGATGAAAAAGGTATCCGCGAAAATATGCGCTATTTCAAAAAGGCGTTCAGCATTTTCCCTGATTTCCGCGAGTACTTTGCGGTAAAGGCTCTTCCTAATCCCTATATTCTTTCAATATTAAAAGAAGAGGGCTGCGGAACGGATTGTTCAAGTCTGCCTGAACTTATGCTTTCTGACATCACGGGCATAAAAGGCGAATACGTTATGTTTACGTCGAACGAAACTCCTGCAAAAGAATTTCAATATGCCTATGAAAGAGATGACATCATCAACCTTGATGACATCACGCACATTGATTTCTTAAAAGAAACCTTAGGCGGCAAATTCCCAAAAACGATTTGCTTCCGCTATAATCCAGGTTCTCTAAAAGCTGGCGGAAACTCTATCATTGGAAAGCCAGAAGAGGCAAAGTATGGGCTTACGAGAGAGCAACTTTTTGAGGCGTATGCAAAGTGCAAAGAACTTGGGGTAGAGCATTTCGGGCTTCATACAATGGTGGCTTCTAATGAATTAAATCCTAACTTCTTTATTGATACGGCTCGCATTGTTTTTGCGCTCGCAGCAGAGTTAAAGCAAAAGCTCGGTATTCGCATTGAGTTTGTGGACTTAGGAGGCGGAATCGGTATTCCGTATTTGCAGGGGCAACAAAAAGTTGACCTTGACTATGTTGCTGCGGGTATTCGTAAGATTTATGATGATGTTATTGTGCCGTCAGGGCTTGACCCGCTTCGCATTTGCTGGGAATGTGGCAGACCTATTACTGGTCCTTATGGCTGGCTCATCACAACAGCAATTCACGAAAAGCATATCTATCGCGATTATATCGGAGTTGACGCAAGCATGGCGGATTTAATGCGACCAGGAATGTACGGTGCATATCACGAAGTAACGGTGAGCGGCAAAGAAAATGCCGAAAGAGACCATGTGTATGATGTCGTCGGAAGCCTTTGCGAAAATTGCGATAAGTTTGCAGTGCAAAGACAGTTGCCAGAAATAAAAAGAGGCGATGTTTTAATCATTCACGATGCAGGCGCGCACGGCAGAGCGATGGGATTTAATTACAACGGAAAGCTGCGTTGCGGTGAATTGCTTTTGAGGGAAGATGGCTCAATTATACAAATCCGCAGAAGTGAAACGATTGATGACTACTTTGCTACTCTTGATTTTGAAGCATTCAAGAGCTTCAAGGCATAAATAGCAACCTTGCTATATGATGTTATAAAAAGAGCTTGTTAGAAATGACAGGCTCTTTTTATTTTACAAAACGGACAGTGTTTATAAATAACGCTTCGCATTTGAAAACAGGCTAGGGCTGTGTTATAATTCTAGTATAAGGCAGTGCGCCTATAGAGTGAGGGTATAAATATGGAAGTAAAACGACCTCAGACGAGTTTCGGCACGGTATATTATCCAGAGGAATGGGACGAGGAGCATTGGGAGCAAGATGCGAGTTTAATGCAAAAATTAGGCTTAGGGCTTGTGAGAATGGGTGACGCTGCTTGGGCGAAAATGGAAAGCAGTGAAGGCAATTTCGATTTTTCTTGGCTCGATAAGGCTATTGAAATCTTTTCTAATCACCGAATAAAAACAATTTTGTGCGTGCCTTTGTTCAATATTCCGTATTGGCTTAGCGAAAAATGCGGTACGAGTGAACCATGCTTTTCTAATGAAATATATATTTCACATTGTGTATCATTGGCAAAAGCGATTGCTGAACATTTTGGCGACAATGTTTTTGTGTCTGGCTATCAGATTTTTGAGCGAATTGGCTCGACTGTAAAGAGAATGAAAGAATGCAAATGCAAAGAATGTGAAAGTGCATTTCGTTCGTGGCTTGAAAATCGTTATGTCAAAGTAGAAAAACTTAATCTTTCGTGGGGCGCATCTCATAGCTGCAAGAGCTTTAGCGAAATACGTTTGCCAGACAAAGATTTTAGGCAGCCATCTCAAGTATTTGACTTCAAAAAATTTCGCTCAGATAACTTTGCCGCATTGATGAAAAAGGTAGTTTCTTCAATGCGTTCGTTCACTAAATCGCAGTGCATAACAGCCGAGTTCTCTCGCTATCCTGAAGATATAGATTATTCCGCGGCGGCATCTTCTCTTGATTTCACATCTTGTTGCAACTTCCCAGACAAAGGCAGACCAGAGGGAAGCGTTATTCATGAAAAAGTAGTGCAGACAGCGGCAAGACTTGAATATTTGAGAGGCTTGAAAGGCGGTTCACATTGGATTATGGAACAGCAATGCGGCGCATCTGGGTGGGGCAATATTTCTAGAGAGCCTGCTCCTGGTCGCATTCGTCTTTGGACTGCGCAAGCGGTGGCACACGGAGCAGACGCTGTGTTCTTTGCCGCGTGGCGACCGAGAGTGTCGAGCAGCGAAGATTACAGCGAGGGTATTTTACCAATCTATGGTGATACGAGTCGGCGTTACGAGGAAATTCAGCGAACGATGATGGTGCTAAAGCCTGCACTCAACGATGTTCGTGAAAACATAAGCGAGGCGCAATGCAATATCATCTATTCTGCGGAACAAAAATGGGCATTAGATAAGGAAAAAGGACACGAGGATTTTTCATATACCGCTTGTGTAACTGAGTATTATCAAGCATTCTTTGAAAGAAATATTCCTGTTGATATTATCAGCCCAGAGGCAGATTTCCGCTATTCAAAGCTCGTTGTTGCTCCTTATTTGTATATGCTTGACCGCGGTCTACAGGCAAAACTTGATACTTTTGTAATGTCTGGAGGCACGTTGATTGTTTCTACAAGAAGCGGAATAAAGAACGGTGATGGCACGAGTAGACACGATACTCCTGCGCCGTGCGGGCTGCATAATATGTGCGGCGTGCTTGTTACGGAAACGGATTGTTTGCGAGACGGCCCGATGATGCTACAATGGACAGCTCCTCTGCCGTCGGTGAAATATTTTGGTTCTGTTTCGAGCGGCAATTTGAGAAAGATAGAGCAGCTTTCTATGCCGTCTGTTTCTCAGATGTATGGAAGATATTGGGCGGACGTGATAAAAACAGCCGAAGGAAATACTGAGGAAACAAAGGTTTTAGCAACGTATGCAGGAGATGGATTTTATAAGGGGGAGCCTGCGATTACTGTCCATAAGCACGGAGCTGGCACTGTCTATTATGTAGGAACACAATTGTCGCCTGCTCTTATTCGCTTGCTTATCGCTCACGCTACTGCAACTGCGCAAATCCCAAGAAGCTATAAAACACCGATGGGCGTTGAAGTGATTAGGAGAAGCGGAATCGAAAACGATTGGCTTTTCATCATCAATCACACTCATTCACAAGTGAAATTGGAAAACCCACCTATCTCACTCGGCGCAATGGGAGTGCGCTCAATGGCGGTTGCAAAGCCGAGAAAAGCTGCTGTTCTCTCTTCGGCTGAAAAGAGCGAGGAATAATAGCTTAAAAAGGAACTTCGTCGGTGAAGCTGTCTTCAAAGGTAGCTTCACTGTCGTCTTCATAGAAATCGGCTATTTTAAGGGCGCACGATTGATAGGCGGGGAAGAAGCGTTTTTCAAATCCATTTTTGAATACCGCTACAACCATAAACTCTCCCGACTTTGTCATCAGTGCGCTTTTGATTGTGCCATATCCGTATTCGTTATGATGGACTTTTGCGCCTGCGACCCATTCATCAAATCCCTCTGGTGTGCTTTGTGACTCCTCTGTGAATGAGCGAGGTGCGTTGCCTAAAATACGCAGATTATCTTTATCGAGTTCTCTCAAGAATAGGCTCGGCGGAAAGTTCACGATGCGACCATACAAGCGGCGTGCAGCACAGCAGGTAAAATACAGCTCGTTTTTTGCTCTTGTAATTCCGACATAGCAAAGTCTTCGTTCTTCTTCTAAATCTTCGCCTCCTTTGTCGTCGCGAGGGAAGAGCCCTGATTCCATTCCTGTCATAATGACGTTATTATATTCGCTTCCTTTTGTGTTGTGTATTGTGATGAGCGTTACAAAATCATCGTTTAACTCATCATCTTCTTGTCCTGCAAGCACTCTATCAAGATTTATCGCGTCTAAAAATGCAATGAGCCCTTCTTTCGTGCAGTCATAGGAAGCGGCAGAGTTCACAAGCTCTTGCAGGTTGACAACTTTCTGTGTGCCAGAAATCTCATCAACATCTTTATGATAATCTAAGAGCCCTGATTTTGAGATAATGTCATTCACAAAATCAGAAAGCTGTTTTTTCGTTGTGTCTTCTAGTAGTTTTTCGCTTTCTGCTAGGTTAAAGCAAAACTCTTTATAGCTATCAAATGCTTTTTTTGACAATACCTTTTCAAAAGAGGCAGCGGAGACACACGAGAGCAAATTGAGATTATGCTCATAGGCGTATGCAATAATCTTTTTTTGTGTAACCTCTCCTAAAGAGCGAGTTGGTTTATTGATAATTCTTCTAAACGAAACCTCATCTTTTGGATTTGCAATAAGGGATAACAGCGAAAGAGAGTCCTTGATTTCCTCTCTCTCATAAAACTTTAGCGAACCGAGTACACGATAAGGAATGTGTCTGTGCAAAAACTCGGTTTCAAACGAGAGCGATTGCGCATTTGTGCGGTATAAAATAGCCCAATCTGCATATTTTCCGCCTTTTTTCACTGCGTTTTGTATCAATTCTGCGCAAAATTCGCTCTCCATATCGAAATGAGTGCGATTGTCTAAAAAAATGAGTGTAGGCTTTTTGCCATTTCCGCGCGCAGAAACTAGAGTCTTTCCTAATCGGTCTGTGTTGTTTTTTACCACAGAGTCGGCACAGGCTAATATCTGCGAAGTGGAGCGATAATTGGTTTCAAGGCGAATAATTTTTGTGTTTGCAAACGTGTCGCTAAAGGTCAAAATGTTCTGCACTTCTGCGCCGCGAAAGCGATAAATACTCTGGTCATCATCGCCGACAACACATATATACACGCCATCGCCTGCTAATTCTTTCAAGAGCTTAAACTGTGCTACGTTAGAATCTTGGTACTCATCTACCATAACGACGCGGAATCTTTTGTTTATATGCTGTTTTAAAAGCGGATTTGCTTGCAAAACGAGATATGGCAACATAATTAAATCGCCAAAATCAACGTTTCCCGTTTGTCGCTTTCTGTTTTCATACGCTTTGTAGTATTTTGCAAAGTCTGGAAAATCGCTTATCTCAAAAAGCATATCTTCGTCATTGCTTGTCAGACAATAATCTTTTGCAAGTGAAATGCTATGTGCGATTGTCGGAATATCTCTCTTTGATAATTCTGGAACAGCCGCTTTTAGCAGAGCTTCCATATCATCATCGTCGTAAACAGTGAAATTGGGGTCAACGCCAGCTTCTTCTGCGTATAAGCGCAAAAAGTAGGCACCGAATGAATGAAAAGTGCGGATATTTGAAAGAGAAGCTCTCGGCTCAAGCGCAACGGCTCTTTCTTTCATCTCATTTGCCGCTTTTTTTGTGAAGGTAACCGCAAGAATTGACTCTGCTCTCACGCCGCAGCGAGCGATAAGATAGGCGATTTTTGTGGTGATAACTCTCGTTTTTCCGCTTCCTGCGCCTGCGAGAATAAGCAAAGGCGAAGAGGAGTGTTCAACCGCTTCTCTTTGCCTTTCGTTTAATACTGATAAGTATTCTTCAACGTTGCTATTAGAAACAGTATTCACCGCTTCTAGCACGCTATCATCATCTTCACTCCAGCTTGAATCGCTCAATGTTATATCTCTCCTAACGATTGCCCGCGTGCATTTTCATTTATGCGCTCTTCGGCAAAGAGTAGGGTAGAAGTGGCTCTGTTTTTGTTTAACGGGGAATCACAGATAAACTCGCCATTGAGGTCAACAGATGAACTTGATGTGATTTTTACCCTCACTAAGCGACCTTTTTTCACTGCGCTATTCTCTTCTTCATTGTCTTTGTCATAGCTAACCACTACGCTACCATCGACTTCAGGAGCTTGAAACCATGCTCTTCCTATTGCAAGCCCGCTTTCTTCTCCCTCAACAATCTCTTCTATCAAAATATCGTATTCTTTTCCGCAGCGACGGCTTAGCCTCTCTTTAGTGATTACAGCTTGTATCTCTTCAAGTTCTCTCGCTCTTTTCTCTGCGATTTTGTGCGGAACTTGATTCTTCATCTTTGCGCCTACGGTGTCATCTTCTTTGCTGTATGAAAAACAGCCAGACCAATCAAAAGAAATCTTTTTTAAGAACTCTTTTGTGTTTTCGTGTGCCGCCTCTGTTTCTCCTGCAAATCCTGTGAGGAACGTTGTGCGAAGCGCAGATTCAGGAAGCTCATTGCGGATTAACTTTGCAATTTTGATATATTCATCAGCATTTCCAACACGGTTCATCGCTTTTATCAAAGCGTTGTCGCCTGTTTGAAATGGTATGTCGAAATACGGCAAAATGCGCTTATCGGCTTTTATGACAGGCAAAATGTCGCTTGTGAAATGGTCTGGGTGAATGTAGAGCAAACGAATCCAAAAGTCGCCTGTAATCTTGCTGATGTCGCCTAATAAGCGCGCTAAAGGAGATATTTTCCCGTCAGCGCAGTTTAGCGGCGAGCGCCCCTCTCCATATACATCATCATCTTTTCCCGTTCCATACGCAGCGAGGTCTTGTCCGACGAGGTTAAATTCAAATATGCCTTTTGAAAGTAAATCCTTAATCTCTTCTACAATTTCGCTTGCCCTTCGGCTTCTCAGCTGTCCTCTGATAAGCGGAATGGCGCAATAGGAGCAATTATTGTTGCAGCCTTCGGTAATCTTTATATATGCCGACCCATTAAACGATAACAAAAGATTGCGCTCTCCACAGCATACGCCTAATTGCTTTTCTTTTATTACCACCCGCTTTCCTTCTCGCAAAGAATCAACAACATCATCGATTTTGCTTAAATCGCCATTGCCTAAAATTGCATCTGCCTCAGTAAGCTCTTTTTTGAACTCATCTGCATATCGTTCTGCAAGACAGCCCGCAAGTATGATTTTGGAATCGGGATATGCACTCTTTGCAGAAAAAACTGCGTCAAGAGATTCTTTTTTCGCGCTTTCAATAAATCCGCACGAGTTTATTACGATAACATCAGCTTCGCTTGCATCGAAAACTTGTGTAAGCCCCTTGTTTACAAGGCGATTGATGAGCAATTCCCCGTCAACTTGATTTTTTGCGCAACCGTGCTGGTCTAAAAAAAAGGTGTGTAGCTTTGTCATATTCTAATCTATTTCAACTGCAATAAGTCTATAGCGACCGTCAGACATCTTTATCCATTTTATGTCTTCTGTGTGCACATGTCCTGCTTTTACGGCTTCAAGTTCATACGAGCGACCGTCTGCGATAATCTGGATTTTAACCACATTGCCGTTTGCCATCCACAAGCGAGTGCCGTTGTTAGAAGTAATCGTAACCACATCGCCGCTTGAATAATAATCTTCGATAGGCTCTTTGCGGTCGATACGATAGCGGAAAAGGCAACTTGCTCTGAATGAGGCGTTAATAGTAAACGGATATGCTCTGTTGTCGGTCAAAATCTCGTATTGATTTGCGTTTTTCGGCAACTCATCTGCGCTCTGTATCTCATCAAGGTTCGTAGCACCTAAGACCATGCCGCCGACTTTTAAGAGCATACGCACTTCAGCTCCTCTGTCAGAATCGGTGTTAGATACATCAGATACATACACAATCATATCAGGAACAGTGTCGTTATCAATGTCGAGCTCTACCTCTTCGCTCAAATCGATTGTCTGCATACCAGCAGGAGTTTCGATAGAAAGAAGCCCCAATGTATTTGCGACAACTAAATCAACATTGCCTTCGTTCTGCGGTATGATGATGTGGTCGCCTTTGTAAATCCTCTTTTGCAGCGGCTTTTCGCTGAGCGTGTAAGTATGAAATCGCTGCATTTCTTCTACAGTCTGCGCCTTTTGCGCTTGCATTGTCTTTATGAAAGCCACCAGTTTTATCGTTCCAAAAACGATTCCCGAAAGCCCTGCAAGAATAAGCAAAATAACAAGAGGAATAATCCATATAGGTCTGTGCTTTGGAAACAGCCCATCTGGAATAGGGGATTCTTGCAATTTTTTATTTTTATACAGCGATACGATATTGTCGCCATTAAGACCTAAAAACTCTGCATAGTTATGCAAGAAGCCAATGAAATAGGCTTCCCCTGGGAATACGTCTACATTCTCTTCTTCCATAGCTTCTATGTATTGCATTGTTATTGCTGTATCGCGTTCGACAGAAAGAATGTCTAACCCTTTTTCTTCACGGGCGTTTTTGAGCAAAGAACCATAACTTTCCATTTCTTTTTAATCCTCTTTACTGCGTTAAAATAGTTATTGCTTTGTACTGTTAATATAGAAAATTATTGTAATTGTTAGCTGAAGAAGGCGCGTCATAAATAAAACGCTGTTCTGCAATTCCTACATTCAAGCTGTAATCATAGAAATCAAATACAAATGTTTGTCCCTGCGGCGTAATCGCTTCAACTCTGCGTATGAGCTTTGAGTCGGGCAATATCGAAAGCAAGATTTTTGTAAAAGACTCTGTGCTATTTTTTCTGCTTAATACAAGACGGACAACTTTTTCTTCGCTGCCTTCTTCCAAAGCAACAGGATTCGGCCCTGTTTCATACGCCATATAATAATAACGGCTCATCAAGCTCAAACCTTGAGGTGTTGCAAGATTTGCGCCGCTTGCTGATGAATCACCTTCAACGTTCTGCTGCAAAATAGCGGAAGAACCTGGCAGATATATCGTTAAAGCATCTCCATTGAATACAATAACTTGATTTGCAGGCGACGAAAAATCTATGCGAAGCATATTCGGCTTTTTAAACGATACCTTGCCGTTCATCGATTGCTTGTTGACGGTGATTTCTGTCGTTACTTCAAAGTCATTTATCTTTGAGTATACTTCAGATACGCTTTTGAAAAAGTCTGCCACCGTCATAATATTGCTTTTTTGTGCAAAGGCAACCGATGAGAGCAAAAAGAGACATATCGCAAAAAACTTATTGAGCTTCATTCTGCTTTTCTCCCTCGTCTGCATCTTGCTCGCTAGAAACAGGCTTTGACTGCTCTTGTGCGATTTGCTGTAGCTGTGAAGCGTGATTGTGCGCTTTAATAACCTCGTTAAACTCTTTGCCGTCAACTGTTTCTTTGTCGAGCAGCATTTTCGCCACATACTCAAGCAAATCTTTCTTTGAGTTCAAAAGCGAAAGAACGTGATTGTATCTTTCGTCCATAATGCGCGCAATTTCAGTATCAATATACTGTTGCGTATCTTCAGAATATTCCCTCACTAACGACGGCTCTCCAGAATCGTATCCCTTGCCGTGCTTGCCTAAGGTCATATTTTTGAACTTGTCGCTCATACCGTAATCGCTAATCATAGAGCGAATAATATCGGTAGCTCTCTGAATATCGTTAGAAGCACCCGTGCTGATTTCGTCAAAGATAATTCTTTCTGCGGCTCTTCCACCTAAAAGCACATCGACTTCGCCTAAGAGCTGCTTTTTCGTCTTTAAGTATGTGTCTTCTCTCGGAAGCTGCATCGTAAAGCCGCCCACACCCATACCGCGCGGAATAATCGTAATCTTATGCACAGGGTCGCTTCCTTCGGTAAACGCCGCTACTAAAGCATGACCTGTTTCGTGATAGGCGGTTATTTTTCGCTCGCTTTCTTTTACGACGTGCGTCTTTTTCTGCAAGCCGACGATTGTCTTTTCAATAGCCTCGTCAAAGTCTTTCATAGAAACGAGTTTTCTGCCGCCACGAACTGCAAGTAACGCCGCTTCGTTGACGATATTCGCAAGGTCTGCTCCTGCAAATCCTGCCGTTTCGTGTGCAATAGTGTTGAAGTTTACTCCAGAGTCGAGCTTTACATTCTTTGCGTGAATTCTCAAAATTGCCTCACGTCCTGTAACGTCTGGACGGTCTACCACTACTTGCCTATCGAATCGACCAGGGCGTAAAAGAGCAGGGTCAAGAATATCGGGACGGTTCGTTGCGGCTAAGATAATCAAGCCTTTTTCGTTGTCGAAACCGTCCATTTCTACGAGAAGCTGATTTAATGTTTGCTCTCGCTCATCGTTGCCGCCAAGGTTATTCACGCGACTCTTTCCGATAGCGTCAAGCTCATCGATAAAGATGATACACGGCGTTTTCTCGTGCGCTTGCTTAAAGAGCTCGCGAACTCGGCTTGCACCAACACCGACGAACATTTCCACAAAGTCAGAGCCGCTGATGCGGAAAAACGGCACCCCCGCCTCTCCTGCAACAGCGCGAGCAAGCAATGTTTTTCCCGTTCCTGGCGGTCCTACCAAAAGCACACCCTTTGGAATACGTCCACCAATATCCGTATATTTTTGCGGCGACTTCAAAAAGTCCACCACTTCCATCAGCTCTTCTTTCGCCTCGTCCACACCTGCAACATCTGCAAATCGTGTCTTTATATTGCCCTCTCCAACAGCTTTCGCTCTTGAACCGCCAATGCCGAACAGAGAGCCCATGCCTCCCATTCCTCCTCCGATTTTGCGGAAGATGAAATAGTACATAATAAAGATGAATGCAAAAGGCAAAATCAAGTTTATGATGAGCTGTATCAAATATCCGTTTTGCTTTGTCGCAAATCTGAATGTGATATTCTTTTCGTTGAGCAAGTCCATAAAGCTGGTCAAAAGTACATTGCCCGAACTTGTTCGGTACACAGCTCTATTAGTAGGCGTTGTCCCCTTTAATAAATCTCTCCACTGCGGCTCTTTTTGCACAACAGTCGCAAGCTGAGGACCGTATCCTGTGAAGTAATTTTCACCAAGCTCAACTTCGACAATGTCGCCTGATTCTATTTTGTTCTTGAAGTCGGAAAAATCTATCAAGTTTTCAGGTTTGGTGTCTAAGAGCATATTGAACAATGCCACCGCTCCCAAAACGATGAGCAGAATACCCCAAAATGGCATTCTCGGTCTTAACTTCTTCTTATTCTCATCATCTCCATCACCATGCTCATCAATCGACAGCTTGAAGAAATTGAACGGGTCGTCAGGATTTTCGTTGTCTTTCATTAAAAACCTCAAGTTAATATCTCTATCTCTATATTCTCACTTTTTCCGCAAAAAAATACAGTTACTTCTAATATACATTTTTTTTAGAAAATAGTCGATAGTTTTTTTATTTTTTTATCACGCCCTTACCTTGTTTTTTGATAGATATTTTTGCTAAAGTGGAGAGTGCCTTTTTAGCGAATAGAAATGGTCTTACTATAGGCTTTTAAAGGGTACTACTTAGCAGGCTATAAAGGGTACTACCTAGCAGGCTATAAAGGGTACTACTTAGCAGGCTATAAAGGGTGCTACCATATTTTGATAAAACAGACTTGTGTCCTTATTGCATAGTAACGCTTGTTTCTGTTATCATAAAAAAATGAACTCCACCCCTTTATCATCTTTCAATAATAAAATCCTTTGTATAGGTAATGTATCAGTAGACATTAAAGCGTATTCGCCAGAATCCGACGGCACAGAAGCATATAGAGAAGGCTCTATAGAACTTGTTCCTGGCGGTGTCGCGCGCGGTATGGCGATAAACTTGAAGCATTTGGGCTTTGACACATGCGTTTCTTCTGTGGTAGGACACGACATTTTCGGCACATATCTTCGAGATGGACTTAACCTCGAAAACGTGGACACAACGCTTTTAAGGACGAGCGAGCGAAGAGAAACCTCTCTTTTTTCGGTGATGTCTTCGGCGAATAAAAGCGCGACGTGTGTATACAGCACGGCTATTTTGTCGGAAATCGTTTTTGATGAGCAAACTATCTCTTTTATAGAAGAAAACGATATAAAAGTGTTTGTTTTGGATTCTAATTTAAGCGAAGATACGTTTGAAAGTATCTATGAGTATAAAAAGAATCACAAAGATGTATTTATCTTTCAAAACGCGACAGCTCCCGACATTGCGACAAAGACAATGAAGTATGCGCCGTTAATTGATTTGTATGCGTGCAACGAGTTTGAAGCGGCGGCGATTTTGGGCGATACTGCGACGGCAGACCTTGAAACAGCAGACAAATTTCAAGAGCTTGGTTTTGATAATTTTATTATCACATTTGGCGAGCAGGGCGTTATGGTGAGAATTGGGGAAGATACGTGGAATTCCCGCCCGTATACTCCTGCGCACATTGTAGACACTATCGGGGCAGGCGATGCGTTTGCGTCAGGCTTTTTGATGGGCTTTTTGACAGGCGAAAACGTGAAGCTGTGTATTCACTACGGTTTGGCTAGCGCAAAGGAAACGCTTTTGACAAAGCAGACCGTCAGCAACCTTTTATCACGAGAATTCCTTGAAATGTATCAATCAAAGTAATAAAAATCACTTTAATAGTGTTACAAATATTGCACATCTCTAAATAATTTGGTAGGATACGTCAGAGTTTTTCAGAAATTGTATAGTTTTTCTGAAAAAATGGAGGGTTTACTAATGAAAAAAACTGTACTTGCAACAGTTGCTTTAGCAGCGGCTGTGTTCTCCCTTGCAAGCTGCGGCGGCAAGAGCGAAAGCAAAGCGGCAACGAGTTCTTCTGCGTCTTCAAGCGCGGCGGAGTTCATCTTTAACAACGGCACAGAGCCGCAATCTCTTGACCCGTCAAAGATTCAGGGCGTTCCTGAACATCGCTTGTATATGGCGTTGTTTGAGGGCTTGGTCAGCTACGATGCAAAGACAA